>WNGF01000982.1_pt1 | contig 42217 bp, 39 predicted proteins | sample 5400641 | NCBI WGS metagenome assembly WNGF01 (sample SAMN13153371, study PRJNA577476) | soil metagenome | isolation source: 80 cm soil or saprolite under grassland replicate 2 | place: USA:California | collected 2016-06-15 | reverse complement strand
GCCCCGCCGCGGCCATCGTGGTGCTGCTCGGCACGGCCAGCGCGTCCTACTGGCGCGGCGCGATGGACGAGCAGGTCGTCGGGAGGACCTACGCGAACTACCTGCTCCACCGTACGGCGATCGAGGACGCCTGCGCCGCCGGCTGCAGGGCGTACCACATGGGCGACTCGGCGCCCGGGTCACAGCTCGCGCTGTTCAAGAGCCGCTTCGGTGCCGAGGAACGCCCCTACGCGAGCTACCAGCTGGAACGCCTCCCGTTGGCCGCCGTCACGGACGCGGCGCGTGGCGCGGTGGGGAGGGCGTTGCGCCGACGGCGGGGACGGTCCTAGCCGATGGACGACCGGCAGGCGGGACAACGGTTCCGGCGATCGGGCGTGGCCCGGCCGCCCCGCGCGGTCGCTGTCCTCGTCACCCTCACGCTGCTCCCGGCCGTGCTGCTGTCCGGGAGCACCCCGGTGGCACCCACGGCCTCGCAGCGGATGGCCCCCGCCGGTGACGTGGACTGGAACGCCGCCGTCCACTACCGCCCGGACCCCGGGACGCTCGCGGTCGGGGTCACGCACACGCAGTACTCCGTCGACGAGTGGGGCGACGTCGCGGCGACGGCGAGGGCGAAGGCGGTCCTGTCGGCCACGGCGAGCTACCAGAACCAGCACCTCTTCGGATGGGGAGCGCTCAACCCCGAGCCGAGCCCCGGCAGGTACGACTGGTCCTCGCTGGACCGGCGCATGCAGCTGATCCGGTCGAGCGGCGGCACCCCGGTCATTACGCTGTGCTGCGCACCGGACTGGATGAAGGGCGGCCGCCCGGGCGAGACCGACTGGCACAAGCTCGAGAAGGCACCCTTGCCACAGCACTACCAGGACTTCGCGGCACTCGCCGCCGCGGCGGCCCGCCGCTACCCCCAAGTCCGATACTTCCAGGTATGGAACGAGCTCAAGGGGTTCTGGAGCAACGCCCTGAACCGCTGGGACTACGAGGCGTACACCCGGCTGTACAACGCCGTGTACGACGCGCTCAAGGCGGTCGACCCGACGCTCCAGGTCGGTGGCCCCTACGTCGTCCTCGACACCTGGCACGACCGGGACGCGGGTGGCCATCCCTCCAACCTCGCCGGCGCGTGTGGCATCGTGGACCAGCGCGGCCTGGACGTGCTCGACTACTGGCTCGAGCACAAGCACGGCGCGGACTTCGTGTCGGTCGACGCGAGCCTGGGCACCCGCGACGACGGGCAGGTCACGCCGCCGGCCACCGCCGTGCAGCAGTTCGACGTGCTCACCAAGTGGATCCGGCAGCGGACGCCGCTCCCGGTGTGGTGGAGCGAGTTCCACCTCGGCGACGGCCCGCCCGGCCGGCAGCAGGAGCTCGCCGCCGTCGCCGCCGCCACGCTCCTGCGCATGGCGGCGGTGGGTGCCTCCGTCGCGTTGATCTGGCAGCCTCAGCGCGAGCGCGGCGCGGACCGGGCGGGCGCACCGGCACTGTGGAGCTCCACGGAGCGGTCCGACGGCGGCCAGCCGCTCCCGTATGCCACCGCGGTCGCGCGCGTGCAGAGCGTGCTCGCCGACCACGCAACCTCCAGGTCGGTCTCCTGGCCCGCTCCGGAGGTCGGCGTCCTCCGTGGGCGCGACACCCTCCTGCTCGTCCACGCCGCCGACGGCGACGTCACCGTCGCCGTCGAGGGCCATCGTCTCCGGCTTGGCGCCTACGAGGTGCGGTACCTGCACCTACCACCTCGACCGCTGGTGTTCAGGGCGCTGAGCGCGCTGGCCGCGACGTTGCTGCCGCGGGCCCCGAAGACCGGCCAGTGCCTGCGGCTGGCGCGCGGGCCGACGCCCGAGGTGGCACCGTCGTGGGGAGGGTGACGTGACCGTCCAGCCCATGGTCGCCTCGCCCGCGACGGGTCGGGCGCGTGACCTCCTGGGAAGGGTGTACGCGGGTCTGGACGACGCCGCGGTGCGCTGGTGCCTGCTGCGCGGCGGCGCCGACGGCGGGCCGCCGGACCGGGACGTCGACCTGTTGGTCGCGCGCGCCGACCTGCCGCGCGCCGTCGCCGTCCTGCGGGCGTGCGGGACGGTGCCGCTTGCCTCCTACGGCCGGGGCAGCCACCGGTTCTTCGTTGGGCTCGACCCCGGCACGGGCTCCTTCGTCGAGTTCGACGTCGTGTCGGAGCTCGCCTTCGGCCGGCACTTCGTCCTGGCCAGCCGGGCGGAAGACGCCTGCCTGGACGGCCGCCGCCGTGAGGGAGCGGCTTGGGTCCTGCGGCAAGAGGACGAGTTCTGGGCGTTGCTGCTCCATTGCATGCTCGACAAGCGCGCCGTCGGCGAGCGGCACGCGGAGCGCCTCGCCGAGCTCGCCGGGTCGGCCTCGCTCGACAGCCCGCTGGTCCGGGCCTTGCCCGACCGGGCTGGCCTGCTCGCCGGTGCACGGGCGGGCGCTTGGGCGACGGTCACCCGGAACGGGGACACGATCCTCCGGCTGTGGCGCCGCGAGCACCGCCTCGAGGTGGTGCGGAGGTTCGTCCGCGGCTCGCTCCTGCGCACCGTCGAGCGGCCCATGCAGGCGTGGAGCCGGCGCGGCCTGAGCGTCGCGTTGCTCGGCCCGGACGGTGCCGGGAAGTCCACCCTGGCCCAGGGCGTCGAGAAGTCGTTCTGCTTCCCCGTCAGGCGCGTGTACATGGGACTGTGGCAGCGGCGCGAGACCGTGTCGGGCGCGCATCGCGTGATCCTCGACGTCGCCCTGCGCCCCTTCGTCGTATGGCGGCGCTACCTCGCGTCCCTCGGCCACCGCGCCATCGGCCGTCTCGTCATCTTCGACCGATACGTCTATGATGCCCTGCTGCCACCGACCGGCCCGCTGGTCCGGCTCAAGCGACCCTACTTCTGGCTGCTCGGCCGGCTGTGCCCGGCACCCGACCTCGTCCTGCTGCTCGACGTGCCAGGCGAGGTGATGCACGCGCGCAAGGGCGAGCGCGATGCGGTGCGGCTCGAGGCCGAGCGCGAGCAGTTCGTGCGGCTGCAGCGGCGGCTGCCGAACGCCGAGCGCGTGGACGCCGACCGCCCGCCCGAGGTCGTGCTGGTCGACGTCCTCGGTCGCATCTGGCTGCGGTACGCCAAGCGGTCCCTCCGGGGGATGGCCCGGTGACCGTCGTCCGCGTGGTGTCCCGCGCACTGCCCGCGCTGCACCCGGCCGCGGCCCGGTGTCGGCACCGGTCGGAGCTCCGCTGGGTCGCGGCGATGGCGCCGCGGGTCCTGGCGCGGCTCGAGGGAGTCCCAGAGGACTGGTGGCGCACGCATGCCGTGCGGTGGACCGGGACGTCGGTGGCGGTAGCGGTCGTCGCGCACCCGGGCGACGCGCGCCGCTTCGTGGTGAAGGTCCCCGCAACCGCCGAGGGCGTGGCGAGCCTCAGACGGCAGCGCCGGGTGCTGTCCGCGCTCGAGCGCGATCGAAGGCTCCGCGACTGGCAGGCGGCCCTGCCTCGACCCTTCCACGAAGGTGAGGTCGCCGGCCGGTACTACTGCGTCGAGGAGGCGCTGCCCGGGGAGCAGGCCGCTCGCCTGGTCAGGCGCGGCCGGGACGGGCCGGCGCTGCTCGACGCGTCCGCCCGCCTCATCCAGGGCCTGCACTCCAGGACCGCCAGGGAGGACCTGGTGGACGGCGCGGCCGTCGAGGGGTGGGTGGAGCTCCCGCTGCGCCGGCTCGAGCGGTTCGCCGAGGCGCGTCCCCGGCATGGGGAGCTGCGGGCGGGGGTGGACCGGCTGCGGCATGACCTCACCGCCGCGCTCCTCGGTCGCAGGGTGCGGCTCGGCTGGATCCATGGTGACTACTGGCCCGGCAACATCCTCGCGTCGACCGAGCACGGACGGGTCACCGGCATCGTCGACTGGGACCAGGCCACGGCGGGGCAGCTCCCGTTGCACGACCTGCTGCACCTGCACCTGCACGCCCGGCGCCTCGCGCGCGGCGAGGAGCTGGGGGACGTCGTCGTCAGGGCCCTGACCGACGGGGTTCCCGAGGCGATCGGCGTGCCGGCCGGCGTCGTCGACGCGTGGACCGACGGGATCCCCCCTCGAGCGGCCCTGCTCCTGTGCTGGCTGCGTCACGCGACGCTGTTCCTGGACTCGGACGGTCACCGTGACAACCGGTACTGGCTCCGGAACAACGTCGAGAGGGTCCTGCTCCGTGCCTGACCTGTCCGCGACGGCCCGCCCACCGGCCCGCCCCGCCGGACCCGACGGCGCGCCGGCGGCGGCGCGGCCGAGCGTCACGGTCGTCATCTGCGCCTATACCGAGCGTCGCTGGTCGCGGGTGCTCGGCGCGGTCGACTCCGTGCTGCGGCAGGACAGCCCACCCGACCAGGTCGTCCTCGTTGTCGACCACAACCTCGCGCTCCTCCGGCGGGTCGAGGCGGCGTACCCGCGGCTCACCGTCGTCGCGAACGCCGGCCCGCGCGGGCTGTCCGGTGCGCGCAACACGGGCGTCTCGTCGGCACGCGGCGACGTCGTCGCCTTCCTCGACGACGACGCCGTCGCCGAGCCCGACTGGCTGGCGCGGCTGGTCGCGCACTACGACGACCCGCGGGTGCTCGCCGTTGGCGGACGCGCGGTGCCGGACTGGGAGGGCCCGCGGCCACGATGGTTCCCGCCCGAGTTCGACTGGGTCGTCGGCTGCAGCTTCCTCGGGCAGCCAACCAGGGCCGCGCCGGTGCGCAACCTGATCGGCTGCAACATGTCGTTCCGGCGTGGCGCACTCGATGACGCCGGGCGCTTCGACCCGGCCCTCGGCCGGGTTGGTGGCGTGCCCGTGGGCTGCGAAGAGACCGAGCTGTGCATCCGGCTGCGGCAGCGCCGCCCCGACGGGGTCGTGCTGTACGAGCCGGCGGCCAGCGTCCGGCACCACGTGACCAGGGACCGCCGGACGTGGAGCTACTTCCGCAGCCGCTGCTTCGCCGAAGGACGTTCCAAGGCGGTGGTCGCACGGCTTGTCGGGACGGCCGTCGGGTTGTCGGCCGAACGGGACTACGCGCGCCGTGTGCTGGCCGGCGGGGTCCGGCGGGGGCTCTCCGAGGCGCGTGCCCGCCGGGACCTCGGAGGGCTGCTGCGGTCGGGTGCGATGGTCACCGGCCTGCTCGTGACCGCCTCGGGCTACCTGTACCGCCGGGCGGGCATGGCGGGACGCCGGGTCGCCCCCGTGCGCCCGCGGGCGGACCGCAAGCCGGCGCCGGTCCCGGCGCGGGTGCTGTCCGTCGAGCTGTCGGACGGGGTTCCTCCCGTCGCCGCGGCCGCGAGCGCGAGCGGTTCGCCGTACGCGGCCGCCCAGGTCCTGGTCCGGCTGCACGGTGAGCCCCTCGGGGTGCTGCGCGAGACCCTGCCAGCGGAGGGACTCACCGCCGAGCAGCACGCCGCCGCCATCCGCCAGCAGCTTGCCGTGGCCATCGACCGGCACCTCGAGCTGGACGGTCTGCCGCGCGCGGCGACGCTCCCCGCCCGGGGCCTGGGGTGGAGCGGACGGTGCGCGGTCCGTCGGCCGCTGCCGGCCACGGCACCGCGGGCCACGGTCGTGGTGCCGACCTGCAACCGCCCGGAGGTCCTGCGGCGCTCCATCGAGGCCCTGGTGTCGCTGGACTACCCGGACTACGAGCTGCTGGTCGTCGACAACACGCCGCACCTGCCGGCGACGGCCGGGGTGGTTGCCGGGTACGCGGCGTCGGACGGCCGCGTCCGGTACCTGGCGGAGCGGCGACGGGGCGTCGCGCACGCGCGCAACCGCGGCCTGGCAGAGGCGCGGGGCGAGATCGTCGCGTTCGCCGACGACGACGTGCTGGTCGACCGCGGGTGGCTGCGCGCGCTCGCGGCAGGCTTCGTCGACGAGCAGGTCGCCGGCGTGACTGGCCTGGTGATGGCGCGCGAGTTCGAGACGCCCGCACAGGTCTGGGTGGAGCAGTACGGCGGCTTCGGCAAGGGCTGCGTGCGGCAACGGTTCGACCGGAGCGGGTTCGAGACGCAGGGGGATGGTGGGCCCCGGCGTGTGGAGGCGGGGCCCGGGTCGCTGTACCCCTACACCCCCGGAGTCTTCGGGTCCGGCGCCAACATGGCGTTCCGCGCCCACGTGCTGCGACGACTGGGAGGGTTCGACCCGCTGCTCGGATCCGGCACCGCCGTGCGCGCCGGCGAGGACATCGACCTGCTGCTCCGTGTCGTCCTCTGGGGCGGGGTGATCGTCTACGAGCCGGCGGCCGTCGTCTGGCACAGGCACAAGCCCGAGGTGCATGCCCTGCATCGGACGATGTACGGGTACGGCGTGGGGCTGGGTGCGGTCATCACTAAGACGTTGCTGGCCGACGCCGCCGTCCGGCGCGAGTTGCTGCGTCGGCTGCCGCGCGGCATCGCCTACGCCGTCGATCCCCGCTCGGGCAAGAACCGCCACAAGACGACCACGTACCCGCGAACCCTGACCCTGCTCGAGCTGCTCGGGATGGCGCTCGGTCCGCTCAGCTACGCCGCCAGCGCGGGCGGCGCCCTCGGTGCCCGCGCGCGACGACGCCTCGTGGCCGCGCCATGACGCCGGTCCCCATCCTGGCCTACCACAGCATCGGGGACCAGCCGCGGGACGGAACGATGCGCTGGTCGGTCTCGGCGGGCGACCTGGACGAGCAGCTGGCCATGATCGTGGAGCGCGGGCGCCATGCGCTCACGGTCGCGCAGTACGCCGCGGCACTGCGGGGCGAGGCCGCGCTGCCGCCCGACCCTGTCCTGGTGACCTTCGACGACGGGTTCGCCGACCTCGCGACGACGGCGCTTCCGGTGCTGGACCGCTACCGGGTCGTCGCGACCGCCTTCGTGATCAGCGGCCGGGTCGGCACGCGGACGGCGGACGGCGACCCCGCGCTGAGCTGGGAACAGCTCCACGACCTGCGCGCGTTCGGGGTCCAGGTCGGCTCCCACGGCCACTCGCACCGTGCCCTCGACTGCCTGCCGCCGCCCGAGGTGGAGCACGAGCTGCGGTGGAGCAAGCGGCTGCTGGAGGAGGGACTCGGCGAGGAGGTCGTGTCCTTCGCCTACCCCTACGGCTACCTCAGCTCCCGGGTCCGCGACGCCGTCCGGGCCGCCGGCTACTCCTCCGCCTGCGGCGTGAAGAACGCGCTCAGCCACCAGGCCGACGACCCGTTCGCTCTGGCGCGGGTGCTCGTCGAGCGCGACACCGGCGCGGCACGGGTCGCCCGACTCCTCGACGGCGCGGGTGCGCCGCTATCGTGGCCCGGGGAGCGGCTGCGGACGCGCGGATGGCGAGCGTACCGCCGTGCCCGTCGGCTGCTCGACGACCGCGTGCGCCCGCCCACCGACGCACCGTCCACCGAAGGGAGGACGCCCTGAGGTCTCCCCCTCCTCCACCGCCGCCGGCGGCCGCCACCGCGACCGAGCCCGCCACGGCCGACCCGGGGCCGGCCGCCGTCCCGGCGGCTGGCCGGCTGGCGCGGCTGCAACGGCACGTGCGCACCCCGCTGTTCGGCAACGTCTACGCGCTCACCCTGAACACCGTCATCTCCACGGCGCTCGGGAGCGCCTACTGGGTGCTCGCGGCGAGGCTCTACTCGCCGCGCGAGCTGGGCGTCGGCGCCGCGGCGGTGTCCACGATGACGTTCCTGAGCAACCTCTCCCAGCTCAACCTCAACGCGGCCCTGGCGCGCTTCCTGCCGGGCTCGGGGGTGTCCGGCGGCCGGCTCGTCGCCTACGCCTACGGCGCGAACGCCCTGGTCGCCTGCGCGGTCGGCGCGACGTTCCTGGTGCTCGCTCCCGCGCTCTCCGACCACCTCGCGTTCTTCGCCGCCAGCCCGGCGCTGGCCGTCCTGTTCTGCCTGTCCGTGGCCGCGTGGGGCATCTTCACGCTGCAGGACAGCGTCCTCACCGCGCTGCGCGGAGCGGTGTGGGTGCCGGTCGAGAACGCGGCGTTCGGGGTTGCCAAGGCCCTGTTGCTGGTGGCTCTGGCCGGCACGCTCCCCGGTCTCGGCATCTTCGTCTCCTGGAACGTGCCCGTCGTCGTCGCCGTGGTGCCGGTGAACCTGTTGGTGTTCCGGCGACTGGTGCCCCGCCTCCGATCGCTGCGCACCGCGACACTGCCGGATTGGCGCGTGCTGCGCCGCTTCGTCGCCCTCGACTACCTCGGCTATCTGCTCATGCAGGCCGGCACCAACGCGCTGCCGCTGCTGGTCATCGCGCGGCTCGGCGCCGCGGCCAACGGCCTGTTCTACGTCGCCTACGCCGTCAGCACCTCGTTGGAGCTGGTCGTCTACAACTTCGGCGTGTCGCTCACCGTCGAGGGCTCCCGCGACGAGGCACGGCTCCCCCTGTACACCCGGCAGCTCCTGCGTCGCGCGTACCTGCTGTTCGCCCCCGGCATCGCGCTGCTGTTCCTCGCGGCGCCGCTGCTGCTCGCCGTCTTCGGTGGGGAGTACGTGCGGTCCGGCGCAACCCTGCGCTTGCTGGCCCTGGCCGTGCTGCCCAAGCTGCTCGTCACCGTGTTCGTCGCCGTCTGCCGCGTGCAGAGGCGGGTGGGCCGCATCGTCGTCGTTCAAGCCCTCACCAGCACGCTCGTGCTGTCGCTGTCGCTCGCGTTGATGGGGCGCCTCGGCATCCTCGGGGTGGCGGTCGCCTACCTCGTCAGCCAGGTGGTCGTGGCGTCGGCCGTGCTGCCGTCGCTGGTCCGGCTGCTGCGGACGGCCGAGCGATGACCGTCGGCCGGGGCGTGGCGGTCGGCGCGCACAAGGGCGGGCGGGTGATCCGCTCCGAGCGCGTGGTGGACGTCCTCGCCTGGTCGGCCCCGGCGGTGGCCCTGCTGGCCGGCGTCAAGTCGCTCAGCGCGTCCACGCCGGACGACATCGGCCCCTTCGGCCTGGTGCAGGCGCTGCAGCCGGTGCTCTACGTCTGCCTTGCCCTGCTCACGGCGAGCTTCGTGACGGTCCTGTTCGTCCGCCCCTCGGCGCCGGCCCTGCTGCTCGCCGCGCACGTCGCCGTCCTGGTGGTGCTGCTGCACGGCGCGGCGACCATCGTGGAGCCGGTCCCGCGGTTCACGCCGGCCTGGCTCCACGTGGGCTTCACTGACTACATCGCCAGGACCGGCCGCACGCTGCCAGAGTTCGACGCGAGGATGAGCTGGCCCGGCTTCTTCGCGCTCGCCGCGATGGCGACGCGCGTGGCCGGCCTCCCTGACGCCATGCCGCTGCTGGGCTGGACGCCGGTGGTCTTCAACCTGGTCTACGGCGGGGGGGTGTACCTCCTCGCGCGCGCCACCACGCCAGACCGCCGCGCGGCGTGGCTCGCGGTGTGGCTGTTCTACCCGGCAAACTGGGTCGGCCAGGACTACTTCGCCCCGCAGGGGCTGACCTACCTCTTCTACCTGGTCATCGTAGTGGTCCTTCTGCGGTGGTTCCGTCCACCGCCGCTGGATTGGTGGCGGCGGCGCGACGGGCGCTGGGCGCGGCGCCTGCGGCTGGCGGCCGATCCGCTGCGGCGCGCCGCCGGGCTGGCGCCCCGGCCGCTGCGGGACGAGCCTCGCGGCGTCGAGCTCCCGCCCTGGCAGGGGGTCGCGCTGACGGGCATGCTCGTGACGATCTTCGTGGCGTGCACCGTCAGCCACCAGCTCACCCCCACAGCGGTGGTCGCGTCGGTGGCCGGGCTGGTGCTCGTCAGGCGGTGCTCGGTCCGTTCCCTGCCCGTCCTGATGGCGGTGATCGCGGTCGCGTACTTCAGCTACCTCACCGTCGTCTACTGGTCCGGGCACCTTCCCGACCTGCTGCGCTCGGTCGGCCACGTCGGCGGGACGGTCAGCGCCGGCGCGACCGAGCGGGTGCAGGGCGATGCGGCGCACCAGTTCGTCACGCGTGCCCGGCTGCTGCTCACCGTGGTCGTCTGGTGCCTCGCGGCCGTGGGGGCGTGGCGCCGCCTGCGGCGGGGCGCCGGCGATCTCGCGCTGTTCGCCCTCGCCGCCGCACCGTTCCTCATCATCCTGCTGCAAAGCTACGGCGGCGAGGTCCTGCTGCGTGCCTACCTGTTCGCCCTGCCCGCCACGGTGGTGCTGCTCGCCGGCGTCCTGGTGCCTGCGGAGGCGCCGCGGCGACGGGGACCGACCGCGGCCGCGGCCGCGCTGCTCAGCATCGGCCTCATCGGCGCCTTCTACCTGACGCGCTACGGCAACGAGGCCTTCGAGCAGGTGCATCCCTCGGACGTCCAGGCCCTGAACTGGCTCTACCGGCAGGCGCCGCAGGGGTCCACCCTGGTGGCCGTCACCTCGAACGTCCCCTGGCGGTCCACGGCGCTCGAGCGGTACGACTACACGCCGCTCGGCGAGGACCTCGGACCTCAGCAGCTCGACACGATCGAGGCCGCGATGGAGGCCAACCCCCGTGGCGCGTTCCTCATCCTGAGCAAGGCGCAGTTCGTGTACGGCGAGTCGTTCTACGGCCGCCCGCCCGGATGGGGCGAGCAGCTCGAGCGTCAGGTGCTCGGCTCGCCGCGGTTCCGCGTCGTGTTCACCAACGCCGAGGCGAAGATCTTCGTACTGGCCCGGCAGCAAGGGCAGGCGTGACGTGCGACGGACGGCCGATCCGGACGGGGGGCGGTGTGGATGACGCCGACGCTGGACCCCCGCGTCCTCGACTTCCTGTCGCGCGGCGAGGTGGCCGTGTCCACGTCGGTCGGGCTCGTCGTGCTCGGCGTCCTCGTCGCGGCGCTCGCCGGCAGCGTCCTGGTGCAGAGCGCGACCGCGTTCCCGCGCCGTGACGCCCTGCGCCTGCTCGGCATCGTGGTCGTGCCCCTGCTGGTCGTATTCGTCGCGATCGTCGTCGAGCGGTTCCTTGTCATCGCCTGAGTCGCCCGCCCGGTCCGCCGCCTGGACCGCGCCGCCGCTCGCCGGAGCGGCGGTCCTTGTGGCGTACCTCGGCGTGCTCGCCGGAGCCGAGCTGGGATGGTCGCTGCACGTCCTCTCCGCGCCGGCGGCCGCCGTCGCCTACGGCCTGCTCGCGCTGCTGGGGCCGCTGTGCCTGACGCTGCGCGCGACGGCCGACGCCCGCGTCGCCGCGCTGCTGCCGCCGCTCGTGGCGATCTCGGTGGTCCGGCTGGTGACGGTCGCCGCCGAGCCGGCGCACGTCCGCCCGTCGACGCGCCTGGTCGTGGTCGGCGTGCCCGCCCTCGCCGTGGTGGCGCTGGCGGCACGCCAGCGGCCGCGGCAGTGGCGGCTGCTCCGCCCGCATGCCGGCGGATGGGGGGGCCAGGTGCTGGTGGCGCTCGCCGGGATCTTGGCGGGACGGCTCGTGTGGGGCCTCGCGCCGCCGACCGTCCTGGTGCGCGCGGGTACCTCCACGACGGTCGCCGCGACGGTCCTCGTGGTGTTCGCGGCGCTTCCCGACGAGCTGCTGTACAGGGGTCTGCTGCTTCCGGCCGCCGCCGGCGTGGCGGGCCGCTGGGCGCTCCCCCTGTCGTCGCTGGCGTACGCCACGGCGTACCTGCCGGGCGGCACCGGTAGGCAAGTACTGCTCGCGTTCCTGCTCGGCATGGCGCTGGGATGGTGCCGTCAGCGGACCGGCTCGGTCGTCGGAGTGGTCGCGGCGCACGGCCTGTTGAACGTCGTCGTCTTCCTCTTGCTGCCCTCGTCCGGGCCTTGACCGGGGATGGCCACGGTCCTCTATCCGGCGCTCGCGCGTGCGCGCAGCCACTGCCAGCCCTGGAGCACCAGACCGACCATCGACAAGGAGACGAGCGCGACGAGGCCAGCGGTCGGCGACCAGGCGTGGAGCCAGATCATCGCCTGGGCGGTCATGGTGCCGATGGCGAGGCTGAGCGCGATCGAGGCGACGATCTTGGTGGGCAGGTCGAGACCGCGCAGGAGCCAGACGAAGGCGGCTCCGGGCGCGAAGCCGATGAACGCCAGGGTCACGAACGGACGCACGATTGTCTTCGCGTCGGTAGACGCGAGCAGCAACGTGATCGCTCCGCCGACCGCGATCGACGCGGCCAGCAGGGCGTCCGCGCGCGTCTCGGCGATCCGGGCGCCCGCTCGCGGCGCGCGTGTGACCAGCGGTGGTGCCTGGAGCTCGCGGCCGAGGTTCGGCGCGGCCTGCTCGTCGAGGACCGGCGGCCGGTCCAGCAGCCGGCTGCGTTCGCGCCCCCGCCCGTTCACCACGACCAGGGCGTCGAACTGGGGGAGCAGCGACAGCGCGTCGTCGACCCGCCGCATCGGCGGCGCGTCAACGAGGACGACGTCGGCCCGTTCGCGCACCAGCTCCACCACGGTGCGGGCGATCGGGCCGGTGACGGCCGCCTCCCCGCCGGCAGGCAGCGCGCCCGCCGTGAGCACCTCGACGGATCCGGGCACGGGCCGCGCTCCGTCGGGGTCCGGGTCGGGCGGGTCGTGCTCGGGGCTCACCTCGAACCGGTGCATCGCCTGCTCGAGCGGCACCCCGTCGAGCGCGACCTCGGCGAGCCCCACCCCTTCGGGAAGGTCGAGGATCCGGTGCTGGGTCGGGTGACTCAGGTCGAGATCGACCAGGGCGACGCGCCTGCCGTCGCCGGCGAGCGTGAACGCGACGTCGGCCGCGACCGTCGACTTCCCCTGCTCACCCCGGTCGCCCGTCACCACCACCAGGGGGCGCTGCGGCGGCCCGTCCGCGTGGGAAGGTCGGCTGCGCAGGAACCGGAGCAGCTGTGCCTCGACCGCCCCCTGGTCGTTCAGCACGATCGGCGTCGCGTGACCGCTGGTCGCGAGCGCCCCTGCCGGCGCGGCAGCCCGCTTGCGCCGCGGGGTGCCGTGGACGAGAACCGCGCCGACCACGACGGCGCCCGCCTGGTCCAGCTGGCGTTGCGCCGCTCGCACCGACGCCCGGCTCGCGCGCTGCGCGTCAACCACCAACAGCACGCCGTCGGTCGGCGGCGTCAGCCCCGAGCCCTGCACCATCTCCGGGATCGGCGGGCCATCCACCAAGATGAAGTCGGCGGCCTCCTGGAGTTCAGCCCGCAGCCCGGGCAGCCCGCTCGCGGCCGGCGGATCGAGGTCCTCAGGCGAAAGGAACAGGAACAGATTGTCGTGGAGGACCCAGCAGCGTTCCCAAAGGCTGCGCGGGCCGCCGGCCGCGCTTCCTGTCGTCGGGCCGTCGGTCGCCGCCCGGTCCGGTAGGGCAAACAGCTGCCGCAGCCGCGAGCCTCCCGGCTCGGCCGCGACCAGGATGACGCGCTTGCGTGCCTGTGCCAGGGCGACGCCGAGATTTGCCGTAACCGTGGCCTGCCCGCCGTCGGGGCTGGCGATCGTCAGGAACTGCAAGCCGCTCCGCGCAGCGACCGCCATGACCTTCCGGCACAAGTCCCTGTAGGCGTCAGTGGCCTCTGCTTCGAGATCGACGGTCACCTGGTCGGGTGGTCCGCCCCGCCGGGCCGTGCGCCGCACGACCGCCAGGACCGGCGCGCCGGCCAGTTCCTCCAGTTCTTCTGGGCCACGGACCTGCTGGTCCAGGCGGTCCCGTACGAGGGTGAGGCCGACACCCAACGGCAACCCCACGAGCAGCACGAGCGCGCCGGTCATCCGATCGCCGCCGGGCAAGGACGGCGACCGCGGCCGGTTCGCCGGCCGCAGGACCTCTCCCACCCGGAGGTTCTCCGGCAGGACCAGGTCGTGGAGCGACTGCTGGAGGGCGAGCAACTCGCTGGCCAGCGGGTCGAGCTGCATCCTGAGCGCCGCCCGCTGCGCGTCGTCCCGCGCGGCCAGGATCTGCGTCCGCAGGGCCTCGAGCTGCCGGTTGTCCGCGTCGATCTGTGTTTGCAGCGGCCTGCGCGCGGCAGCGAGGTCTTCCAGGGCGTCTCGCTGCCGTAGCTCCAGGTACGACTCCGCGAACGTCTGGGCCGTCTGCTGCGCGGCGACGCGGTCCGGCGCGGTGGCGGTGAAGTGGAGCGTCGAGTCCGACGCGGACGCGTCCACCGAGATCGTCCCCGGGGTCACACCGGCGCTGCCGAGCTTGGCGTCGGCCAGCGCGGTCACCGCGGCCGAGCTCGCTAGGCGCCGCTCGACCTGTAGGTTGACGGTTGCGGCGCGGGAGGGCTGGGTGGGGACGAGCGCGACCGGCCGTACGAGCACGTCGGCGTTGGACTCGTATACCGGGACCACCAGGAAGGCGGAGAGGAGCACGCCGCAAACCGCGGCAACGGTCGCCACGAGTAGGAACCACCTGCGCCGGCGGAGGACCGCGACGTGTCCGCGCAACTCCAACCTGGGCTCGTCGCTCACGCTTCCCCCAACGGCCTGGTGCGCGGCTTCGTTCCTACCCCATCCTACCGCCGCAGGAGCGCGAGCATCCCGATCGTTGTGCAACGGACCAGCTCGTCACGAGGCTCGGTCGACGGGCTCGCCGGCTTGCTTGGTCGCGCCGAGCCCGCGTCACCGTCGCGGCCGGCCGCCGGCACCAAACGGTGGGACGCCGATCCAGCGATCTCCACGCCCGCGTTGGCTGACACGTGGCGGGTTCGCAAGGAACGTCCACCTGTGCGGCCACCGCTTCAGTCCGGTTCGTGATCCGCAGCGGTTCCCGGTGTGCCCGCGGTGCAAGGAGCTGGCGGGGATGCTGGGGATCGGCGGCTGAGCCGACCGCGGGGAGTGAGGTCGCCGCGGGCTGGTCGCCGGCTGTCGGGTTGCGGGGTCAGTCGTTGATGGGGAACACCAGCCCGTGCTGCTCGCACAGGCGGCGGGTGCGGTCGAGGTCCACCTGGGTGCCGTAGCGCGCCTGGTACTCCTCCTGCGAGCCGGCACCGGCGGCAAGCTCGTCGAAGTAGTGCTCGAAGCCGGCGGGGGAGATGATCTCCAGGATCCGGCACGGGCCGTCGCTGGCGTTCCAGAAGGTGTGCCACTGCTCGCGCGGCTTGAACGCCAGGTCGCCAGCCTCGGCGTAGACCACGTCGTCGCCGAGCTGTGCCCCCAGCCGGCCCTCCAGCACGTAGCTGTACTCGTCCTCGCGGCTGTGGCGGTGCCACGGCGCGGCCAGGTGGCGTGGCGGGATCGGGTGCTCGACCAGGGAGAACCCGCCGCCTGACTCCTCGCCCCAGACCAGGAACCGGACCCCGACCGCGCCGAGGTCGACCGTCCTGCCGTCCCGCGGCCCGACGATCCGCGGCCCCTGCGACGCGTCGTATCGTGGGCGTCGTGGCATCGTGCGCACCCTCCCGTGAGATCGAAGCCGTCAGGGCTCTTCGGCGTGGTGGGCCTCGGCGTCGTAGGTCGAGACCTCGATGAGGTTGCCGTCAGGGTCGCGGAAGTAGACCGAGGTGATCGGGCCGGTCGCGCCGGTCCGGGAGACCGGACCCTCCTCGATCGGCACGCCGCAGGCCCGCAGGTGGGCGACCACCCGGTCGAGCGGGGTCGTGGTGACCAGGCAGACGTCCGTCGAGCCTGGTGTCGGTCGGCGGGCCTTGGGGTCGAACTCGTGGCCGGCCTGGTGGAGGTTGAGCTTGTTGCGGCCGAACAGCAGGGCGCGGCGCCCGGCGCCGAACGTGACCGGCACCATGCCCAGGACGCGGACGTAGAAGTCGATCGTCTGCTCGATGTCGGCGACGGTGAGGACCAGGTGGTCGACCCGGTCGATGACCACGGGGGCAGTTGGCTCGGCTGGGGTGCTCATGCGGCTATCTTCCTAGCATCGACCGTGTCGAGGCTCACGCCCTGCTTAGGGCCTGCGCCAGTAGGTCGGCTGCGGTGGGCTTGGCTGCAGGGCATTGGGGCCTCCACAGGTGGCTGGCGGCTGGATCGGCGCTCGACGATCATCTCCGGCATGGCAGCCGACTTGACGCCGATCCGGGTCAGCCTGTGGCCCGACGGGGTAATGACCCCTTGCCTGGTGACGCCCAGCCGCTACGGCGGCATGTACGAGGGCGGCCGGTGGCTCGCCTTCCCCACCGAGGAACTGCCGCATGGCGCCTTCGGTGGCGATGCCATATGCGCAGCGTGGTTCGCGGACAATGCCTGGTGGGTTGGCGTGGGGGATGATCCCAACACTGCCGTGGCCGACCTGTTCCGCCGCCTCGAAGCGGCCGAGGTGAGCGGTCGCGCCAGGATCGAGCGGGTCGCGTCGGGCGGATGAGCCGATGCCTGGTCAAGGTCGCGTCCTGCCGATGACGGTGCTCGTCTGATGCTCCCCGGACCTGCTCACTGAAACTCCCACCTTGGAGGCTCCCGGTGGCCGGCAGGGTCCACCACATGGAGTGGGGCTCCCTGATGCTGACGGTGTCTGACGCCGCAGCCCAAGGAGCCCCGCCCCATGCTGACATGGGAGGAAGACGTGGAGGCAGCCGCGCTCCGCGCGCAGGGCTGGTCGATCGCCGACACGGAGGGCTCCGGAACTCTGGGTGTCCAGCCTCCACACCGGTGATCCTAGCCTCCGCTTGCTGGCTGGCCCTTGCTGGTGGAAGGCGTTTCCCTCATCGCGCCCACACGCCGACCGGTACGTACTGGCGTGGCACGTCGATCAGGATGAGCTCCGTCTGCTGCTCGGCCTGGATGCGGACCTCCTCCGGCCCGAATGCCTTGACCGCGTCGCCCGTCTCGAGCTTGTGGGTTTCGTTGAGCTCGGTCGCGCCGCCGATCACGTAGAGGTATCCGGCTCTGCCGTCGCCGAAGCGGTGCGCTGCTCCGACGCCGGGATCGAGCGCTGCGACGAAGACCGACGCGTCCTGGTGCACCTTCACGACATCGCCGCCGTCCCGACCGACCACCCGCAGCAGACGGTTCCGTCGGTCACCGAGCGTGAACTGGCGCTGCTCGAGGCTCGGTGGCAGCGACGGTGTGTCCGGCAGGATCCAGAACTGCAGGAACCTCATCGGCTCGATCTTGGATCCGTTGCGCTCGGAGTGGTTGGCGCCGGAGCCGAGCGTCATCCGCTGGACGCCGCCGGGGCGCAGCGTCCCGCCGTTGCCGAGGGAGTCGGCGTGCTCGAACGTGCCCTCGAGGACGTAGGTGAGCCCCTCGACGTCGGCGTGCGGGTGCATCGGCCAGTCGGCGCCCGGCACCAGGCGGTCGTCGTTGAACACTCGGAGCGGGCCGATGCCCATCTGCTCGGGGTCGCGGTAGTGGTCGAAGGAGAAGTGCCAGCGGGCATTGAACCAGCCGCCCTCCTCCTCGTGGATCTCAGCGTCGCGTCGGACCTCGAGCATGGCTGCCTCCTTCATCATCGGGCGGCCACCACCGGCAACACCGCCTCCTCCAGCCGCCTGGACACCCTGACCCCAAACCGAGCCTCCAAGCGGTCACGGGTACCGCGGTAGGCTGCCACGGCCGCCTGGATGGACACCGGTGCACGCTCGACCCCCATCGGCCCGAGCAGGTGGTGGTGCATCTTGGCCAGCTCGCTGCGGACCAGCTCGCCCTTGCCGGCATGCTGCTTGGCCACGAGCCACAGCACCCAGTCCCAGAGGTGCGCGTCGATCCCCACGAGCGTCTGCGGGCCCGCCGTCCACGACGGCTCGGGCCGGTGCGGCTGGTCAGGGAACAGCAGGTCAACCTTTACTGGACCGTCCAACATGAGCATGTAGCACTGATGCGTGCTGAGCCGGTCCCACTGGCCGGCCAGCGGCCCCAGCACCGACACCAGCCTTGGCAGTTGGGCGGCGACAGCGGCGAAGTCATCCACCTCCACGCGGAAGTCCCAGTCCGACCATGGCGTCGCCGTCCCGGCCGCCCGCGAGCCAACCAACTCCACCGCCCGAACCTGCCGGTACGCCAGCAGCGCCGCGCCGACCAGCGACGCCAGGTGATGGTGGCCATCCATCCGACCAGTATCCGCCGTCAGCCCCTCACGCAGCGCCCGATCGGCTTCGCATCGGGACATCCAGCGAGTGGCTCGTCAGCGCGGCCAGCTCGGCGTCCCGTCACATGGGCGGGTCCGCAGGAAACGTGCACCTGTGCGGTCACCGCTTCAGTCGGGTTCGTGATCCTCAGCGGTTCCCGGTGTGCCCGCGGTGCAAGGAGCTGGCGGGGATGCTGGGGATCGGGGGCTGAGCGGTCGGAGCGGCGGGCTCCATCGATCACCTGAGGCGCTGGGCGAGCTGCGGCGCTTCCTCGGCGGCGAGAAGGCGCCGCTGCGGTGGGACGGGCTGCCGTCGCACCGCAGCGCCGCCATGCGCGAGCTGAGGCACCGTCACGTGCTGGCGTCTCCGCTTGGTCGCCTGAGCTCGTAGCGGCGTTCTACGACCGGCTCGCCGGTGCCGTCCCCGCCGCCGGCGGCTCCGAACCCGGCCGCCTCGTCTGCAGGCGATAGCTGGCCGTCAACCACGCGGAAGGCGTTCGCCTCCAGGTCCTCTCTCTGCATCCGAACAACGTCCAACGCTCGGCCCCGACGGGGGTCGACCAGTTGGAGGATCTCCTCGTGCGAGGTCTCGAGCCCGGCCGGCTCGACATGCACGTGCACCACTTCACCCGTGTTCCGGTCGTACACGGCGTACGAGATCATGGTCATGATGGACCCCTCTCGGAGGCTAGGTGACGTCGTAGACCACGCCTTCGGCGCGGTGCAGTCCGCCATCGCCGCGAAGCTTTATGGTCACCCGGACGGCGTTGCTGAGGGTCTCCACGATGCCCAGGTTGGCGATGTTGTCGGCCGGCGGGTCAGCGGGGTCGTCCCGGATCCCGCAAAGGACCTGGTCATTGCTCGGCATGGTGCAGACGGTCGCGATGAAGACCTGGCCGTAGTCGCCGCCGGACTTGCCGGTCAACGCCCCGGTCACCAGGTAGCGGCGGTTCCTGTTGAGCGCAATGGTTAGGGATACCGTGAACTGGCCTCGAGTCCACATCCAGTACGTCGCGTGCACAAACATCAGGCCTCCCAAACTTCTCGTTCGTTCGATGCTGGGGGCTTGCCAACCGATGGTCAACGGCGACTCGCGCCAGATGCGGATCGCTACTCATGCGCGCCACGGTTCCCCGCCGCTCAGGGGCAGATCGTGTGGGTCATCGTGGCGACGACCGGCTGGCCGTGCAGGCCGGGCGGGGCCAGGACGTGGAGGCGGTCGACGACCGTCTCGGTCGGGGAGGCGGCGTTCCCTTTGATCGTGTCGTCAAGCTTCACGTGGACCGTCACGAACGCGTACCGCACGGGGATGTCGTAGGTCTTGACTTCGGACCGGGCGTCGTCGGCGCCCCTGCCCCACTGGTAGCGCACCGTCCCGGTGCCGTCGCTGTCGACCGTGACGTGGAACTGCACGACGTAGTGCCAGACGCCGTCGGCCCCCGAGTAGCACGACTCGCTCGCGCTCCAGCCCACCCCTCGGACCACGATCTGCGGCAGGGTGGTGCTGGTGGCCTGGGTGGTCGTCGGCCGGCCGCTGGTCGACCGCGGCGGGCCACCCTTGCTCGCGCCGCCGCCGCTGGCCCCGCCCGTGCCACCCCCAGCGCCGCCGCTCGTGCCGGCGCCGGTGGCGGCCGGGCCGCCCGACCCGCCCCCGCCCGCGGCCACGGTCACGCCGATGGCCTGGCCCGCGACGGTCGTGCCGGCAGCGACCACGCCCGCCGCCGCTGCGGGCGGGCGGTCGTGCCCGCCGGCCGCGCCGAGCGCCGCGCGGACCCCGACGGCGGCGGCGGCCAGCACCACCGCGCCGGCGACCAGCAGCGCCACCCGGGCACGCCGCGATCCTGCTGGGAACGTGGGCTCGCCGTCCATGCCATCCTCCCGACGATCTGCATGGGTCGGCCGCGGGCTTCCGCAGCCTGGGGTGCCCGCCGGGGCGGGGGTGGGGTACCCGCCCCGGCAGGCGGGCCGGTCAGGTGTGGTTGAAGGGCCGGACGTAGGGGTTGGTGCCGTCGTACAGGCCGGTGGGGTTGGGGTACCAGAGCCACACGTGCAACGTCACCAGGTCCGGGTGCCAGAAGTTGAACGGGGCGCCGCTCTGGGGGCTCGACGATGGGCACTTCTCCTGGACGGTGCGGAACACGAAGGTCCCGTCGGTGTAGTGGCAGGCGGCACCGAACGAGCCGTAGGTGGCTCCCTTCAGCGGCGGGGTGGCGGGCTTGGCCGCGAAGACCCACTCCAGCGCGCCGAGCTGCCAGGTCTTGCCGTGGCGCTGGTACACCAGGATGTGGGGCCTGGTGACCTGGAAGCCCTTGATGGTCGGGTTGAGGAAGTGCCAGCCCATGTCGGGGATGTCGCGGGTGATGATCCGGTAGCCGGCGGCCTTGGCGGCCTGGAGGTTGGTGGCGTAGCGGGCGGTGGCCAGCCGGGCGCGGGCCAGCTGGCCGGCCAGCCGCTGCTGGTTGGCCGCCGCGGCCGTCAGCGCGGCCAGGTCGTGCTGGTGGGCGGTCATCGCGCTCGCCGGCGGGGCCTCGGGGGCCACCGCGGGTGCGCTGGCGGCGGGGTGCTGGTGGGCCGCCGCCGGCGCGGCCGCCTGGTTGGCGGTGCCGCGGGCCGCGCAGCCGCTGGCGGCCAGGGCGCCGGCAACGGCCAGGGCGATGAGGATGGTGCGTCGCATCGTTCCTCCCTACGGCGCCGAGTCGGTGTACTCGCGGGGCGAGACCTCGCGGACCGGGGTCACGCGGTCGCAGGGGATCTGCGCCAGCCAGGCCGCCTCCCTTACCGCCTCCTGGTCGGGGGCCTCGTACTCGCAGAAGAACTTGCTGTGGTCCAGGGCTAGGTGGCTGTGGACCCAGCGGACGCCGGGCATGGTCGCGTTGGCCGCGACCGCCCGCCGGACCGCGGCGTCGATGTCGGCGTCGCCCAGCCCGGCTGGCAGGTCGCGCTCGACCACGAATCGCGCCATGGCGTGCTCCTTCCCTCGCTTGGCGTGGCGCCTCGCGGCGCCCGTGCGCGCATCGCTGGTCCGGTGACCGTGCGATGCCTGAAGCCGGACGCTAGGGGTAAAGAGGTCAGCCGTTCTTGAGGTGAAGACCTTAGATCGACGACCCGGTGCGCCTTAGTTGTCCGCTGTCGCCTTGGGGCGCAGGAGCCTGGTCAGCCCGCTCAGCGGTCAGGTCGCGGGCGTCTTCGACGTCGGCTGGTCCAGTCCGAGGCGGCGGGCCATGGCGGCGGCTTCCAGGCGGCTGTGCACCCCGAGCTTGGTCAGGAGGTTGGTCACGTGCACGCCGGCGGTCTTGCCGCTGATGAACAGCTGCTCGGCGATCTGGCGGTTGGAGCGTCCTTCGACCAGCAGGCGCAGCACCTCGAGCTCGCGGGGGGTCAGGCCGACCAGGGCCCGTTCGGTCGGCAGACCGGCGCCGAGGTCGAGGCGGCCGCGGCGGGCCAGTGCCTGGAGGGCCGATTGCAGCGGCGTCGCCTCGAGCCTGGTCGCGGTCTCGTGGGCCGCCCGGGCGGCGGCGGTCGCCTGGTCCCGGTCGCCGGCGCCGAGCAGCGCCTCCGCCAGCCGCCACTGGCAACGCGCGACCGCGTAGACGTGGCCGTAGGAGAACGCGTCGACCGCGGCCTGCCAGCGTGCCGGGTCGGAGTGGCCCTGCAGCCGGGTCCACTCGGCCTCCGCCTTGGCATGCCGGCCGCGGGCGTGCACGTCGTGCGCCAGCCCGGTGCGGTGCGCCTGCGCCGCGCCCTCGCGGACTCGCTCCAGCAGCTCGCCACCCACGGCGACGGCGTCGGCGAGCGAGGCGGCGTCGCCCGCCCGGCGGGCCCGTTCCGCGCGTGTGGCCTCGACGGTGAGGCCCTTGGCTGCCACCCGAGCGGCCTCCAACGCCTGGTCGAAGTGCTCGATCGCGGCGGCCGCGGCCAGGCCGCGCCGGACCGCCGACCTCGCCCGGTCCAGGTCACCCTGCCAGCTGGCCAGCTCGGCCTCGCAGATGACCACGTCCTTGTCCAGCAGGGGGTCGGCCCCCGCCAGCCCGACGAGCTGCCGCAGCCGCACGGGGGCGGCCGGTCGCGCGCGGGCCACAAGCACCCCGAGCCCCTGCGCGACCACCTGGGCCGCCGCCAGCGTCGTCACCAGCTCCGGGACGTCCGCCAGCAGCCGCTCGCACCCGTCCCAGTCGCCGGTGAGGTAGCGGACCGCGAGCTGCCCGCGGCGCATGAAGATCCCGAACCTGGACCAGCCGATCCCGCTCCGCTGGGCCAGCTCGGCGCCGTCGTCGAAGCCGGCACGGGCGGACGCCAGCTCGCCCAGCTGCTTGCCGACCTCGGCGTCGTCGTACAGGGCCCGCAGCTCGACCTCCGGGTCGCCGGCTCCGGCCGCCTGCGCGCGCGCCGCCGCGAACCGCGAGCGGGCGCCGGCCGGGTCGTCGTACTGCTCGACCATGCCCAGGGTGATCAGCACGTCGGCCTCGTCGGCGGCGCTGGCGGCGCCGCGCGCGGCCACCAGCGCCTCCTCGCACCAACGGCGGGCCTCGTCCCGTCGCCTGGCGTTGACCAACGCCTGCGCCATCGCGGCGGTCACCCGTGCCCGCAACGGCGTCGGCGGCTCCGCGGGCACCAGCTCGACGGCCCGCGCGCGGGCGCGCAACGAGTCCTCGATCCGGCCGGCGTCGAACAGGTACATGCCGAGGCGCTCGTAGGCGCGTGCGCCCCGCGTCGGGTCCGCCGTGGCGTCGGCGGTGGTGGCGGCGTCCTGGGCGAGGCTCGCCGCGCGCCGGTGCTCACCGGCGGCGCTGGCCGCCGCGGCCGCGCGTAGCGTCAGCTCGATCCGGTCGGTGCCGGCGACGGCGGCCGCATCGGTTACCCGCTCCCACAGCCCGAGCGAGCTGCTCAAATGGCGAAGGGCCTCGGCAGGAGCGAGGACCGCCGCCGCCTCCTCGGCCGCCCGCACCGACGCGGCCAGCGCGCCGGCCAGGTCGTGGCTGGCCAGGCGGTGGTGGGCGAGCTCGGCGGCGGCGCCGTCGGGCTCGGCGGCGAGCAGGGTGGCGTAGGCGGCGTGGAGGCGCACCTGCTCGCCTGGCAGGAGGTCGCCGTAGACCGCCTCCTGCAGCAGCGCATGCTGGAACGCGTAGCTTCCGTGGGCGATGTCCGTCGCCAGCACGCCGACGCCGATCGCCTCGCGCAGGCCCTGCTCGAGGTCGCCCTCGGACCGGCCGGTGACCTCGGCGAGCAGCCGGTGGGGCACCCGCCGGCCGGCTACCGCCGCCACCCGCAGCACCTGCTGGGCCGGCTCGGACAGCTCGTAGACCCGGGCCAGCAGCACGTCGGCCAGGGCCGGCGGCAGCTCGGCCTGAGCGTCGCCGGCACCGGCGGCCAGGAGCTGCTCGGCGTAGAACGGGTTGCCCTCCGACCGGGCGTAGACGGCCTCCACCAGGTCGGCTGGCAGCGACGTCCCCGCTATGGCCTCGAGGTGTTCGGCGAGTTCGGCGCGGCTGAACCGGGCCAGCTCCAGCCGCTCCACCCCGGGCAGCCGGATCAGCTCGGCCAGCAGCGGCCGCAGCGGGTGGCGGCGGTGCAGGTCGTCGGACCGGTAGCTGACCACCAGCGCCACCCGCCCCGACCGCAGCGTGCGGGCGAGGAAGGCAACCAGGTCCCTGGTCGCCCGGTCGGCCCAGTGCAGGTCCTCGAGCACCAGCACGACCGGCGACCGCTCGGAGCGGCTCACCAGCACGGCGCGCACGGCGTCGAACACCTGCAACTGGTCCAGGTCACCGCCGGCGCGCCCGCCGAGCGGCAGGGCCTGCTCGATCGAGGGCAGTAGGCGGCCAAGGCTAGGCGCGGTGATGGCGACCCGTGCCAGCAGCTTGGCCTCCTCATGGTCGTCTGCGAGCTCGCGCAGGGCGTCGACCACGGGAAGGTAGGCAAGGCCGATATCGCCCAGCTCGACGCAGCCACCGGCAAGGGCCCGCATCCCACGCCGACCGGCCCGGTCGGCAAAGGCGAGCAGTAGGCGCGTCTTGCCCACTCCAGCCTCACCGGCAAGCAGCACGACCTGCGGAAGACCTTGCTCGGCCCGGTCCAGGACTGCCTCGAGCCGCTGCAGCTCGTCAGCCCGGCCGATGAACGCCGAGGTCGTGAACCCTCCAGTCATGGCCGCCAGTATGGCCGCCGCCAGCAGGGATGGAAACGGGCTGGCTCAGGTCGCCGCCAGGACAGTCTGTCCTGGGCCCTTGAACGTCCCCGGGTGGGGAGCAAGAAACGTGCACTTGTGCGGCCATCGCTTCAGTCCCGTTCGTGATCCGCGGCGGTTTCCGGTGTGCCCGCGGTGCAAGGAGTTGGCGGGGATGCTGGGGATTGGCGGCTGAGGGTTGGGGCTGCAGACGCTGTCAGGCTGCGCCTGGTTCGTTGAGCGCTTCTGGGCGTGTCGAGGTGGTGTCGGCGACGGCGCGTTTCAGTGCCGATCGGGCGTCAGCATCGCGTGACCAGGAGGCTGCCGGGATGCCGTCGGGTCGGACGAGGAGCGCGCCTCCAGGGCGGATGCCCAGCGCGCGGGCTGTGATCTCGTCGAGGCTTGCAACGGCGAGTGGCGGGGCGCCCGCGAGCGCGCACGCCTCCGCTTTCCAGGCGTCGCCTGCCGGGCCGGTGAGCAGGGTGAGGCCGGAACCGAGCAGGTCGAGGGTCGAGCGTTGGCCGTTCGCGTCGGCGATCCAGTGGTGCCCGATGCGTCCGCCGAGGTCGACGCGGAGCTCTTCGCCGGGGGAGCGGCGGGATCCGTTGGGGTCGGCGGACCGCGCAACGTTGTGCTCGGCGACGGGGCGGCGCTCGCGCTCGTAGCTGTCGAGGAGGTCGGGGCTCGCCCAGCCGCTGAGGACCCAGGCGAGCTTCCACCCGAGGTCGTAGCCGTCGTGGATGGCCGTGTTCATGCCGGTGCCGCCCCTGGGGGTGACGCGGTGCGCGGCATCGCCGACCAGGAACACCCGGTCGCTGCGAAAGCGGTCGGCGATCTGCGCGGAGGAGGAGAAGGAGCCGAAGCGGTCGATCCGCACGGGCAGGTCGTGGATGCCGGCCGCGCGCCTGATCCGCTGTGCCAGTTCGTGCGGCGGCGGGAGATCCGGATCGCTTGTGCCGGGCTCGAACTGGTAGCCGAAGAGCCAGAGGTCGCCCGGGCCGGCGGGGTAGAAGCTGCTCCTCTCGCCCGCGGGGCTGGTCGCGTACAGGCCGTAGCGGTGCTCGCCGAGCGCGGCCCAGAGCGGCGCGTGGAGCAGCGCCGTGGTGCCGGCGAGGACGTCACCAGGGCCTCGCATCGCGGTCCCGACCGCCGCCCGCACCGTGCTTTGGGCGCCGTCGGCCCCGACCACGTACCCGACGGTCACGACCCGTTCCCGGCCGGCCAGGTCGCGAAGTGTGCCGCGAGCACCGTCGGGTCCGTTCTCGAGACCGATCAGCGCGGTCCCGACCTCGACGCGGGCGGGCTCGAGCGAGCGGAGGTGCTCGAGCAGCACGCTCTCGAGATGGTGCTGCGAGGCGCACGCCGGAGCGGTCGGGCTGATCAGCGCGGCCTGCACCCGGGTCGGCAGGCCGACCTCGACGGCGCTGCCGTCGCCTGCCTGGGCGAGCGTCTCGCAGACCCACATGAGCCACTCGACCTCGACGCCCCCTGCGAGCAGCCGCTCCTGCAGGCCCCAGGAGCGCAGCAGCTCCATGGTCCGCGTGCTGACGACGGTTGCACGCGGGTGCGTGGACGGCTGCAGCCGACGCTCGACGAGGAGGCAGTCGACACCGTGGCGGCCGAGCGCGATCGCCGCCGCCAGGCCGGCAGGGCCGGCCCCGACGACCAGGACGGGGACTTCCTTCGATGTGGACAACCCTGATTCAGACAATCCGGAACCCCATTTCGTCGGGCAGCGTGTATTAGTCGGACACTATGTCTTCCACTGGACATATTGTCAAGTAGAAAGCTAGGATTCCCCCATGAGCAAGCGTCCTTATCGCCAGCACCTGCGCGCGGAAGCGGCGGAGCAGAACCGGCAGCGCATCCTCGATACGCTCTACGACCGGCTTCGCGCGGCTCCCGCCCAGCCGGTCAGCGTCGAGGAGATCGCGCGGCGCGCCGGCATCTCCCGCTCGACCATCTACCTGGTCTTCGGATCACGAAGCGGTCTCTTCGACGCGCTCACCGACCGCCTCCTCCGGGGCGCGGGCTACGACCGCATCGCCGAAGCCGTCCGCCACCCCGACGCGCGCGAGACCCTGCGCGGCGGTCTCGAGGGCGGCGTGCGCATGTACGCCGCCCACCACGACGTCCTCCGTGTCCTCTACGCCACCGGCAAGCTCGACCCCGACGGGGCCGGACGGGCGATCGCCCGCTCCGAACGAAGGCGCTTCGAGAGCATGGGCTGGCTCGCCAACCGACTCCACGAGCAGCATCACCTCCGCCCCGGCGTCACCCCCGGCGACGCAGCTCACGTCATCTGGCTGCTCGCCAGCTTCGACGCCTACGACCAACTCGCCGCAGGCAGAGGGCTCAACCCGGAAGACGTCGTCCACACCCTGACGCGCACCGCCGAACACGCCCTCCTGACGCATGCGGATGGCGCGTAATCCCATGATCCAGGCCAGCGGGTCGGGGGATGGGCACAGCTGGACCTGCTGGGGCTCCAATCGCGTCCTCGCCGGACACCGCCCAGAGCGTCGGACTCGGTCCGCAGTACGGGGAGGTGAGCGTTCGAACCGCGTAGGTGCGGGGAAGGGCGCGGCTGTCACCAACCTGATGGCCGCGCATGCCTAGGGCATCACAAGTCGACCCGCATCACGACGCGTCGCAAGCTCGGCCGGCTGACCTGGGTGAAGCCGGCGTCGGCGAACACGCCTTCGGTGCCGACGTGGAGCTCTTCCAGGATCACGTTCTTCGTGGTCATGGGGTAGCCCTCGATGGCACGAGCGCCGCGCTGGCGGGCGAAGTCCACCGCGGCGCGCGCGAGTGCCCGGCTGACGCCACGCTTGCGGAAGCCCACCCGGGTGACGAAGCAGGTCACGGCCCAGACGCCGCCGTCGGTCTTGTCCTCCGCCCGTCCCTCCCAGGGAACGCGGAAGGTGCGCAGCAGGCCCGCATAGGCGGTGCGCGGCTCGACCGCGCACCAGCCGACGGGCTCGCCGTCGAGGTACGCGACGAGGCCGCTGGTCGTGCCCGACTCCGGATGGCCGCAGTCGGCCTGCTGGCGCAGCCGGTGGGCGCGTTCTTCGGCGGGGAACGAGGCAAAGGACTCCCGCGGCCGCAGCTTGTACCGCTGGCACTGGCAGGTGGACGCCGCGCCGCGCGTGCCGAAGACCGTCTGCAGGTCTTCCCAGGTCGCCTCGTTGGCGGGTACGACCGAGATCGCGGGTTCGGTGGCCATGGTGCGCACGATTCTGCAGGCCGAACGGGCCTACCGCCAGGTCTTCGCCTCCAACCACGACCGCGTTGCCACCCTTGCACCCTGGCTCGAGTACGGCGACATTCGACGCCGCCACGCCGCCTCGAAGGTGCCCTCCGATCAGTCGGCCATCACCTTCAGTCCGGTTCGTGATCCGCGGCGGTTCCCGGTGTGCCCGCTGTGCAAGGAGCTGGCGGGGATGCTGGGGATCGGCGGCTGAGCCGGTAGCGTCGGGGCCTTCAACCCCGACGCTGCCCGCGGCGGTCGCTTGGCGACGTCGGCGGTGGGCTACGCTCTGGGCGTGACCATCACGCGTGCAGCTTGGCTGCCGGTGGCATCCGCGGCCACCGGGCTGGCGATCGTTGCCGCCACGGGTGGGCTTGAACGCACGCCTGGGGGCGTGCGTGGCCGCCGCTCCCGCCCCCCGGCCGTGGCGGTGCTGCTGGGCTCGCTGGTGGCGGTGGCCGTCCTGGGGTGGGCAGGCGCGCCGCGGCGCAGCGCCAGGTTGGTCGCCAGGACCATCGCGATCCCGCTGGTCGCCGCTCAGGTGCTGTTCGTGGTCTGGACGGCGCGGGCGTTCGTCGGGGACGGACTGGGCAACTTCCTCGGGCAGTGGTTGTTCCTCGCCCTCACCGCCCGGACCATGCCGAGGCCTGCTCCTCGCCCTGCGCCTCCCGGCCCTCTGCCCCCGGTTTCCGGAGGTTGATCCCGTTTCCGGAACCCATGCCGGGAGGCCGCTTCCGGAATCCAGTCCTCCCCGGGAATGCCAAAGTCAAACTCGGCGCGTGGCCGCGCGCCGGGCGCGGTGCGCGATGGCTAGTGCGGGTGGGCTTGGTGGAGCGGTTGGCCGGTGAGGCGGGCGGCGATGACGCTGGCGAAGTTGGGGCATTCGAGGATGTCTTCGTGCGGGCAGTGCAGCGCGTGATCGATGGCCTCGCGGGCGGTCTGGGCCTTGGCGATCTGGTCATCGAGCTCGGCGAGCTTGCGCCGAGCGAGCCGCTGCCAGTCGTCGAGCGCGACGGCGCGTGATGCCATGAGCGCCTTCTGCTCGGCCAGCGAGAACCCGACGTCGCGCAGGAGCAGGATGACGCCGACGAGCCCGACTGCCGATTCGGGGTAGCGGCGTTGCCCTGAGATCCTGGCGGCCGACGGGAGCAGGCCGAGTTCCTCGTAGTAGCGCAGGGCCGAGGTGGCAACCCCGGCGCGGCGGGCCAGGTCACCGATGGTCAGCAGCCGATCGGACATCTTGACTTCAAGCGTACTTGAAGGCGTTGGCTGTGGCTATGGAGACCTGGGCCGTGACGAACGAGGAGCAAGCCCGCTACTGGAACGGCGATGAGGCCGCCCATTGGCTGGTCCACGAGGCGCGCTACGAGCGCATGCTGGCGCCGTTCACCGACCACCTGCTGACCGCGGCCGCCATCGGACGTGCCGACCGGGTCGTCGACGTCGGTTGCGGCACCGGGTCCACGACCCGAGCGGCCGGGAGGGTCGCAATCGAAGGAGGGGCCCTGGGGGTGGACCTGTCCGCGGCGATGCTGCGCCAGGCGGCCCGCCGCACCCAGGAGGAGGGACTGACCAACGTCCGTTTTGGGCACGGCGACGCCCAGGTGCACCGCTTCACGCCCGGCGCGGGCGACGTCGCCATCAGCCGTTTCGGTGTGACGTTCTTCGCCGACCCGGCGGCCGCGTTCGCCAACGTCGCCCGAGGCCTTCGCCCCGGGGGCCGGCTGATCTTCGTGTGCTGGCAGAACCTCGCCGACAACGAATGGATCCTGGTCCCCGGCGCCGCCGCCGCCCAGCACGTGCCGCTCCCACCGCTCGATGATCCGACAGCTCCGGGACCGTTCTCCCTCGGCGAACGCGACCGGATCGCCACCGTGTTGCGCGCCGCGGCGCTCAGCGACGTCGCCATCGAGCCGATCGCCGAGCCGCTGTGGATGGGCCCCGACGTCGCCGACGCCATCGCGTTCCTCAAGTCGACCGGGATGTGGAACTCCGTGCTCCGGGACGCCGACCCGCCGACGGTCGCCCGGGTCAGCGAGGCCGTCCAGGCTGCGCTCGAACCCTACGTCACCCCCGACGGCGTACAGCTGGGATCCCGGGCATGGCTCGTCACCGCGAGCAGGCCATGGCGGTGAAGCGGGCCGTGATCGCGGCCATCGTTGGCCAGTTCGGTCACCCCCAGGGCACGGCCGGGAGTGTTGCCGGCTGGGTCATGGCGCACCGCCCGTCCAACCGCCAGCGCAACGGCTGGGTCGTCTCGTTGCTCGATGTGCAGCCCACCGACCGGGTCCTCGAGGTCGGCTTCGGTCCCGGCCTCGCGATCGCCGAGCTGACCCGCCGAGTCGGTGACGCAGGGCACGTGTACGGCATCGACCACTCCGAAGTCATGCTCCGCCAGGCGACCAGGTGCAACGCCGCTGCCATTCGGGCCGGTCGGGTCAGCCTGAGCAGGGCCTCGGTCGATCAGCTTCCGCCCTCGCTCGGTGGTCCCTTCGACGCCATCCTCGCCGTCAACTCCCTCGGGTTCTGGCCGGCACCGACCGAGCGACTCGACGAGCTCCGCCGACGACTCAGGCCCGGCGGGCGCATCGCGGTCGCATCCCAACCCCGCTGCCCAGGGGCCACGGCGAGCACCTCCCGCAACGCCGCCCGCCAGATCAAAGACCTGCTCTGGGACGCTGGCTACACGAAGATCAGGACCGAGACCCTCGACCTGGACCCTCCCGTGGTCTGCGTCCTCGCCGTCAACCCCGACCGCGCTCGCCACTGCAGCTCACCAGCGTCAGACCCCACAGACCCCACACCTTGAGGCTGGTGCAGCCAAGGGGATACCCCTTCGCCGATTTGCCGCCGATTGCCTCCGGTGACGCCTGCTTGGCTCCATCAATGCTCCATCCCACGGAGTGGAATCGCCGATTACGAGAGCCAATCCTCCAAGGAAGCGGAACTTGACATGCAGCCGGACGTGGAGGGCAGCGAGCAAAAGGTCGAGTTCTACCAGGGCATTGGGACCGTCTTTCCTTCCTGAAGCTGAGGAAGGAGACGCGTAGCTATTCGTCCTACGGTCTTTCGGAGGGTCGCGAATCCCGGTGATGGGGCCAGAACAAGCCCGGCGCGCGGGCATGCTCGCATCCTCGAACACGTTCAACGGGATGGGAAGCAGGAAACGTCAACCCGTGTGGCCACCACTTCAGTCCGGTTCGTGAGCCGCGGCGGTTCCCGGTGTGCCCGCGGTGCAAGGAGCTGGCGGGGATGCTGGGAATCGGGGGCTGAGCGCGCGAAGCTCTACGGCTCCAGCGCCATCCCAGCGCTCTGGGCGATGTTGGGCGACATCGCGTGGGCGCCCGTCTAGAGGTAGCGGCGCACCGAGGTCTTGTAGCTTCGGTACGCAGCCCCGAAGCGGCGCTCAAGGGAGCGCTCCTCCCGAATGACCACAACCTGGGTCACGACCAGCACGACCGGCAGGAGCAGCAGCGGCCAGGCGGTGCCGGCAACCAGCGCGACCCCCGCGTAGCAGAGGGTCCAGGCGACGTACATCGGGTTCCTGCTGAAGGCGTACGGCCCGCTGGCGACGAGTTGGTTCGGCCGTTCGAGGTCGACGCCGGCAGCCGCTCGCACCGCCAGTGCCCCGAGCCACAGGCCGGCGAGGATCAGGGGCCAGCCGTATCCGTGGCCGATCCAGGATGGCCAGAGCAGGCTCCATGGCATGATGACGTCCAAGAGGATGCCTGTCCCGAGGCCCACCACGTGGGCCTCGGGAATCGGGATGTTGCCCCACCGCCAGGCCGGGGCATCTGTCCGCGGGCTCATCCTGAGCGCATCAACGGGCGGACGTCGTCGTCGGCCCGCGGCGCGGCGTGGATCGCTGGTACGCGGCGCCGACGCAGGTTGCCGAGCAGGACGCGTCGCGCCGTGGAGGGCCGGAACATTCGCGTGGGCCGGTCTTGGAGGGCGACGACTCGAAGGAGTCGCCGGGCGAGCACTGGGTCGTGTTCGGCCGCGGTCTGTGCCCGGTCGACGTAGGCGTTGAGGACCCGCAGCGGCAGCGGTCGTGGGCCCTGCACCTGGGGCAGGGACAGCTCGGCGCCGACCGTCAGCTGCCAGGCCACGCCGACCGGCTTCGCGACGGCCCGGAAGAACCGTCGGGCCAGGTCGCGGTCGCCGCCGGCCAACGAGTCGCGCAGCGCTGCCGCCTGCAGTGCGGCCACCGACATGCCCAGGCCGTACACCGGGTTCGTGCTGCAGAGCGCGTCGCCGAAGACGAGCAGTCCGGCAGGGAAGCGGCGCAGCCGCTCGTAGCGGCGGCGAAGGTTGGCTCGGAACCGGTAGGGGACGATCTCGTCGAGTGGCTCGGCGTCGCGGACCGCGGCGAAGACGTCGGTTGGGGCGACGGTCTGGACGAAGCCGAGGAAGGCTTCAGGGTCGGTCGGTGGGTGGTGGTCGTCGTACCCGAACGCCGTCAGGATCCACCGGTCCTCCTCCTCGGCGAACATCGCCAGGCCGGTGGGCCGGCCCGGCTCGGCCCCGACGCCGACGACCTTCACGCCGTCCAGGGCGCCGGGGCGCAGGCGCAGGTGCCTGGTGGCGTACTTCAGGTGGACCTGGAGCTGCTCCTCCGGCGGCGGGTCGTAGCCGATCGTCGCCAGCCAAGTGGGGGTGCGACCGCCGCGCCCGGTCGCGTCGACGACCAGGTCGGCGCGGAGGGCCTCCTCGACCTGGGCGCCGCCGGCGGCGCGGCGGAGCACGCGCACCCCTGTGACGCGATCCCGGGCCGCGGTGGTCGACAGCCCGACGGCCTCGCACCGGTCGACGATCTCGATCGCCGGCAGGGCCCGGACCCGGGTGCGCACGTGCGCCTCCAGGTAGGGCCGGCTCGCCGAGCAGAGGATGAACCCCGCCGGGCGGCCCTCGAGGCGGAGCGGATGTCCGCCGGGGGCGAACCGGAGCTCCGCGAGGTCGCGGATCACCGGTGCGCCGCCGGCCCGCAGGTCGTCGAGCAGTCCGGGGAACAGCTCGTCAAGGAGCTGCGCGCCTCGGGGCACCAGCAGGTGGGCGTGCCGGCTCTGGGGGACGCCGCGCCGATGCTCGGCCGTCTCCGGGAGCAGGTCCCGTTCCACCACCGTCACACGCTGGTACGCGTCGGCCAGCACCCGGGCGGCGAGGAGCCCGCCCATGCTGGCCCCGAGGACCACCACGTGGTCGCCGATCTTCCGCATCCCGCACCTCCGCGTCGGCAGCGTTCGACGTCGGCAGCTCCGACGTCAGGACTGCCCCGACGCTAGAACGGCAGGGGGGAGGGCGACTTCGGGGGAACCCCGCAACCTCCTGGTCCAGCCAAGATGGGTGGTTCCATGTAGCGGGTCAGCGGATCCCGTGCTCGAACGCGTACGCCGCGGCGGCGGTGCGCGAACCGACGCCGAGCTTGGTGAGGATGTTGCTCACGTGCCGTTCGACGGTCTTCTCGCTGAGGAACAGCTCTCCGGCGATCGCCCGGTTGCTGTTGCCCGCCGCAACGAGAGCCAGCACCTGGACCTCGCGCGCGCTCAGCCCGCCCGCCGCCTTGGGCGCCGCCGCCCGGGAGAGCTGCTCCACCCGGGCCAGTTCCGGCGCCGCGCCCAACTCCTGGAAGACCCAGCGCGCCGCATCCAGCTCCATCGCCGCGGTGTCCTCGTCCCCTAGCTGCCGGCAGGCGAGCCCCACCAGCACCCGGATCCGCGCGGCCTCGTACGGCGCCTCCATTTCCTGCCACGCCGTCCACGCCCGCCGCAGCGTGGCCAGTGCGGCTCGGGCGTCGCCCTCGGCGAGCAGGACAGCACCCAGCGCGTGCGCGGCCACGGCGTGCAGGAGCGGCGCGTCGGCGTCGCCGGCGAGCCCCGCCACCTCGTCGGCGGCGGCGCGTGCCGTCGGCAGGTCGCCAGCGGCGAGCACGATCTCGACCAACGCGGCCAGCATCCTGCACCGGGCGGCGCGGTCCTGCGCCTGGTCCAGTGCGGTACGGATGGCCGCGGTCGCGGCAGCGACCTGACCCTGTGCCAACCGCAACAGGGCCAGCCCCGGCTGCGGGGTTCGTCCCTGCTGGCTGGCCAGGCGGTAGGCCTCCTCGGCCTTGGCGTACTCGCCACGCAGCCGCTGCAGCTCGGCAAGCTGGTAGAAGGCCATCCCGACCACCCCTGGCGGCCCAGGAGGGTAGGAGATGCGCTCGCACGCCCGCCGCGCCTCCTCCAGGGCGTCCGGCCAGGCGCCGTGCATCTGCAGGATCTCGGAGCGGTGCACCAGGCATTGGCCGCGGAAAGGCACCAGGTCCGGCTGGGACGTGCACCAATGGCTCAGCGCCGCCGTCCACTCCTGCGCCCGGCGGACGTCGAAGACCTCCTGGCACGCCGCGATCACGCCGCAGTAGGCGATCCCTGCGACGATCGCAGCCACCTCACCGGCAGTGACGGCGACCATGACCTCGTCGAGCAACGCCACGCCCTCCGCGGTCTCGCCCAACCGGGTCAGGGCCTGACCCCGGCCGAGCCGCGCGAGCGTCGTCAGATCCTGGTCGCCGAAGCGGTCGCCGATCTTGGCGGCCTGGCTGAACGTGGCGTTGGCCGCCGCGGCGTCACCTCCGGCAAGGCTCCGAATCGCGACCGGCAGGAGCAGGTACCCATGCTCGGCACAGTCGAGCTGACCGGCGTCGAGCAGCCGCTGGGCTCGGGCGAGCCAGCCGCCGCCGCGGGCGAACTCGCCCCGGTGCAGCAGCGTGAAGCCCAGCCAGAATGCGCACCGGGCGCCCCGAGGCGCATCGCCCACGCGCAGCCACTCGTGAGACGCGCGCGCCCAGACGTCCGCGCTATCGTCGTCCCGACCGAGCAGGTAGGCAGCCATCGCAAGCCGCTCGAGATCCGCAGGCGCGAGCGGCGACTCGTGGTCCAAGGCTGAGAGCTGGGCATACGCGTCCGCCCAGGCATGCCGACCGAACGAGTCCCGGGCCCGATCGAGCGCATCGGTGGTGGTCATGCGCTCTGCCCACCGGGACAACCGTCGCGGAGAACGCCCGTAAACACAAGAACCCCCGGCCCGCATCAGGGAACCATCGCAGCCGCTTCGCTCAACGGATAGCCTATTCCCTAGGGAACATGTCCTGCGGGCGGACAGCAAGGAACGTGCACCCGTGCGGCTACCGCTTCAGTCCGGTTCGTGATCCGCGCCGGTTCCCGGTGTGCCCGAGGTGCAAGGAGCTGGCCGCCATGCTGTGGGGCTCTGGCTGAGCACTAGGAGGACACGCCCGAACGAGCCGTGACGGGTTTGGCGAGACCAGGCGGCGCGGCATCTCCCCGACGTGCTCGGAGAGCGAGCGCCCTCAAGGCCGGGCGGAGGCCGCGCTCGGCCAGGAGGGCGGGATGGATCCCCACGCGGTTACGTGCAGCTCGTCCAGCGCACCCGCAGCCCGCCGGCTACCTGTTCACGACGATCTCGTCGTTGGCTAGGAGCTTGTTGAACGTGGCACGAGCTTGATCGTCACGGCCTCGGCCTCAGGGCCAACGACGGTGCCCACGATCTTGGGCCCGTACCGGTCGTACTTGGCGTGGTAGGCGGCGTCGATAGCGGCGTGCACGCCTGGGGCGGGTTCGGCGAAGGTCACGTCCCGCTCCACACCACCCGCCCGGATGCGACCGTCACCGCTGGCCTTCGCGCGGCGGAACCACGGGTTGTTCGGGCCGTAGGCGGACCGGACGTACAGATCGTCGCCGGCTCGGACGACCCACATGGTCACGTAGGGACGCATCGTGCCGTCCGGGCGTGCGGACGCGAGCTGCAACTCCCGAGCCTCACCGATCCGGCTGAGCTCGTCATCAGTCCACGTCGTCATCGGTGCACCTCCTGGATCGCGGACGGAATAGCGAATGGCCGCGGTCCTTCTTTGAGCGGCTCCGAACTGGGAAGCGGCCTGACTTCACCGACATCGGCACGCTCCCTACGCCTCCCCGATCGCCAAGGCCGGGAAGGCCGACGAGCCGACGTAGCGGACCTTGCCCTGCTGGACCAGGTCGGTGAGCGCGCCGAGCGTCTCCTCGATGTCGGTGTCCGGCTCGTAGCGGTGGATCTGGTAGAGGTCGATCCAGTCGGTGCCCAGCCGCCGCAGCGAGTCCTCGACCTCGCGGATGATCCAGCGGCGAGAGGTGCCGCGGCGGTTGGCGTCCTCGCCCATCGCGCCCCACACCTTGGTCGCGAGCACGACGTCGTCGCGCCGGCCGTCCGCCAGCGCCTTGCCGACGATGACCTCGGACTCGCCTTGGGAGTAGACGTCGGCGGTGTCGATGAAGTTGATCCCGGCATCCAGCGCGCGGTTGATGATCCGGGTGCTCTCGTCGTGGTTCTTGTTGCCCCAGTCGCCGAACATCATGGCACCCAGGGACAGCTTGCTGACCGAAACTCCGGTGCGTCCGAGCGGGCGATGTTCCATCGGTGCTCCTTCCGTCAACGCCAGCACCCGGGCTGGCGCGTTGCCGGGAGTTCGAGCTGGCGGGCTTGGACCCTCGGGTTCCCAACGAAGCACGGCACGGCGCCCGGGTGAGAGTCCCTCTTGGTCCAGGTACTGGCAGGACCTCCCAGCGTGAGCCGGGCGGAAGTAGCCTCGCGCCATGGACGCCAGCAGCGAGAACCGCGAGTTCCTGACCTCCCGGCGAGCCAGGGTCACGCCGCAGCAGGCAGGTCTGCCGTCTACGGCGGTAAGCGGCGCGTTCCAGGACTCCGCCGGGAGGAGGTCGCGCTGCTCGCCGGGGTGAGCGTCGACTACAACACCCGCCTCGAGCGCGGCAACGCCAACGGACATCCTCGCCGCCAACCGGCTCGGGTACGCCCTCTTCTCGGAGCTGTTCACCGGCTCGGCCCGGCCTGACCTACGAGACGATGCAGCCCACCGCCGACGCAGGCCTGACCAGGGTGAGGTCGCCGACGACCGGGTGGTGCAAGCGCTGGTGCCCTTGTCGTGGAAGCGGACGTGGTGCGACGCCCACCGGGTGCGGAAATCCTCGCTTTGCGTGGACAGCTCTCCGACCAGGTCTGAGAGGCCACGGTCGTATGGGTTCCGGCCGGGGCCGTCTACACCGCCGAGCCCCGTTCGAGGTTCGAGGAGGCGCTGAACCTCCTCGCGAGTTGGGCGGCGATGCTCGACCAGGCGGAGACGGCCCACGCGATCGACGGAGCTTGACCGGCGGCGTCGTCCGCGTCGGCATACTCAAACCGGAAGCAGTCGAGCGCTGCGCGACGGTGGGGGCCATTACTCGCGGTCGGGTCCTGCAACCGCTTGCATTCGATCCTGGCGGACATGCAGAAACCGTCCACTTGTGCGGCCACCGCTTCAGTCCCGTTCGTGATCCGCGGCGGTTCCCGGTATGCCAGCGGTGCAAGCAGCTGGCGGGGATGCTGGGGATCGAGGGGTGAGCGGTCGAAGCGGCAGACCTTCAGCACGGGAACGCATGCGGCGGCGACCCGACGCGGCCGCGAAGCCTGGCAGGAGGCCCGGGAGTCCCAACCCCCGGCGCTAGGGGCGCGCCGTCACCTCTGCGGTGCTGCCGGTCGCGGCCTCGGTACCTGGTCGGCCACGACGCCCTCATCGCCGCCGTGCTGACCTACCTGCCCGACCGGCTACGCGAACGGCTCCTCGCACGGATCGCTGATTGAGCTAGGGGTGACACCCTGCCGTCTGCGGTGGTGTTCTTGGTGGCCTCTCAGGGTCGAGCAGCGAGATCGCGTAGCGCCACGACCCGTCTTCGGCGCGCCGGACCACGTTGGTGGCGCGGCCTGCCAGCACCAGGGCGGTGTCGCGAACCTGGAGGATCCGTCGGGGGTCAGCGAGGTAGAGGAGCTGGGAATCCCACAGCTGGGCGGCGACCTGAGCGATCTGTCGACGGCCGCGGGCCTCGGGCAGCCCGCCGCCCACGACCAGCATGGCGCCTGGGTGGAAGAGCTGGGCCAGCGCCTGCTGGTCGTGGAGCATGAAGGCGTCCTCCAGTAGGGTCTCCAGCTCCTCGGGCGTGCGGGCTCCGGCCTGCACGACGACGCCTAGAACCGCAGCCCGTGCCGCCGGAGGAGCGGTGCCGTGCCCTCGAAGTCGACCTTGCAGCCGTAGCGTGCCGCCAGCGCCGGGAGCGTCGCCGGGTCGAATTCGCCGCCGGGGGCGCTGAGCTCGCGGAACAGGTCCTCCAAGCCGGCGGGGGTGATGAGCTCCAGGATTCGCGTGGGCCTCTCGCCCGGGTTCCAGAAGGTGTGCCACTGGCCGCGGGGCTTGAAGACCAGGTCCCCGGGTCCTGCGAAGACCTCCTGATCGCCCAGCAGCGCCCCTAGCCGGCCCTCGAGCACGTAGCTGTACTCGTCCTCGCGGGTGTGGTAGTGGAGCGGGCCGGCCAGGACGTGCGGTGGCAGGGTGTGCTCGACGACCGAGAGTCCGCCGGCGGTGTCGGCGCTGTCGATCATGAACCGGTCGGTCCGGGACTCCGGCGCCCCTGCAACCTCCCCGTCCCTGGGACCCAGTATCCGCGCGCCCTTGGTGAGCTCCTGGTTGGTGCTCATCGTTCCTCCCTTGCCGTTGGTGGTCACAGCGACGTTAGGGCCCGACGGGAGGGCTGCCCATTCCAGAAAGGTGGCATTTGCAGCGCCGAGAGCCGCCCGTACAGTGCTCCCATGACCTCGGTGAGCAGCGACGCCAGGCAGCGTGCCAGCGACAGGATCGCTCGGCTGGCCGGGTGCGGGCTTGACCTGGTGACCTTCTGGCGGGCGTCGACGGAGGCGCTCACCAGCGCCGTGCCCCACTACCTGGCGCCGTGCTGGTTCACGCTGGACCCGGCCTCGCTGTTGGTCACCAGCCACTTCGACGAGGGCATCCCCGAGCTGCCGCCGCAATGGCTGATCCACGAGTACTACCAGGACGACGTGAACAAGCTCGCCGACGTCGCACGCTCCAGGCTCGGGATCTCGACGCTGCACGAGGCCACCGGCGGCGACCCGAGAAACAGCCCCCGCTGGCACTTCAACATGGCCCTTGGTGGGGATCAGGAGCTGATCGCCATCCTGCGCACCCAGGCAGGTGAGGTGTGGGGGGCCTTGGGCCTGTACCGCGAGCCTGGGCAGCCGCTGTTCGACGATGCGGAGCTGGCGTTCGTCCGTCAGGTGGCACCCTGGCTGGCCGAGGGGGCACGCCGCGCGCTGCTGGTCGGCGAGGCGGTCGACCCCGACGGGCCGGAAGCGCCAGGCCTGCTCGTACTCTCAGAGGGGTGGGAGGTCGAGTCAGCCACGCCCGGCGTGGAGCGCTGGCTGCGGGCGCTGCCCGACGGCGACTGGGACGCCGGCAGGCTGCCGTCGTCGGTGCTGGCGGTCGCGGGTCGGGCGCTTCGTACTGCTGAGCACCCGGACGAGCCTGGGCAGGTCGCGGTCTCGCGGGTGCTGTCGCGTTTGGGCAGCTGGGTCGTGCTCCACGGAGCCTGCCTGGTCTCCGGCGGCGCCCACCGGGTCGCCGTCATCGTGGAGCCCGCCCACCCGGCGCGCATCGCGCCGCTGCTGATGTCCGCCTACGGGTTGACCGAGCGCGAACAGGAGGTCACCCGGCTGGTGCTGCAGGGCAACTCCACCGCCGAGATCGCCGAGCGTCTGGTGGTCTCGGCGCACACCGTCCAGCAACACCTCAAGAGCGTGTTCGACAAGACCGGCGTGCGCAGCCGTCGCGACTTGGTCGGCAAGGTGTTCTTCGCCCACTACGAACCGCGCCTGCGCGACAACGAACGCCGCGTGATCGCTGACCAACCCGTGCGCGGCGGGCCGCTGCCGTTCGATGGCGGCGCGACCGTCTGAGTGGCTGGGACTGGCGTCCCGGCCCGGCGCGTGAGGATTCGGGCCATCGCCACGGCGTTCGGGGCGTCGAAGCGGCGGCTGGACGCCATCAGGCGAGGCAACCGCTGGCCGAACGGCCTGCCCTCGACGTGCGTCCTGCGGGCGGGCAGGCAGGAAACGTACACCTGTGTGGTCACCGCTTCAGTCCGGTTCGTGATCCGCAGCGGTTCCCGGTGTGCCCGCGGTGCAAGGAGTTGGCGGGATGCCGGGGATCGGGGGCTGAGCGCGCGGCTGCCGCTGGTGAGCGGCTCGCGCTTCCAGCCGCAGCAGCGCGTCGCCCAGAACGCTGTCAAGCGTCGGACGCAGGTTGCCGGGCGTGCGGCGGGGAGAGGCGGTGCGCGATGGCGGCCGCCTCTAGCCGGTTCGGCGCGCCGAGCTTGCGCAGGATGTGCGAGACGTGAACGCCGGCCGTCCTGACGCTGATGACCAGTGTCGCCGCGATCTCGCGGTTGGTGTAGCCGCGGGCGACGAGGGCGAGGACCTCCGCCTCGCGCGGCGTCAGGCCGAGCGTCTCCTCGAGGCTCTCCCTTCCGTCGGGTGAGGCGGTCTCCGGCGGCGCGAGGTCGAGCCGTGCCCGTTCCGCGAGCAGCTCCAGGTCGCGGAGCAGGGGCCTTGCTCCGATCCGGGCCGCGACGGCGTGCGCGTCCCTGAGCGGCTCGCTCGCCTCGCGGCGGGAGGCGCCGGCGGCGACGAGCGCCTCGGCCTGGCGCCAGCGGCAGTAGGCCGCGAGCGGCGGGCGTTCGAGCCGTTCCCAGGTCGCTGCCGCCTCCGACCACGCCCCCGGTTGGGCCTCGCCGCGGGCTCGCTCGTACTCGGCCTCGGCCAGGGCGCGCCAGCCGGCGGCGTTCGGCGTGACGGCCGCGGCCTCGGCGGCGGCGCGGCGGGCGGTGGCGAGCAGCTTCCGCGCGCGGGTGAGCCAGTCGTCGACGGCGTCGGCGTCCCGGCGGGCGCGGGCGAGCGCCGCCAGCTCCGCCTGGGCGCGCAGCCCCTTGGCGCACAGCTGGACGCGAAGCTGGGCCATCTCGCGGGACCGCGCCCGCGCCAGGCCATCGCGCACGGCCTGGTCGGCGTCCACCCAGCGGCGCTCCCACAGGGCGAGCTCCGCGAGGTAGGCGTCGTAGGTGGCCACGTCGGGGTCCACGTGCACGGTGGGCGCTGCGGCTGCGGCGTCGCCACGGCCGCTGTCGTGCAGGTAGCGGCCGAGGCCCTCGTGCAGCAGCGCGGCGCGCAGCGGGTCGCCGTCTCCGACCAGCTCGATCGCTCTCTGCGCGAGCTCGACCGCGCGCGGCGCCGCGCCCGTGTTCCACGCCGCCTCGGCCGCCGACGTGCACAGCCCGGCGAGGTCGACCCTCACGAGGTCGGCCGCGTCCGCCACGGCGTCCCACAGCGTGAGCGCGCGCTCCAGGTGCGCGTGGGCCTCCGCCAGGCCGAAGACGGCCTCCGCCTGGCGTGCCGCCTCGACCGAGGCGGCCAGCGCCTCCTTGGTGCGACCTGCCGCCGCCCAGTGCGGCGCCAGTTCCGCCGGTGCCGCGGCGCCGCTGCGGGCGAGCTCCTCGGCGAGCCGCCCGTGCAGCTCCTCGCGCTCGCCGGGCAGCAGCGTCGCGTAGACCGCCTCCGCCAGCAGCGCGTGGCGGAAGCGGAAGCTGCCGGTCGCCTGCACGGCGACCAGGACGCCGTGCTCGACCGCCTGCCGCAGCGACTCGCGCACCTCGCGTTCCGGCAGCGCCGCCGCAGCGCGGAGCAGCGGGTAGCCGACGTCGCGTCCGGCGGCCGCGGCCAGGCGCAGCAGGCCCTGCGCCGCAGGGTCGAGCCGGGCGACGCGCTGCAGCAGCAGGTCGCGCAGGCCACGCGGGAGCGTGCCGTTCTGGTCGCCGGCGGCGGCGAGGAGCTCCTCGGCGAAGAAGGGGTTGCCCTCGGAGCGGGCGACGATCGCGTCCGTCAGCGCCGCCGGAGGTGGGGTGCCAGCGTGGGCCGCGAGCAGCGCCGTCAACTCCTCGCGCTGGAGCGGTCCGAGCTCGAGCAGCAGCGCCGCGCCCGAGCGCCGGACGCCGTCGGCAAGCCGGCGCACGCGCGCGGCAGAGGAGGGCTCGTCCGCGCGGCAGGTCCCAAGCAGCAGGACCGGCCGGTCGTGGAGGTTGTGGGCGAGGAAGACGACCAGGTCGAGCGTGGAGGTGTCGGCCCAGTGCAGGTCCTCGAGCACCAGCAGCACCGGCGCGGCGGCCGCGCGGTCGCTGAGCAGCGCGAGCGTCTCCTCGAATGCCCGCAGCTGCGAGCCCGCCGCCTGGCCGTCGACCTGTGCAAGCGCTCCGAGCGGGCGCAGGGCCTCGACGAACGGCTGGTACGGCAGCTCCGTGCCGACCAGGTCGATCGAGCGCCCCAGCAGGACCTCGAAGCCCGCGTCGCGGGCGCGTGCCGCCAGCTCGGACGCCAGCCGGGTCTTGCCGATGCCCGCCTCTCCGGCGACCAGCGCGGCGGTGCCGCTCCCCGCCCGCGCCGCGTCCAGGGCGCGCCCGAGCTGCCCGAGCTCGCGGACGCGCCCGACGAACACCTCGCTCGCGGGAGCCTCCATGCAGCCAGTATCGCGCGCCGCCGACCCTGGCGTGGAAGGCGCTCGTACGCATGCCGCGACGGGAGGATACGTAGGCCAGCAGCCAAGGATAAGCCTCCCTTGTCAGATGCGCTCCAGGCCCTCCACGGCGACGATCCGGTCGCCACCACGGACACAAGGAGGCGGAGATGACAGCAGTCGCGCAGCCCGGGTCGCTCGACGAGCAGACGCCGACCGGGCAGATGAAGGTTCACGAGGTGCGGGGCGGCGGCGGCCTGCGGCTGCACGTGCGCGAGTGGGGCAGGGCGGACGGGCCGCCGATCGTGTTCATCCACGGCCTGTCGCAGAGCCACCTCTGCTGGGCCAAGCAATACGAGAGCGCGCTGGCCGAGGAGTTCCGGCTGGTGGCCTACGACCTCCGCGGCCACGGGATGTCGGACGCGCCCCTCGAACCGGAGCACTACGCGGACGGCGCGCTGTGGGCCGACGACGTGGCGGCGGTCATCGAGCAGCTGCGCCTCGACCGGCCGGTGCTGGTGGGCTGGTCCTACGGGGGCTTCATCATCTGCGACTACCTGC
>WNGF01005148.1_pt1 | contig 42314 bp, 42 predicted proteins | sample 5400641 | NCBI WGS metagenome assembly WNGF01 (sample SAMN13153371, study PRJNA577476) | soil metagenome | isolation source: 80 cm soil or saprolite under grassland replicate 2 | place: USA:California | collected 2016-06-15 | reverse complement strand
CGGTCCGATCGGGTTTCCGAAGGCCCACCCGTCTCTCCCGCCCGGCGAACGGGCAGTCAGGGTTCGAACTGAGACACTACCGCCGGGGGGGGCGCGTTGCGCCGTCGTCGCACCGCGTGATACAAACGGGCGTGCCCCCACAGTTCATCGCCGGGGGCTCTCGTTTTTCGAGGAGCGTTGGGGGCTTGGGGAGCCCGTGCGAGGCCCCCATGTGGAAAATTGCCGTCGATCGCGGATACCACGGTCGAGATGATCCAGTGGGTCTTCCCGGAGCACGCCGGGGCTCCTGGGCAGATCCACGGCGGGCGCATGATGCAGTGGATCACGCAGGCCGGGACGATGGCCGCCGCCCGCGTCGCCCACGGGACCGTCGTCCTGGGCGCGATGGACGATCTCGACTTCCTCCATCCCGTGAAGGTCGGCCAGATCGCGATCCTCCGGGCGCGAGTCGAGTACGTGGGCAAGAGCTCGCTCGAGGTCGGGGTGCGGGTGTGGGGCGAGAACGTGGCGATCGGCGAGCGCAGCGTCACGCTCAACTCGCATCTCGTGTTCGTGAGCGTCGACGAGAATGCCCGTCCGCGGCCGGTACCCGACCGCATCGTCCCGCGGGACGCCGCCGAGGAGGAGCTGGTCGAGGCCGCGCGCGCCCGCCGCGAGCACCGGCTGGCCCGCCTGGGCGAGCGGGCCGCGCGCGTGAGGGACATCGCCGTCGACGAGGACAGCGATTTCCGCTGGCGCTTCCAGTCCTCCCGCGCGGTGCTGCCCGAGGACGCGCTCTTCGGCAACACCATGTTCCCGGGTAAGATGCTGATGGAGCTCGACGAGGCCGGCGGTATCCTGTCGATGCGCTATTGCCGGGGCCTCGTGATGACCGCGTGCGTGGACGCGATGGACTTTTACTCGCCCATCTTCACGCGCGAGGTCGTCACCTTCGAGGCGGGGCTGAACCACGTCGGCACCTCGTCGGTCGAGATCGGGATCAAGGTGCTCGCCGAGCGGCCCTGGAGCGGCGAGATGCGCCACGCCTGCACGGCGTTCCTGACGTATGTGCACCTCGGCGCGGAGCTGCGGCCCCGGCCGGCGCCCGCCTTCGTCCCGGAGACGGCAGGCGAGAAGCGGCGGTGGCAGGCCGCGCAGGTCCGCCGCGAGCGACGGGTCGACCGGGTGAAGGAACTGAAATCGGCGCTGGCCAGCGAAAGAGGGTAAGTCATGTCAGGGCATTCCCGGTGGTCACAGATCAAGCGGAAGAAGGGCAAGACGGACGTTCAGCGCGGGAAGCTCTTCTCGAAGATCCTGCGCGAGATCACGGTGGCGGCGCGCGGCGGCGGCGGCGATCCCAAGATCAACATGCGCCTCAAGGCGGCCATGGAATCCGCCAAGGAGGCCAACATGCCGCACGAGAACATCAAGCGCGCCATCCAGAAGGGCACGGGCGAGCTGCCCGGCGAGTCCTACGAGGAGATCACGTACGAGGGCTACGCGTCCGGGGGCGTGGCGATCATGGTGCGTGTCCTGACCGACAACCGGAACCGCACGGCCCCCGAGATCCGCCACACCTTCGAGAAGCACGGCGGGCACATGGGCGCCTCGGGCGCCGTGGCCTGGATGTTCGATCGCAAGGGCGTCATCCAGATCGACGCCGGCAAGGTGGCCGAGGACGACCTGCTGGGACTCGCGCTGGAGGCCGGCGCCACCGACATGCGACGGGTGGAAAAAGCTTTCGAGATCACTACCGCTCCTGCTGAAATGGACGCCGTGCGGACCGCGCTCGAAGCGGCCCGGATGCCGGTCCTGGAGGGGGAGGTCACGTTCGTGCCGCAGTCCACGGTTCGCGTCGAGGGCAAGGACGCGCCACAGGTGCTACGCCTGATCGAGGCGCTGGAGGAGCTGGACGACGTCCAGACGGTCTACGCGAACTACGACATTCCCGACGAGGTCATCGAGGCGATCACCGCCGCCTGATCGCCCCATGGGCGGTGTCCCGACGCGCGTGCTCGGTGTCGACCCCGGCCTTGTCGCCACCGGATGGGCGCTCCTGGAGTCCCGCGCGATGGCGCCCGGCGTCGTCGATTACGGCGTGATCGAGACCTCCGCCGACCTGTCGCTCGAGGCCCGCGTCCACGCCATCTACGACGGTCTGCACCTCGTCCTCGAGAAGCACACGCCCGAGCTCCTGGTCCTCGAGGGGCTGTACACCGAGTATCGCTTTCCGCGGACGGCGCTCCTGATGGCCCACGCGCGGGGCGTGATCTGCCTGGCCGCGCGGCAGCGCGGGGTGACCCTGCTCACGCTGACGCCGGCCGAGGTCAAGCGCGCCGTCGCCGCTAATGGCGCGGCCTCCAAGGAGCAGATCCAGCACTGTGTGCAGCGGCTGTTCCGCCTCGCCGAGCTCCCGCGACCGTCGCACGTCGCCGACGCGCTGGCCCTGGCCTTCACCGGGTACCTGCGCGCGGGAGGCCGCGCCGGATGATCGCCTCGCTTACGGGCCGGCTGCGGCGCAAGCTCGACGATCGCATCGTGCTGGAATGCTCCGGCATCGGCTACGAGGTGTTCCTGCCGCCGATCGTGCTGCGCCAGCTCGAGCAGCTCGAGGCCGGCGCCGACGACGTCGCGAGCACGCTGTCGCTCGTGACGCACTACCACGCGACGCGCGACCAGCCGCGGCCGGTCCTCATCGGGTTCACCACGGAGCTGGACAAGGAGTTCTTCGAGAAGCTGATCACGGTGAAGGACATGGGGCCCATGGTGGCGGCGCGCGCCCTGTCCGCGCCCGTGGGCGAGATCGCCGCGGCCGTCGCGCGCCAGGACGAGAAATATCTGAGATCGCTGCCGGGCATCGGCCCCCAGAAGGCCAAGAACATCGTCGCCCAGCTGCAGGGCAAGGTGGCGAAGTTCGCGCTGGCCCGCGATGACGCCCCGCCGGCCGCCCCCGCGCCGCGTGCCCCCGAGCCGGTGGGAGATGCGCTGCGGGAGATGGTGTGGGAGGTCCTCGTCAAGCAGCTCGGTCACCGCCCGACCGAGGCCTCGCAGCTCATCGGCGACGCCTTCACGCGCCGGCCCGGCATCGCGAGCGCGGAGGAGCTGTTCGACGAGATCTACCGCGGTGCGGGGGCGCGGACGTGATGCCCGCGGCGCCGCAGGACGACGGCCGGATCCTGAGCCGGGCCGCCGCGCCCGAGGAGGCCCAGTTCGAGCGCCAGCTCCGGCCGCGCTCCTTCGAGGAGTACGTGGGGCAGGAGCAGGCCGTGGCCAGCCTGCGCGTCTCGGTGGAAGCCGCCAAGCAGCGCGGCGAGTGCGTCGACCACGTCCTGCTCTACGGACCGCCGGGGCTCGGCAAGACGACGCTGGCCGGCGTGATCGCCAACGAGATGACCACGACGCTGGTCACGACGTCGGGCCCGGCCATCGAGCGTGGCGGCGATCTGCTCGGCATCCTGTCGAACCTCAACGAGCACGACGTGCTGTTCATCGACGAGATCCACCGGCTGCCACGCGTCGTGGAGGAGCTGCTCTATCCGGCCATGGAGGACTTCGCGGTCAACTTCGTGACGGAGCGCGGGATGCACGCCCGGTCCATCAAGCACCGGCTCTCGCGGTTCACCCTGGTCGGGGCCACGACCCGCCCCGGCATGCTGTCGGCACCCCTGCGCGAGCGCTTCGGCATCTTCCATCACCTGGACTTCTACTCGGAGACGGAGCTGACCCGCATCGTCACGCGTTCGGCCTCGATCCTCGGCGCCACCATCGCGCCCCCGGGCGCCGCCGAGATCGCGCGGCGCTCGCGCGGCACGCCACGCATCGTCAACCGGCTGCTGCGGCGCGTGCGCGACTATGCGCAGGTCAACGGGGACGGGGTGATCACGGCCGGCATCGCCCAGAAGGCCCTCGAGCTCGAGGGGGTCGACCCCCAGGGGCTCGACCGTCTCGATCTCCGCTTCATCGACGCCATCATCGAGCACTACCAGGGAGGCCCGGTCGGCATCGAGGCGGTGGCCGCCACGATCAACGACGAGGCCGAGTCGTTGATCGAGATGGTGGAGCCCTACCTCCTCAAGATCGGCTTCCTCGTGCGCACGCCGGCGGGCCGGCGGCTCACGACGAGAGCCTACGTCCATCGCAAGAAACCCGTCCCTGCCACGATCCCCGGCCAGGGGGCGCTGTTCGAATGACATGGACTCCCCGGTGAGTGACATGGGCAAGCTGCTCATCGTCTGCGGGCTCCTCATCGCGGCCGCGGGCGTCGTGCTCATGTTCGCCGGGCGGCTGCCCTGGGTGGGACGCCTGCCCGGCGACATCTACGTCCGGCGCGGGAGCTGGACGTTCTATTTCCCCCTGGCGACGTCGATCCTCATCAGCATCGTGCTGACCCTGCTGTTCTGGCTCTTCGGGCGCCGGTGATCGTCCGGGCGACGCTCCTCGTCCTCGCGCTGATGGCGACCGTCGCCTCGGCCGCGCCCGGTCCCACGACGATCCGCGTCGCGCTCGTCGAGGGCACCCGCGCGGTGGAGCTCCGGGGGACGGATATCGTCGTGACCGAGGCGGGCTGCGAGATCTGTCCGCTGCGTCCGTGGCGCACCGACGTCGTCCGCGCGTCCGTCGGCGGCGTGGCCGTCGAGATCGACGGCCGCCGGGCCGTCGCCTTCGGCCTGAGTAGCGACCGCCCGGTCCGGCTCAATGGGCGGGACTACGCGGGCCGGCTCGTGGTCATCCGCAACGGCGAGGGACTCCTGGCCGTCGTCAACGAGCTGCCGCTCGAGGACTATCTCGTCGGCGTCCTGCGGGCCGAGAGCAACGAGCGGTGGCCACAGGAGGCGCTGCGCGCCCAGGCCATCGTCTCGCGCACGTACGCCGCGTATCACCGGATGATCAACGCCGACAAGCCGTACCACATCGTCGCGTCGACCGCCCACCAGCAGTTCGCGGGCGTCGTGGCGACCACGTCGCCCATCTGGGCCGCCGTGCAGGAGACGCGCGGGCAGATCCTGCGCTGGGAAGGCGAGCTGTTCCCGGCCTTCTATCACACCAACAGCGGCGGCTACACGGAGGACCCGCGGACCGTGTTCGCGGCGCGCAACATGCCGGGACTCCAGCCGGTCGTCTGCCACCTGGCCACGGGCTCGCCGCACTTCCAGTGGAACCTCGATCTGCGCCTCGCCGATCTCGGCGAGGCGCTGCGACGCAACGGCGTCGCGGTGGGCGCCGTCCGGAGCATCGAGGTCACGGAGCGTACGGTGTCGCTGCGGGCGACCGTCGTCACCGTGCGGGGCACGGCGGGCACGCAGCGCCTGCGCGGCAACGACTTCCGACGCATGGTCGGATACGACACGCTCAAGAGCACGCTGTTCGCGGTGGCCATCGACGGCGAGCTGGCGCGCTTTGCCGGGCGCGGGTACGGGCACGGCGTCGGCATGTGTCAGTGGGGCGCCAAGGGCATGGCCGAGCAGGGCTCGACGGCGCGCGATATCCTGACCTTCTACTACCCCGGTGCGCGGCTCGGCACCCTCGACGGCCGCTGAGCGCTGACATGGCGCTCGCGTGGGCAGACTTCGCAAGAGTCGACATGCGCGTCGGCGTCGTCACCGAGGCCCAGATGTTTCCGGAGGCGCGGCGGCCCGCCCTGCAGCTGTGGATCGACTTCGGACCGCTCGGGGTCAAGCGCTCGAGCGCCCAGATCACGGCGTACTACCCGCCGGAGGAGCTCGTGGGCCGGCAGGTGATCGCCGTCGTGAACTTCGCGCCCAAGCAGATCGGCTCCTTCCTCTCGGAGGTCCTCGTCCTCGGGGCGTACGACGCGTCCGGCCAGGTCGTCCTGCTGCAGCCGGAGCGCGTGGTCGCGCCGGGCGCCAAGATCGGCTGATTCCGCCTATAATCGCCGGGTCATGATCCATCGACTGCGGCGACGATCGTGGGTGGGCGTCATCGGCTCCCTGAGCCTGCACGCCCTGTTCGCGATCGGTGTGTGGATCTTCGTGGGCATGTCGACCCCGGACGAGGCTCCGGAGACCGGCCCGCGGATGGTGCGGCTGGTCGCGGGAGACAGCGACACGGCGCCCGCCGAGCCGAAATCGTCCCGGGTCGTGCGCCGCGCCACGACGCCACGGACGGTGGCAAAGGCTCGCGCCTCCCGGACGGTCACGCCGACGGCCGCGGAAGCGCCGACGCCTCCGGCTCCCGAGGAGCGTGTCACGCCGGAGCCGCCGGTGCCCGAGCGCGAGTCTCCGATTCCGCCGCTCGCGACCGCGGCGCCGGATCCCGTCGCCGGACCAGAGATCGCGGCCATGCCGACCACCGAAGCCGCGGAGCCGAACGCTCCCGCGGCGAGCGCGTCGGCCGTGGTCGCGGACGCGGGCGTCGAGCCGGGGCCGGAGGACGGGCGCGCGTTCGCCTTCGACGGGCCTCGCCATCCGGATCTTGCGCGCTTGCAGGAGATCACGTCGGAGGCGACCCTGGCGGCGCGGGCCGAGGCGGAGCCGTTCGTGGGCCGGCGCGCGGTCTTCGAGTTCCTGCTCGACCACATCGAGTTCACCACGCACGTCACCCGGGTGCTCCGCGTCGCGCGGTATCGGGCCTGGCAGACCGCTCAAGGGCTGATGGTCCACGACGGCTGCTGCGCGCTGATGCGGCTGTCGATGGTGCAGGCGAGCAACGGCGCTCGCGTCCTCTACGCCCGGGCGCAGTATCAACAGCGTCTGCTGCCCGACATCTATGGCGACGCCGTGGTGATGATCGAGTACGACATGAAGCCGACGGACGATGGTCGTGATCTCGTGTCGGCCGCGGTCACGAGCTACGTCAAGGTCGACAGCGGCGTGGTGGCCGCGCTCGTGAAGCTCGCCATGGGCGCAGCCACCGACAAGGCGGCGCTCGAGTCCCGCCGCCTCGTGCGCAACTTCGCCCGTGTCAGCCGCGCCATCGAGGAGAATCCCGCGAAGGTCTTCGACGATGTGCGACGCGATCCCGGAGTGCCCCAGGCCGAGCTCGAGCAGTTCCGGCGGCTGCTGGGGATCCAATAACTCGGTCGTCACGCGCCTGACGGCGCGTTCCTCCCTGCCTTCCCCGAGATGTAGACTCACAACCTGTGGAGACTGCGGATTTCGACTACGAGCTGCCGGCTTCGGCGATCGCGCAGGCGCCTGCGGACGAGCGGGACGGCGCGCGTCTCCTGGTCATCGATCGGGCGGGGCGGAGCCTCGCCGATCATCGGTTCAGCGAGCTGCCGGATCTGCTGAGGCCGGGCGACTGTCTCGTGGTGAACAACTCGCGCGTCATCCCCGCTCGCGTGCTGGCGCACGATGCCGTGGGGCGTCCCGTGGAGCTGCTGTTCGTGGAGCCGGTGGCGAGCGACGGTCGGCCATGGCGGGCGCTGGTGCGCCCCGGGCGCCGCTGTCGTCCGGGCGTGGAGCTTCGGGCGGGAGACGACGACGTGCGCTTCCGGGTCACCGCCGTCGAGCCCGACGGCACCCGCGTGGTGGAGCGCATCGACGGCGAGGTGCTCGAGGCCCTCGAACGCCACGGCCTGCCGCCGCTGCCGCCCTACATCGCGCATCATGCCAAGCCGGGGGCCGACGACCGCGAGCGCTACCAGACGGTCTATGCATTGTCACCGGGCTCGGTCGCCGCCCCGACGGCCGGCCTGCACTTCACGCCGGCCGTGCTCGACCACATGCGTGCCCGGGGCGTCGAGGTTCACGCGCTGACGCTCCACGTCGGTCCCGCGACCTTCCGTCCCATCACGGCCGCCCGCGTCGAGGACCACGTCCTGCCGCCCGAGCGCGTCGTGATTCCCGACACCGTCGCGCGCGCGGTGACCGCCGCGCGCGCGGAGCGGCGTCGGATCATCGCCGTGGGGACGACGTCGATCCGCGCGCTCGAGAGCGCCGCCGGAGACGACGGCGTGGTGCGCGCGATGGAGGGCAGGGCAGGGATCTTCATCCGGCCCGGCCACCGCTTCCGCGTCGTCGACGCCGTCCTCACGAACTTCCATCTCCCCCGCTCCTCCCTGCTCGTCCTCGTCTCCGCCTTCGCCGGCCACGACCTCATCCGTTCCGCCTATCGCCACGCCCTGGCCGCCCACTACCGCTTCTACTCCTACGGCGACACCACCCTGATCGTTTAGCAGGCCGATGAAAACGGCCCATCTGCGTCGTTGGCTCGCCCCTCCTTCGATCATTTCACCGCTCGCCTCGCCGCTCGACGCGGCTCAGCTCGCACTGCGGCCGCCCAGCATCTGGGCCGTTTTGATCGGCCTGCGCTGTTTGTCGGGGATGGCGTGAGATTCGAGCTCGCGGCCACCGATGGCGCCGCGCGCCGCGGGCGACTGGTGACCGCGCACGGCGTCGTCGACACGCCGGCGTTCATGCCCGTCGGCACGCGCGGCACCGTCAAGGGCCTGGGCCCCGACGACCTCGTGGCCGCCGGCGCCCAGATCGTCCTGGCGAACACGTATCACCTGTTCCTGCGCCCCGGCCACGCGCTCGTCCACGAGCTCGGCGGCCTGCATCGCTTCATGGCGTGGCCGGGTCCGATCCTCACCGACTCCGGCGGCTTCCAGGTATGGAGCCTGTCGAAGTTCCGCACCGTCGACGAGGAGGGCGTCCGCTTCCGCTCACCCGTCGACGGCTCGCCGCACGCGCTGACGCCGGAGATCGCCATCGAGGTGCAGCACGCGCTCGGCGCCGACATCATCCACCCCCTCGACGAGTTCCTGGCGAACCCCGCCACGCGCGAGGACACCGAGCGCTCGCTCGAGCGCACGCTGCGCTGGGCGCGGCGGGCTCAGGCCGCGCATGCGCGAGGCCCCGGCGGGCAGGCGTTGTTCGGCATCGTGCAGGGCGGCGCATACCCCGATCTGCGGACACGCGCGGCCGGGGAGACGATGGCCCTGGCGTTCGACGGCTACGCGATCGGCGGGATGGCGGTGGGCGAGCCGAAGCCGCTGATGTACGAGCTGACGGCGACCGTCGCCGGGCTGTTGCCCCGAGACCAGCCGCGTTACCTCATGGGCGTCGGCAAGCCCGAGGACCTCGTGGAAGCGGTGGCCCGTGGCGTCGACATGTTCGACTGCGTCCTGCCGACCCGCAACGCCCGCAACGGCCAGTGCTTCACGTGGGACGGCCCGGTGACGATCAAGCAGGCCCGCCACGAGCGCTCCGGCGCGCCGCTCGACGCCGGCTGCTCCTGCTACGCGTGCCGGCAGTTCTCCCGTGCCTACCTGCGTCACCTGTTCATGTCCGACGAGCTCCTCGCCTATCGGCTGCTCTCGTTGCACAACGTGCACTTCTTCCAGGGTCTCGTCGCGACCATGCGGGACGCGATCGAGCGGGGCGACTTCGCGCCATTCCGCGCTCGGTTTTTCGAACGATATGCAGTATCATCCGACGTTGTTTCACGCGAGAACATCTCGTCTGCGGAGGCTTGATCTCCCATGAACCTCGCCCACGCCGCTGATCTGGCGTTTGCCGCCGCGTCCCCCCCGGGCGGCGCCGGCGGCTCCAGCGCGCTCGTCACGCAGGTCATCTTCTTCGCGGCGATCTTCGCGATCTTCTACTTCCTGCTGATCCGGCCCCAGCAGAAGCAGAAGCGGGATCGCGAGACGATGATCGCCGCCGTCAAGCCCGGGGACCGCGTGGTGACCAGCGGCGGGATGCACGCCGTGGTGACCAAGGTGAACGACCAAACGATCATCCTGCGCGTGGCCGATCAGGTGAAGATGGAATTCGACAGGAGCGCGATCGGCCGCGTCGTGCCCACGGAGAGCCAGCGAGACCGGGATGCGTAGACATCTCTGGCCGCGGATCGGGCTCGTCGCGGTGGTGATCCTGGGCTCGATCTGGTACCTGTACCCGCCGAAGAAGACCATCAACCTCGGTCTCGACCTGCAGGGCGGGATCCACCTCGTCCTCGGGGTGCAGACGGACAAGGCCGTGGCCAGCCAGACCGAACGGGTCGCCGAGGATCTCAAAGGCGCGCTCGAGAAGAAGGGCATCGGCGTCACGCGGATCGCGCGCGCGGGCGATAGCGCGGTTGTCGTGCAGCTCGCCTCGCCGCAAACCTGGAACGACGCGCAGACCGTGGTCGGCGAATTCCCGAACTTCGATCTCCGCGACGCCGATCAGGCGGCGGGAAGGTTTCGACTCGTCATGACGCCGCGCGAAGTCGACCGGCTCCGCGACCTGGCCGTGCGCCAGGGCGTGGAGACGATCCGCAACCGCGTGGACCAGTTCGGCGTGGCCGAGCCGACCATCGGCAAGACGGCCCACCTCGAGTTCAGGCTCCTCGACGACCGGACCAGCGTGGAAGATGCCCTGGCCGGTCGCCTGCCCGAGACGTCGGAGGTGCTGTACCAGCGCCGGATCGACAAGGAGACGAAGGCCGAGCGCAAGATCCCCTACGTCGCGCAGAAGCGCACCTTGCTCACGGGCGCCGAGCTCAACCGCGCCGAGGTCCAGGCCGACCCCAACGCGCCGGGCAACTGGCAGGTGGCGATCGAGTTCAACGCCGTCGGCACGCGGATCTTCGGCGAGGTCACCGAGCAGAACGTCGGCAAGCTGCTGGCCATCATCCTGGACGGCAACGTGTACTCCGCGCCGCGGATCAACGAGCGCATTCCCGGCGGGCGCGCCGTGATCACCGGGCAGTTCACGGTCGAGGAGGCGCGCGACCTCGCCATCGTGCTGCGCGCCGGCGCGCTGCCCGCGCCGGTGACGGTTCTCGAGGAGCGCACGGTGGGACCGTCGCTCGGCGCCGACTCCATCCGCCAGGGCCTCATGGCCATCGCCGCCTCCGCCGTCGTCGTGTTCGTGTTCATGCTGTTCTATTACCGGCTGTCGGGGCTCGTGGCCGACGTCGCGCTCGGTCTCAACCTGCTGATCCTCTTCGCCTGCATGGCGGCGTTCGGCGCGACCCTCACGTTGCCCGGGCTCGCCGGGATCGCGCTGACGATCGGCATGGCCGTCGACACGAACATCCTCATCTTCGAGCGGATCCGCGAAGAGCTGCGGATCGGCAAGTCCCCGCGGGCGGCCATCGAGGCGGGGTTCACGCGCGCCTTTCGGACGATCATCGACACCCATCTCACGGTCATGGTGACCGCGGCCATCCTCTACAACTTCGGCACCGGCTCCGTGAAGGGCTTTGCCGTCTCGCTCTTCGTCGGCCTCTCGGCGAGCCTGTTCACGGCCTACTTCTTCACGCGCCTCCTCTTCGACCTCATCTACGGCGGCCGCCGCAAGCTGGAGGCCATCTCCGTATGATCGAGATCTTTCGCAAGCCGAACTACGACTTCATCGGCAAGCGCAAGTGGGCGTACTACGTCTCCATCGCGTTCACGCTGATCGGCATCATCTCTCTGGTCGCTCGGGGCGGCCTGCGCTACGACATCGACTTCACCGGGGGGACGCTGGTGCAGGTGCGCTTCGAGCACCCGGTGGGGGTCGACAAGATCCGCGCGAGCCTCGGCAAGATCGGGCTCGGGGAGAGCGTGATCCAGCAGTTCGGCGACCCCCGTGAATTCATCCTGCGCATGCCGCTGACCGCCGAGCAGCCCGAGCAGATCGGCCGCCGCGTGCAGGCCACGATGAGCACCGAGCCCGCGCTGGGCAAGTTCGAGATCCGGCGGGTGGAGTTCGTGGGCCCCCAGGTGGGCCGCGATCTTCAGCTCCAGGCCCTCTACGCCGTGCTCGCCGGGGCGGCCGGCATCCTCGTCTACATCGCCGTGCGCTTCGATTTCAAGGGCGGGGTGGCGGCCGTCATCGCCGTCTTCCACGATGTCCTCGTCTGTCTCGGGGCCCTGTCCCTCACCAACCGTGAGTTCTCGCTGCCCGTCCTCGCCGCCCTGCTCACCATCATCGGCTTCTCGGTCAACGACACGATCGTCGCCTACGACCGGCTGCGCGAGAATCGAGGGAAGGGCCAGAAGGGGCTGACCTTCGCCCAGCAGATGAACACCGCCGTGAACCAGACGCTGTCCCGCACCGTGCTCACGTCGCTGACCGTGCTGTTCTCGGCGGTCATCCTGTTCGTCTTCGGCGGCCGCACCCTCGAGGATTTCGCGTTCGTCTTGCTCGTCGGCGCCATCACCGGCACCTACTCCACGACGTACATCGCGGCAGCGATCGTCGTGGACTGGACGAATTACGTCGAAGGGAGGACCCGGCGGGCGAAAAAAGCCGTGGCCAAGGCCTAAACGGGGTAAAATCGTCCAATTACCCGGAGGGCCGTCGCGGCGTGACTGAACTCTCGGCGTTGATCGAAGCGATTCCAAAGTACCAACCGGGCGCGGACCTCGACGTCCTCACCCGCGCCTATCGCTTCTCTGCGGCCTCGCACGACGGACAGCAGCGCGCCTCCGGCGAGCCCTATCTCTCCCATCCGCTCCAGGTCGCCGGCCTGCTCGTCGACTTCAAGATGGACGTCACCACGGTCACCGCGGGTCTCCTGCACGACGTCCTCGAGGACACGGGCGCGACCAAGGCCGACCTCGAGCGGGAGTTCGGCCAGGAGATCGCCGACCTCGTCGACGGCGTCACCAAGCTCGGCAAGCTGGCCTTCTCCTCGCGCGAGGAGCGCCAGGCGGAGAACTTCCGCAAGATGCTGGTGGCGATGGCGCGCGACCTGCGCGTCCTCATGATCAAGCTCGCCGATCGCCTCCACAACATGCGCACGCTCGACTATCTACCGTCCGACAAGGCACGTAAGATCTCCCAGGAGACACTCGACATCTACGCTCCGCTCGCCCACCGCCTCGGCATGGCGAAGGTCAAGGCCGAGCTCGAAGACCTCGCCCTGCGCACGCTCGAGCCCCAGGCCTACGTCGACCTCCAGAAGCGCGTGGCCAAGCGGCGGATGGAGCGCGAGGCCGACATCAACCAGGCCATCACCATCCTGGAGCGTAAGCTCTCGGAGGTCGGCATCGAGTCGCAGATCCGCGGCCGCCCCAAGCACTTCTATTCCATCTGGAAGAAGATGCACGACCAGGGGCGCGAGTTCGACGAGATCTACGACCTGACGGCGGTCCGGATCATCACCGGCTCCGTGCGCGACTGCTACGGCACCCTCGGTGTCGTCCATTCGCTCTGGAAGCCGGTGCCCGGACGGTTCAAGGACTTCATCGCGATGCCGAAGGTCAACATGTACCAGTCACTGCACACGACGGTGATCGGCCCCAAGGGCGACCCCGTCGAGATCCAGATCCGGACCTGGGAGATGCACCGCATCGCCGAGGAAGGCATCGCCGCCCACTGGCTGTACAAGGAGAAGAAATCGGGCAAGGACCGCCTGGACGACTCGCTGGTCTGGCTTCGCCAGCTCCTGGAGACGCAGCAGGACCTGAAGGATCCCCGCGAGTTCCTCGACACCGTCCGCGTGGATCTGTTCCCCGACGAGGTCTACGTGTTCACGCCCAAGGGGGACGTCAAGGCCCTGCCCGAAGGCGCGACCCCGATCGACTTCGCGTACACCGTGCACACCAAGGTGGGCGAGCACTGCGTGGGGGCCAAGGTCAACGGCAAGCTCGTGCCCCTGCGCTACACGCTGCGCCAGGGCGACATCGTCGAGATCGTCACCTCGCCGAACCAGCATCCCAGCCGCGACTGGCTGCAGATCGCCAAGTCCACCCGCGCCCGCTCCAAGATCAACCAGTGGCTCAAGGTCGAGGAGCGCGAGCAATCGATCGAGCTCGGTCGCGAGCTGTTCGACCGCGAGGCGCGGAAGTATCGGGTGAGCGGGGCCACGCTGCTGGCCGGGGACGAGGCCAAGCGGCTCGCCGCCGATCTCGGCTTCGCCACGGTGGACGACATGCTGGCCTCCGTCGGCTATGGCAAGACGTCCGTCCACCACCTGCTGAACAAGCTGGCTCCGGCCGCCGTCCTCGAGGTGCCGGAGCGGCCCCGGCCGGCCACGCGGCCGAAGGCGGAGCAGGGCGTGCGCATTCGCGGCGTCGACGACCTGCTGGTGCGCTTCGCCAAGTGCTGCAACCCGCTGCCTGGCGATACGATCGTGGGCTTCATCACGCGGGGTCGAGGCCTCACCGTGCACACGCGCGACTGCCTGACGGTGGCCAAGAGCGTGCTCGACCGCGAGCGGCTGATCAACGTCGAGTGGGACGTCGAAGCGCCGGCGAGCCGGCCCGTCCGTATCGCCGTCTACATCGGCAACGACCGCCCCGGGCTGCTGTCGGAGATCACCGGCGCCATCTCGGCCAAGAACGGCAACATCACGAAGGCCGAGGTGACGGTGACCGACGATCGCAAGGGCGTCAACAACTTCGTGGTCGAGGTCACCGATCTGCAACAGCTCCAAGGGATCATGACCGCCATCCGTACCGTCCCCGACGTCATCAACGTCGAACGCGTCCGCGGCCTCTAGCAGCCCTCCCGTGTCGTCACGCGCTGCTCCGCGAGGGGACCGCCGCGAAAACCGCTCGTCGGCTGTACGTCGGTTTTCGCAGCGGTCCCCTCGCGGAGCAGCGCTGGCCGTCGCCCCAGGGACCGCAGCTTCCAACCGTAGCTGACGACATGACTAGGAAGCAGTTCGAGGCGGTTGTGGAGAGGGCGCTGCGGCGGCTGCCGCGAGCGTTCAAGGAGAAGCTGGCGAATATCGTCATCGTCGTGGAGGATTGGGCGGACGACGAGACGCTCGAGGAGATGGGCATCGAGCCCCCGGACACCCTGTACGGGCTCTATCGCGGCGTCGATCTCACGCGTCGCGATTCCAGCTACGGCAACGTCCTGCCGGACACCGTCACCATCTATCAGGGTCCGATCGAAGAAGACTGCGAGAGCGAGGACGAGATGGCCGAGGTCATCCGCGACACCGTCGTCCACGAGATCGGACACTACTTCGGCCTGGACGACGACACGATGCACCGCATCGAGGACGAAGACTGACGATTGATTAGATGGGGGGCCCCGAAATGGCCCCGGTCATCCATTTATTGACCGACATGGAGGGGCCCCGAGATGACCCCCCATACCCCCCAACGCTCGGCATGCGCCGGCGGAGCCGTGGCGCGCCTCGAAATAGCGCTCCACGCTGGGCTCGGAAACTCGCTCGGCTCACCTGATAACGCTGACTGCCTCTGTGTTCTAGTGCCAGCTGTAACTTTCCGCTTGACAGGGAGTTTCAATAGACCGTATGGTTTCAGCGGATGCTGAAGAATTCGGAGCAAGAGAAACATGCTCAAATCCGACGACATCCGGCGGCAAGCAGCCCAGCGCCTCAAGGAGCTATTTCCTACGGCGAAGGGCTGGGAGGAAGCCGCGGGCTCGAAGATCGGCAATCAGACCGCGGGGTTGGTCCTCAAATTCAAGCTCGGCGACCAGGAGCATGTCCTCGTGCTTGAGGTGTGTTCGCTCGGACAACCCCGCCAGATTCGGGCCGCCGTGACGCGTTTACGGGAGATACGCCGCGAGATGGAGCAAGCATACCCGCTCGCGGCAGCTGTCTACATCGGTCCCCAGAGCGCCCGGATTCTCAAGAACAACGGCCTCGGTTACATCGATCTTTCCGGGAATTGCTCGCTGGCCTTCGGCAACGTGCTGATCGAGAAGGAAGGCAAGCGGAACGTCCGGCCCTCGACCCGGCCGTTGCGATCGCTCTTCGCCCCCCGAGCGACACGCGTGGTCAGGGTGCTCCTCAGTGACCCCGGGCGCGCCTGGCGGCTCGAGGAGCTGGCGAAGGCGGCCGGGGTGAGCCTGGGGCACTCCCACAACGTCGTGCAGCGCCTGGCCGACGTCGCCTGGGTGGAGCGCGAGGATCGCCAGCGCATCCGGCTCATGAAGCCGGCCGATCTCCTCGAGAGCTGGTGCGAGTCCTACACCTACCGCGAGAACGAGATCACGTCGTACGTCGTGCCCGAGAAGGTCTCCCGCCGGTTCATGGCCGAGCTGGCGCGCGTCGCCACGGCCGAGGGCCGACGGTACGCCTTCACGCTGAACGCCGGCCTCGCCCTCGTCGCGCCCCATCTGCGGTTGCCCGCCGTGCACTGCTACCTCGACGGGGATCCGGCCGCGGTGGTGGCGGCGCTCGGTCTGCGCCGCGCGACGGAGACGGAAGGCGCGCTCCATCTGCTCGCGCCCTACGACCCCGGCGTCTTCTACGGGACGCTGGAGAAGAGCGGGCTGAAGGTGACGTCGCTCCCCCAGCTCTACGCCGATCTCGCGGGTTACGAGCCTCGCGGGCCGGAGCTGGCCGAGCATCTGCGCCGAGAAGCGATGGGCTACTGATATCCCCGACGAAAGGGGGTGAGCCAATCCATGGCGAAGAAGAAGGCGGCCAAGAAGAAGAAGAAGTAGGGGCGGGGGTGAGGAGCCGGCAGGACATTCTCACTCGGGAGGAGGTGAGACTCTCACATGGCGAAGAAGAAGGCGGCCAAGAAGAAGAAGAAGTAGCGTCGCGTCGCACGGCGGTGGGGGGTGGCGGCCTCCCACCGCATATAAACCACACTCGGGAGGGGAGCCACCCCCTCCCGCTGTGTTTAAATGACCTTCGTGACCTTTCCGGCCTTCAGGCAGCGGGTGCACACGCGGACACGCTGAGCCTTGCCGCTCACCATGGCCCGCATCGCCACCAGATTCGGCAGCCAGCGTCGCTTCGTCAGCTTGTGGGCGTGGCTGACCGTGTGACCGACCGCGGGGCCCTTCCCGCAGATATCGCACCGCTGAGCCATGACTGCTCCTTGTCGACGTCAGGATTGTGAGTGGGACCGGCCGAGACGACCAACCTTAATAACACAGGGACGGGGGCGAGGCAATCCGGGCCTCCGACGGGCCTTGGGACGTCGCTTCAGTTCGTCAAGGGGGTCGGCCCCGGGCGGGCGGCCGCCCTGGCGCGCAAGGGGCTGCACACCGTCGAGGACGCCCTGTTCTTCGTCCCCCTGCGCCACGAGGACCGCACGCGCCTGACGCCGCTCCGTGAGCTCCAGCCCGGCGCGGCCCAGACGTGTTCCGGCGTCATCGTCGGCCTCAGCCCACCGCCGCCCGGGCGCCGGCGGGTGCCGTTCTCGATCATGCTGCGCGACGAGAGCGGCCACGTGACGGCGAGCTGGTTCGGCGGCGCGTATCTCTCCCGCGTGCTGCGCCGCGGCCAGCGTCTCGTGCTGCACGGACGCGTCACGCGGTTTCGCGGGGCGATCGCGCTTCAGAATCCCGACTACGAGGTCGTCGAATCCGACGAGGACGACCGGCTGCACACGGGACGACTCGTGCCCGTGTACTCGACGACGGACGGGCTGCCCCAGCGCGGCCTGCGACGCCTCATGTGGCGGATCGTGGACGCGTTCGCCGCGGAGGCGGCCGATCCGTTGCCGGAAGGACTCCGCGCGCGGCACGCGCTCGCGGCGCTCCCCCAGGCCTTGCGCGACGTCCACTTCCCGGAGGCCGACGCGGCGCTCGCGACCGGCCGCCGACGGCTGGTCTTCGACGACTTCCTGCTGCTCCAGCTCGGGCTGGCCATCCTCCGCTCGCGCACGACGCGCGCGCAGGGCATCGCGCTCAGTCCGCCGGGCACCCTCGTCCGCCGCCTCCGCGCCACGTTGCCGTACACGCTGACGGCGGCCCAGGAGCGGGTCTGGAACGAGATCCGGACCGACATGGCGGCGCCGTTCCCCATGCACCGGCTGCTGCAGGGCGACGTGGGATCCGGCAAGACGGTCGTGGCCGCGCTGGCCGTCCTCACGGCGATCGAGGCCGGCTACCAGGCGGCGGTGATGGCGCCGACCGAGATCCTCGCGGAGCAGCACTTCATGACGTTTCGCCAGCTCCTGGAGCCGATGGGGATCCCGGTGACGCTGCTCACCTCCTCGCTCCGGGCTCGGGATCGGGGCGCCCGGCGGGCCTCGGTGGCGGCGGGCGATGTCGGCTGCGTGGTGGGCACGCACGCCCTCGTCCAGGAGGGCGTCGAGTTCCGTCGCCTGGGCCTCGCCGTCGTGGACGAGCAGCACCGGTTCGGCGTCGAGCAGCGCGCGCGACTCAAGGGCAAGGGCGAGCGCCCCGATCTGCTCGTCATGACGGCCACGCCGATCCCGCGGACCCTGGCGCTGACCCTCTATGGCGATCTCGACGTGAGCGTCCTCGACGAGATGCCGCCGGGGAGACGGCCCGTGAAGACGGTGGCGCGGACCGAGGCCAAGCGCCGCGAGATCTTCGCCTTCCTGCGCGAGCAGGTCGCCGAAGGTCGTCAGATCTACGTCGTGTACCCGCTGGTGGAAGAGTCGGAGCTGATCGACCTCAAGGCGGCGACGGACATGGCCCGCCGTCTTCAGGGGGAGGTCTTTCCCGACCTCGTGGTCGGCCTGCTCCACGGCCGGCTCGGCTTCGAGGACAAGGACGCGATCATGCGTCGGTTCAAGGAGGGGGCGATCCACGTCCTCGTCTCCACGACGGTGATCGAGGTCGGCATCGACGTGCCGAACGCGGCGGTCATGCTCATCGAGCATGCCGAGCGCTTCGGGCTGTCCCAGCTGCACCAGCTCCGCGGTCGCGTCGGCCGCGGTCCGTGGAAGTCCTACTGCATCCTGCTGACGGCCGCGTCGCTCGGGGAGGACGCCGCGCGGCGCATCGACGCGATGGTGCAGACCACGGATGGGTTCAAGATCGCGGAGGCCGATCTCGAGCTGCGCGGCCCCGGCGAGTTCTTCGGCACGCGACAGTCGGGACTGCCCGAGTTCCGCCTCGCCGATCTCCTGCGGGACGGCGCCCTCCTCGAGGAGGCCCGGCGCGAGGCCCAGGCCATGATCGCCGCCGACCCCGACCTTCGTGACCCCGCCCACCGCGGACTGCGCGAGGTCCTCCTCGCCCGCTGGCGCGGCAAGCTCGCCCTCGCCAGCGTCGGCTAGGAGTGTGTCCACGTATTTCGAGGAGCGCCATGGCTTCGCCAGGGCGCGACGAACGTCGGGGGGCTTGGGGGGCCCGCGGCTAGGCCCCCCATCCCGTCAGTCGGCTAGCGCTCCTTGAAAATCATCGCGGGTGCCCTCAAGGGCCAGCAGCTCGTCACGCCGCGCGGGCACCGGACGCGGCCGACCGCCGATCAGGTGCGGATCGCGCTCATGGACACGCTCATGCCGCATCTGCCCGGCGCGCGCTTCCTCGACCTCTTCGCGGGCGCGGGCGGCGTCGGTCTCGAGGCCGTGTCGCGAGGCGCCGGCCGCGCGGTGTTCGTGGAGAGCGACGCGGCGGCCTTCGAGGCGCTGCGCCGCAACATCGCCGCCCTCCGCCTCCAGGCGCAGACGCGGATCGTCCGGGGTGACGCCGTCCGCGCGCTCGGCATGCTGGCCGCCCAGGAGGAGCGCTTCGATCTGGTCTTTCTGGATCCGCCATACGGCACCGGCCTGGTGGAAAAGACGCTCGCGCGCCTGGGCGAGGGCCCCCTGGCGGCACCGGCGGCGATCGTCGTCGCCCAGCACTTCACGAAGCAGCCGCCGCCGGACGCCGTCGGCGTCCTCGGGGCCTTTCGCGCGCGCCGTTTCGGGGAGACGACCTTGACTTTCTTTCGCGCCGGCGCCTACGATGCGCAGACTCCAGGAGGCGCGTAGGACATGTCTGCGAGTGCGTTCGAGGAGCGCCACGGCTTCGCCGGGGCGCGTGGCCGTGCGAAGTGAGCCGCGCTTGGGCGGCGAGCCGAGCCCTTCAGTGATCGAAAATCGTTTGGGGGCTTGGGGGCCATTTCGGGGCCCCCATGTAGGGTAGTTTGGCGAAGCGCGCGGTCTACCCCGGCATGTTCGACCCCATCCACAACGGTCATCTCGACGTGATCCAGCGCAGCCTCCGCATCTTCGACGAGCTGATCGTCGCCGTGGTGGCCAACCCCTCGAAGGAGCCGCTGTTCCCATCCAGTGAGCGCCTGCAGATGATCGACGAGGTGACGGCCGAGCTGAGCAGCAACTTCCGGATCGTCGCCTTCGATGGCCTGCTCATCGATCTCGTGGAGCGGGAGCGGGCCGACTGTATCGTGCGCGGCATCCGCGCCGTCTCGGATTTCGAGTACGAGTTCCAGATGGCCCTGATGAACCGCAAGCTGCGCAGCACGGTGGAGACGGTGTTTCTCATGCCCCACGAGAAGTACACGTACATCTCGTCGCGGCTCATCAAGGAAGTGGCGAGCTTCGGAGCGTCGGTCGCCGGGCTCGTGCCTCCGGTCGTGGAAAAGCGGCTGTCCGAGAAGTTCCCCCCGAAGACGCCGGCCTGACCGGCGGAGGAGCCATGACCGTGCTTGCTGAGCGGATGAAGAGCCTTGCCCCGTCGTCGACGCTGGCCGTGCAGGCCAAGGCCAAGGAGCTGCGCGCCCGTGGGGTCGACGTGATCTCGTTCGGCGCCGGCGAGCCCGACTTCGACACCCCCGCGCGCATCAAGGAGGCGGCCGCCCAGGCGATGTCACGGGGCCAGACGAAGTACACCGAGGTGGGCGGCATCCCGGAGCTACGGGCCGCGGTGTGCACCAAGTTCAAGCGGGACAACGACCTCGCCTACGACCCGGCCGAGGTCTTGATCTCCGTCGGCGCCAAGCACACCCTCTTCAACCTCTTCACGGCGGTGCTCGATCCCGGTGACGAGGTCATCGTCCCCCGTCCGTACTGGGTCTCGTACCCCGAGCAGGTGAAGCTCGTGGGCGGGGTCCCCGTGGCCGTGGGCACGGACGAGGCCACGGGCTTCGACCTCGACCCCGATCGGCTGCGCGCCGCGGTGACGCCTCGGACGAAGGTCCTGGTGGTCAACAGCCCCAACAATCCGACCGGCGCGGTGTTCTCGACGGCGGCCCTGGAGGCGGTCGCGCGGCTGGCCGGCGAGCGCGACGTGCTCATCGTGTCCGACGAGTGCTACGAGCCGATGACCTACGACGGCCGTCATGTCTCGATCGCCCAGCTCGGGCCCGACGTGAAGGCGCGGACGCTGGTCGTCAACACCTGTTCGAAGGCCTACGCGATGACGGGCTGGCGCATCGGCTTCGCCGCGGGGCCGCGCGAGCTGATCCGCGCGATGACGGACGTGCAGAGCCAGGTGACCTCGAACGCGTCCTCCGTCTCGCAGTGGGCGGCGGTGGAGGCGCTCGCCGGCCCGCAAGACGACGTGGCGAAGATGGCGGCGGAGTTCGATCGTCGCCGCCGTCTCATCGTCGAAGGCTTGAACGCCCTCCCGGGCGTCCGCTGCGTCATGCCCAAGGGGGCGTTCTACGCGTTCGCCAACGTCTCGGGGCTGTTCGGCCGGCGGGCCCCGAGCGAGGGCCGCGCGCCATCCAGGGTGCTCGCCGGCTCGGCGGACGTGACCGAGTTCCTCCTGACCCAGGCGCGCGTGGCCGTGGTTCCCGGCATCGACTTCGGCTCCGACGCGCACGTCAGGCTGTCCTATGCGACCAGTGCTGAGCTGATCCGCGAAGGTCTCGAGCGGATGGCCTCGGCGTTGAAGCTCCTGGGATAGGACGTCGGATGCCGCCCTCGGCCGACTGGTGGGCGGTGCTCGACGACGTGGCGGACGCCCGGGTGACGATGATCATCGGAGCGAGCGACGCCGGCAAGACCACGCTCGTGACGACGCTCGCGGGGGAGCTGGCCTCGCGCGGCGGTCCGGTGGCCGTGGTCGACGCGGACGTCGGGCAGTCGGAGATCGGCCCGCCGACGACCGTGGGGCTCGGATGCGTCACCGGTCCTCTCGAGCATCTGTCCGAGGCCACGCTGGTGGCGCTGCACTTCGTGGGGGTCAGCTCACCGGCCCGTGACATCCGGGGCGTCGTCGAGGCCACACGGCGGATGATGGAGCGGGCGCGCGCGGAGGGGCTCGGTCGCGTGCTCGTCGACACGAGCGGGCTGGTCGCGGGCTGGCCGGGACGATTGCTCAAGCAGCGGAAGGTCGAGGCCGTCGACCCCGATCTCCTGCTCGTGCTCGAGCGCGGGGACGAGTGCGAGGCGATCGCCCGTCGCTACGAGGGCGCGGAGCGTCCACGGGTCGTGCGGGTCGCCGCCCGTGGCCGCCCGCGGAGCCGCAGCCAGGCGATACGGCGCCAGCACCGCATCGCCGCCCTCGATCGCTATCTCGCCGGCGCCCGTGTCGTATCCGTCGGCGCTGACCTGGTGGTGCGTACGCCGCCCGGAGTGCCGCTCGAGGGATGCGCGGAAGCGCTCTGTGGCCTGGACGATGGGCGAGGCGATACGCTCGCGCTGGGCGTTGTCGGTGACGTGATCGGCGGTACCCTCCGCGTGCTCACGCCGCTTCCGCGCACGGCGACGGTGGTCGGCGTGCGCGTGGGGCGTGAACGACGGGACGGGACACTGGTCGCCCCGGCGCCGCCCCGGCCTGCTTCGACACCGGGCGGCGACGGAGGCGACGGCGCTCGATGACGTTACTTCGTTGTCGTCGTGGTGGTCGACTCCGAGGTGCTCGACGACGCGGGCGGAGATGACGGCGTGGACGGCGGCGCGGGTGACGTCGAAGGAGCCGTCGATGACGAGGAATCGGTCCTGGTGGACGTCGTGCTTTCGCGAGACGTCGTACCGGGCGACGCAGACGGAGCGGGGGCCGGCGTGACGCGCTCGCGCTCGGTGACACGGTCGCTGCGCTCCGTGCAGCCGGCCACGAGGCCAGCGCCGAGCACGAGGGCACACACACCCGTAAGCAACTTTTGCATCGTGGTACCTCCTCGGTGGATTCGCACCACGCCTCCTGCGCTGCAACGGGGGTGCCGCCGAGCCATCGGTTTGAGGTACGCTCGACCTGAGTCTGTCCCCACGACCATGAAGGAGAGTTCACAATGAAGCTGGAGGGTTCCTACGACATTCCCGCGCCACGCGACCGGGTCTGGTCGGCGTTCCTCGATCCGGAGGTGCTTCGCCAGGCCATTCCGGGCTGCGAGAAGCTCGAGGCCATGGGCAACGACGAGTACAAGGCGACGATGAAGATCGGAGTCGCCGCGGTGAAGGGGACGTTCGAGGGCAAGGTGCGGTTGACCGACAAGAAGCCGCCGGACTCGTACAAGATGGCGGTCGAAGGCAGCGGCGCCCCCGGGTTCATCCGCGGGGAGACGGTCATCACCCTCACCGACGCGGACGGGGGGACGCGCGTCAGCTATACCGCCGACATGCAGGTCGGTGGTCTCATCGCCGGCGTCGGGCAACGGATGCTCGGGGGCGTGTCGAAGATGATGGCCGATCAATTCTTCACCCGCATGGGCCAGCTCCTGACCCAGACCTCGGCATGAAGGCCGCCTTCTTCAAGGAGCACGGCGGATCCGAGAAGATCCTCTACGACGACTACCGCGATCCGGTGGCGGACGCGGGTGAGGTCGTCGTGCGTGTGAAGGCCTGCGCGCTGAACCAGGTGGACATGCTGCTGCTCGACGGCCGCTTTCCCCCGCCGGAGGGCCTGCCCCACGTCAATGGCTGCGAGGTGGCGGGCACCGTCGAGTCGATGGGCGCCGGCGTCAAGGGCGTCACCGTCGGGCAGCGCGTGGTCCTCTTCCCGGGCTTCGCGTGCGGCGCGTGCGAGTACTGCTTGCGCGGGGAGCGCACGGTGTGCGTGCGGTACGGCTACCTGGGCGCGCACAAGGACGGCGGCTATGCCCAGCTGGTCAAGGTGCCCGCCGCCAACGTGGTCCCGCTATCCGAGCGCATCGGCTTCGAGGCCGCCGCGGCGACGCCGCTCGCCATGCTGACCTCCTGGCGCGCGCTGGTGACGCAGGCGCAGGTGCGCCCGGGCCAGACCGTCCTCGTCCAGGCCGCGGGCAGCGGCGTGGGCAGCGCGGCCATCCAGATCGCGAGGCTCTGCGGGGCGCGGGTGATCACGACCGTGGGCAGCGACGACAAGATCGAGTTCGCCCGCGGCCTCGGCGCCGAGCGGGTGGTGAACCACCGCACGGAGGATTTCGTCGAGGCGGCGAAGACCTGGACCGGCAAGCGCGGCGTGGACGTCGTCATCGAGCACATCGGCGGGGAGACGTTCGAGCGCAGCGTGTACGCGCTCACGCGCCTGGGGACCCTGGTGACCATCGGCTCGCACGACACCCACTGGGGCCGCCTGGATCTCCGCCACGTGTACTCGAAGAATCTGCGCATCCTCGGCACGAACCTCGGCTCGCTCCCCGAGTTCCGCACGATGCTCGACCACGTCGCCGACAGCCGGTTGCGCCCGGTCGTCGACCGCGCGTTCCCCCTCGCCGAGACGCGCGCGGCCGTGCAGTACGTCCTGGACCGGCGAAACAAGGGCAAGGTCCTGCTCCTTCCCGCGTGAGGACGGTCTCCTGACTCTCGCCCAGCTCCTCGAGCGCGCCGCGCTTCGCCGGCCCGAGGCCGAGGCCGTCGTCGACGGCGCGATGCGGCTCACCTATGCGGAGCTCCATCGCCGGGCCCGGGCGGTGGGCGCGGGATTCGCGCGGCTCGGCCTCGCGCGCGGCGACCGCGTGCTCATCGTGGCGAAGAACCGCGCCGAGCACGTCCTCGCCTACTGGGCCCTGCAGACGATCGGCGGCGTGCCCGTCCCCGTGAACTACCGTCTGGTGCCCGCCGAGCTGGCCTATGTCCTCACCGACTCCGGCGCGCGCGTGGTCGTCTTCGAGCGGGCGACGGCCGCGACGGTGCTGGAGGCGGCCCATGACCGCTCGGTGCGGCTCGTCTACGTCGATGACGACCCGCCTGCGGGCACGCTGCCGTTCAAGGACTGGCTCGACGGCCCGAGCGCCGGGGAGGAGCGAGCGCCGGCGGATAGCGACCTGTCGCTCATTCTCTACACGTCGGGCACGACGGGCCGGCCCAAGGGCGTGCCGCGCACCCACCGGAACCACGGCGCGGGCGCGCTCGCCCACGTCATCCAGTGCGGGTACGAGTGGGCCGAGCGAACGCTCGGGATCATGCCGCTCTATCACACGATGGGGATTCACTCCCTGACGAGCATGGCCGCCGTCAACGGCTGCTTCGTCTGCCAGCGCGACTGGAGCGCGGGCGACGCGCTCGCCCTCGTCGGCCGCGAGCGGCTCACCGCGCTGTACCTGATCCCGACGCTGTTCTACGACCTCGTGCACGCGCCGGAACTGGCGCGGACCGACGTCACCTCCGTGCGCAAGCTCGCCTACGCCGGCGCGCCGATGCTGGCCCCGCTCACCGAGGCGTGCGTGAAGGCGTTTCAGCCGCGCGTCTTCGTCAACCACTACGGGTCCACGGAGATCTACACCTTCTCCGTGCGCCCCGACGTCCCGCTGAAGCCGGGCTGCGCCGGCCGCCCGGGCATCCACTCGACGCTGCGAGTCGTCACCGCGTCGAGCGACCGTCGCGTCGGACCCGACGAGACGGTTTCCGCCGGCGACAAGGGCGAGATCATCGCGCGGCTCGACTCCGACGAGGCGTTCGCCGGCTACTGGAATCGCCCCGACGCCGACGCCAAGGCGCTCCGCGAGGGCTGGTACTTCACGGGCGACATGGGCTACGTCGACGCCGACGGCGAGCTGCATGTCGCGGGCCGCGTGGACGACATGATCATCAGCGGCGGCGAGAACATCCATCCGGTCGAGGTCGAGGACGTCCTGGCCCGCCACCCGGACGTGCGTGACGTGGCCGTCGTGGGCGAGCCCGATCCGCGCTGGGGCGAGCGCGTCGTCGCCTTCATCGTCGCCGCCCGCCCCGGTCTCACGGCGGAGGCGGTCGATCGGTACTGCCGCGAGGGCGCGATCCTCGCGAGCTTCAAGCGGCCACGGCGGGTCGTCTTCGTCGATGAGATCCCGAAGACCGCCTCCGGCAAGATCTTGCGCCGCCTGCTGCGGGAACAAGTCCACATGGAGAAGAGCGAATGAGCGAGTTCGTGCGGGTGGAGCGACGCGGGGCGGTGGCCACGATCTGGATCGACCGCCAGGCCAAGATGAACACCATGACCGTCGCGATGCGCAACGAGTTCCCGGGGATCTTCCGCGATCTGGACGCCGACGACGGCGTGCGCGTGGTCGTCATCCGCGGCGCGGGCGGCAAGGCGTTCAGCGCCGGCGGCGACGTCGCGGAGTTCCTGACGCTCGCCCCCGCCGACCTCGAGCAGTGGGGCGATACGCTGACCTCGGCCGAGCGGTGCCGCAAGCCGGTGATCGCCGCCATCGACGGATTCACGATGGGGGCGGGCCTCGAGCTGGCCGTCGCGTGCGACTTGCGGATCGCCACGCGCCGCTCCGAGTTCGCGTTCCCCGAGGTGCGGCTCGGGATGATCCCGGGCAGCGGCGGGACGCAGCGCGCGCTGCGGCTGATCGGCATGACCCGCGCCAAGCTGTTCATGCTCACGGGGCAACGCGTCTCGGCCGAGCGTGCCGAGGCATGGGGGCTCATCACCCAGGCGGTGGCCGACGACGGCCTCGACGCCGCCGTGCAGGCGCTGGCCGACGAGCTGGCGTCCCGGCCGCCGCTGGCCCTCCGGACGCTCAAGATGGTCCTGAACCGCGGCGCCGAGGCGCCGCTCGAGACGGCGCTGGAGCTCGAGCGCAAGGCGTACGCGTGGCTGCGCTCGACCCACGACTACGAGGAGGGCGTGCGCGCCTTCCTCGAGAAGCGGACCCCGGAATACCGGGGCCGGTAAGCGAGGACGACATGACGACCCGTGCCTCCTTCGGACTCACCCTCAGCAACCGCGCCGTCGTGCTGGGCGCGGTCACCGTCCGCGACCTCGTCGATCTCACCGTCGACGCCGAGGCCTCGGGCGCGTTCGATACGGTCTGGGCCGGCGACAGCCTCCTCGCCAAGCCGCGCCTGGAATCGGTGACGCTGCTCGGCGCCCTCGCCGGGGCGACGCGTCGCCTCCGGCTCGGGGTCGGGTGCATGGCGACGTTCGTCCATCGCCATCCCGTCATGCTCGCCCACCAGTGGGCGAGCCTGGACGTCATCTCCGGCGGGCGGTCGTGGCTCGTCGCGTGCCTGGGCGGTCCGGACGAGCAGAGCACCGCGCAGGCCCTCGAGCATCGGGTCATGGGCGTGGAGGCGCGGGAGCGGGTCGAGCGGCTCGAGGAAGGCATCGTGATCCTGCGCAAGCTCTTCCACGACAACCAGCAGCCGTGCCCCATCTGGATCGCCAGCAACCCGACGGGATTGACGTGGAAGGGCGGGGCCAGCGCGTCGGCCGCGGTGATCGAGCGCAGCTTCCGGCGCGTCGCGCGCTACGCCGATGGGTGGATGACCAACAAGCTGAGCCCCGACGAGTTCCGTGGCCAGTGGGCGCGCGTGACGGCCATGGCGCGCGAGGAAGGCCGCGATCCCTCGAAGCTCGGCAGCGCCCTCTATCACAACATCCACATCGACGACGACCGCCAGCGCGCCCTCGAGGAGACCAAGAAGTTCCTCGACACCTACTACACGTCGAACTTCGGCGCGGCCTTCGTGGAAGGCTGGACGGTGGCGGGGCCGCCGAAGGACTGCGTGGAGCAGCTGCGCGCGTACTTCGCCGCCGGGGTCGGCCACATGGCCCTGCGCCTGACGTCGTGGGATCAAAGAGGACAGCTGCGTCGCTTCCTCGACGAAGTGGCGCCGGCCTTCGCCTAGAGGAGAGCATCGATGACGATCCGAACCGTCGTGGCCGCGGGCGCGGCCCTGTGCGTGGCGCTCGCGGCACTCGTGGTCCCGGGCGTGGCGCAGCAGCCGGTCACGCTGGCCTTCGCCACACTGGACACCGGGAGCGCGTGGTACGTCTACGGGGCGACCATGGCCGAGCTGCTGCGCAAGACCTTGCCGCCCGGCTCCAACATCGACGTCAAGCCGCGGGCCGGTGGCGTGGGCAACCCGCGGCTCGTCGCCAAGAACGAGACGCCATTGGGGTTCGCCTTCACCGTGACCAACCGCTGGGCGTACGAGGGCAAGGAGGCCTACGACACGAAGCTCGAGAACCTGCGCGGGCTCGTCGGCGGCCTCGATACGTATTATCTGGTGGCGATCGCGTCGCGGAAGCTTCCCGTCACCTCGGTCCGCGACATCAAGAACAAGAAGGTGCCCGTCAAGCTGTACACGCAGCCCGTGGGCTCGCTCGGAGAGTTCGCGGGCCGACAGCTCCTGCGGGCGGCGGGCGTGTCCTATGCCGACATCCGCGGGTGGGGCGGGTCGACGCAGCACGTCGGCTACAACGTCATCGTCGACGCCTTCCGGGATGGCCGCGCCGACATCCTGTTCGCGGTGGTCACGCCGAAGCACCCCTCGGTGAGCGAGATCGTGTCGTCGGTCGACGTGAAGTTCATCGGGCTCGATGCGGCGACGGCGACCGCGCTCGCGCCCCTCGGCTACAACGCCGCCACCATGCCCGCCGACACGTTCAAGGGCCAGACGGAGCCGGTGAAGACCGCCGGGTTTCCGACGGTGCTGATCACCAACAAGGACCTGCCCGAGCCCCTCGCGTACATCGTGACGAAGACCATCGTCGACAACAAGGACGCGCTGGTGCGCGGCCACGCCGGCCTCGTCGAGTTCGATCCGAAGACGGCCTGGCAGCCGGACAAGGTCGGCATCCCGTTGCATCCGGGCGCGGAGCGGGTCTATCGCGAGAAAGGCTGGATGAAATAGCTATCTGTGGCGGCGGGACATGCGCTCGGGCGCCGTCCTCGGCGCGCACGAGCGTCTCTCACGCCTGCAGGCGCTGCACGCGCTCACGGTGGGCGGCGCGCGGGTGACGTTCGCCGAGGCAGAACGCGGCGTGCTCGCGCCGGGACGGGCCGCGGACCTCACCGTGCTCGACGTCGATCCGCTGTCGGCGCCCGCGGCGGAGCTCGAGGACCTCACCGCGAAGCTGACGATGGTGGGAGGCCGGGTCAGCCACGAACATGTCTAGCCTGGGCGATCGGTAAGATGGGGGGCCCCGACATGGCCCCCCAAGCCCCCCAACGCTCGGAGCGTCCCGGCAAAGCCGTGGCGCTACTCGGCCAGCCGCGCGTTTGGCTGGCGGCGGTGTGGTCGCTCTTCCAGCTCTACACGGCGCAGGCGGGACTCTATGATCTGCTGATCCAGCTTCCGGTCCACGTCGCCTTCGCCGTGGCGCTGGGGTTCCTGACGCTGCCGATCCCCGATTCGCCCGAGGCCGCCGAGCGCCTGCGCGTGCTGGGGCAGGCGCGCTGGCGGCGCTGGGTCGACGGCGCGGCCGCGCTGCTCGCGCTGGCGTGCGCCGCGTACTACGTGGCCAACAACGGGCGTCTGGCCAGCCGGATGGCGATGGTGGACGACCCGCCGATGATCGACGTCGTGGTCGGCGTGGTGTTCACGGTGCTGCTGCTGGAGGCGTCGCGCCGGCACATCGGCGGCGCGCTCGTGGTCCTGGCGCTCGCCTTCATCGCCTACGCGTTCGTCGGCCCGTGGCTGCCGGGCTTTCTCTCGCACGGGGGCGAGCCGTTCCTCAAGCTCGTCGACCAGCAGACGCTGACGACGGGCGGGATCTTCGGCATCCCCGCCCTCGTGTCCGCCACCTTCATCTATCTGTTCGTGGTCTTCGGCGCGGTGATGTCGCACGGCGGTCTGCTGCGCCTGTTCACCGATGCGTCCCTCGCCGTGGCGGGCGCCACGCGGGGCGGGGCGGGCAAGGTCGCGGTGATCACGAGCGGGCTCTTCGGGATGGTCAACGGCAGCGCCATCGCGAACGCGGTCACCACCGGCGCCTTCACGATCCCGCTCATGATGCGCGCCGGCTACCGCCCGGCCTTTGCCGCGGGCGTCGAGTCGACGGCCTCGATGGGCGGTCAGCTGATCCCGCCCGTCATGGGCGCGGCGGCGTTCATCATGGCCGAGACGCTCGGCGTGTCGTACGGGACCGTGGCCGTCGCGGCGGCCATCCCCGGCGTGCTCTATTTCGTCGCCGTCGGCGTCATGGTGCACTTCGAGGCCGCTCGACAGGGTCTGCCCGTCCTGCCACGCGTCGAGCTGCCCCGGCTCCTGCCCGTCCTGCGGCGCGACTTCCATCTCCTGGTCGGTCCGGCGGTGCTCGTGTACTTCCTAGTCGATGGCCGCTCGCCGCTGTTCGCCGGGTTCTGGGCGCTCGTGGCCGCCGTGGTGATGAGCCAGCTCCGGGCGGACACCCGCATCGGCCTGCGCCGGGCGTTCGCGGTGCTCGTGGAGAGCGCGCAGAGCGCCATGCCCGTGGCCCTGGCCTGCGCCACCGTCGGCATCGTCGTGGGGGTGGTTTCCACCACCGGCCTCGGTCTCAAGCTCGCCAGTGGCATCGTCGGGATCGCCCAGGGCAACCTATTCCTGACGCTCGTGCTGACGATGGTCGCCGCCCTCGTCCTCGGCACGGGGCTGCCGACCTCCGCCACCTACATCATCACCTCGATCATGGCCGCGCCCGCGCTCGTGCAGCTCGGCGTGCCGAAGCTCGTCGCCCACATGTTCGTCTTTTACTTCGGCATCCTCGCCGACCTCACGCCACCGACCGCGATCTCGACCTACGCGACGTCGTCACTGGCCGGCGCCGACGTCTGGCGCACCCAGTGGACGGCGATGATGCTGGCGTTGTCGGGCTTCATCATCCCGTTCAGCTTCGCGTACGACCCCGCGCTCCTGCTCGTCGGCGCGGGTGTCGCGCACATCGCATGGCGCACGGTGGCGTCGACGCTCGGCATCGTGATGCTCGGGGCGGGTCTGATCGGCTACTTCGTGGCGCCCTTGCGCCGATGGGAGCGCGGCCTCCTGCTCGCCGGCTCGCTGCTCTTGATCTTCCCGGGTGTGATATCGGACGTGCTCGGGATTGCCTGCGTGCTGACGGTCTACGCCGCTCAACGCGCCCGCACCCGATTGATTTAGATGGGGGGTGCGCGGCCGGCACCCCCCAAGCCCCCCTGGTTTGCGTGGGCGATCGAGCTGAGGCTCGATCGCGCCAATGGACAACCGTTCTGATTTAGGCTTCGGCTTTTTCCAGATCGAGCGGGTCGCGGCGGGGGCCGACGGTGCGCATCGTCTCGAAGCCGTTCTCGGTCATGTCGCAGTAGAGCTCGACGCGATTGCCGTCGGGGTCGGGAAAGTAGACGCTCCGCGTGACGTTGTGCTCGACGGTGGACTCGACGGGCACGCCGAGGACCTTCAGCTCCTTGTAGGCCTCGCGGAGCTCCTCGTAGCTGCCGAGCCTCCACGCCATGTGATGCAGGCCGGGCTGCTCGGCGCTCGGCGGCTCGCCGGTCGCGAGCTGGAAGAGCGCCAGGTCGTGGTGCTCCTTGCCGAAGCTGAGGAAGACCGTGCCCCGCTGCAGGTCCTCGTGGGCCACCTTCAGGCCCAGCGTCCGCGTGTAGAAATCCCTCGACTTGCCGGCGTCCCGGACCTTCAGCACGACGTGACCGAGCCTTTGCGCCTGAATCATGGTTCCCTCCGAGCGCGGAGAGCGCGTAGCGCTTATCTTAACGCGAGATCCCTATCGAGCGCGTGTCTGCGTCTGGGCGTCGATCTTCCGCTGCAGGAACCAGCAGAACCAGCCCTGGTACTTCTCCTGGACCTCCGGCTTCATCCAGTCTCTTCCGGTCACGGTCCGACGACAGCTGGCGCAGGCGCAGTTGCACTCGATTTCATAGTCCCCGTCGTCGGTGGTGGCCCAGTCGTGCGTCAGCTCCTCGCCGGCCGCGATGTCTCGCATCGCCACGAAGACGATCTGCCCCTGGATCGCGATGTTGGGATCGCAGGAATGGTTGGTGTAGAGCATGGCGCCGTCCCGCTGGTCCAGGCGCGCCGGCGCGATGAAGAGATTCTCCGAGATCTGGATCTCGGCCGGGCCCAGGTCCTGCGCCAGCTCGGCCCATTGCTCCTCGGTGAAGATGTGGCCGCCCTTGACGGCGACGATCTCTCCGGCGGCGATCGCCTGCCGGGCGAACAGACCCTTGCCGTGAATCCGGCTCTCCCGCACTTCGGTCTTCGGCGAGCGATACGTCAAGTCCGTCATCCCCGTGTGTCATGTGCCGCCGAGCGCGGCGCGCGCAGCGTGCAGGAGAGCGCCGGGCGTTTCGGGATTGATCGAGCAGTCGGGGCCCAGCAGGAGCCAGCGGCGCTTCATCTCGCCCATGGCGGCGCGCGTCCGGTCGGCGATCGCCGGCCGCGTGAGGGCGGCGATCGTGGGCTTCGCCGGCAGGCCGCCCACGACGGCGCGGCCCGTGCGCCGCTGGCCTTCGCGCAGGGACGGATTGTCGGCCCCGGCCGCCCAGCTGAAGGCGTGGACCGGATAGTTGGCGAACTCCTCGAAGCGCACGCCCGTGCCGCAGACGTGCAGGACGTTGAAGGGCGCCGCCGCGACGTCGTCGAGAATTCTCAGATCGTACGGCCGCTGGAAGCGCCGGCACTCGGCGGCGGTGATGAGGCCCCGGGTTGCGATGTTGGTCGCGTAGAACAGTCCGTCGGCCCCGGCCTCGACACACGCCCGCGCATAGCCGGCCAGCGAGTCGGCGATGACCTCGAGCGCGTGCTCGAGCGCGGCGGGCTGCGTGCGCATGATCGTCAGCGCCTCGTCACGGCCGCCTTCGAGCAGGAACGGCACGACCATCAACGGCGAGAAGACCGTCCAGATGATCGGCATGTCCGGCCCGACGCCGGCGCGGATCAGGCGGAGCGCCTCCAGCTGCTCGCCGAGCGCACCGCTCTCGGGGCTGACCGGCTCGAGGCGCGCGAGATCGTCGGCCCCGGCGCACGGACGCTCGATCACGGTGTAGGGGACCGCGCGTTCGCCCGAGGGGCGGTAGCGCAGCCCCCATGCCTCGGCGAAGCACTGGGCGCGCGACTGGGGCTTCAGGTAGTCCCAGCCGAACGTGCGGGCGAGCCGGAGCGCTTCGGCGGCGAGGTCCTTCGCCGAGTTCTCGGTCGCGAAGTTGTGCATCCAGAATGCGAGCGGGACCCGGTCGACCGGCTCCCCCCGCAGCGCCGCCATGACCCGTTCACGGTTCGTCATCGATTTTTAGAGGCTCGCCTCGGACGGCGGGGCCCCAGCCCCGCGACGTCCTGCGGCTCGCACAACCTGGAGTATAGTCGAGGCTCGTCGATGGAGATCGGCTGTCATCTTCCCAACCAGGGCCCGCTCGCCACCCGCGATGCGATCGTCACGTTCGCGCGGGAGGCCGAGCAGCGCGAGATCGCCTCGCTCTGGGTGAGCGATCACGTCATTTTCCCCCGAACGGCGACCGGCAGCTACCCCGGAGGACGCTTCCCGCACCCGCCGGACAAGGCCTATCTGGAGCCCGTCACCGTGCTGACGGCGGCGGCGATGGCGACGGACCGGGCCCGCCTGGGCTCCTCCGTCTTCATCCTCGGTCATCGGCACCCGGTGGTGATGGCGAAGATGCTGGCGAGTATCGACGCGCTGTCGGGCGGACGGCTGATCTGCGGCGTGGGCGTCGGGTGGTGGAAAGAGGAGCTGGAGATCCTGGGCGCGCCGTTCCACGCTCGCGGCCGTCAAGCCGACGAGGCGATCCGCGCCTTCAAGGCGTTGTGGACGATGGACGATCCCGTTTTCGAGGGCGAATTCTTCCGCTTCGGCAATCTGGGCTTCGCGCCGAAGCCCGTGCAGAAGCCGCACCCGCCCATCTGGGTGGGCGGCGACAGTCCGGGAGCGTTCCGCCGCGTCGTCACCCTGGGAGACGGCTGGCACGCGACGTCCAAGACGCCGGATCAGCTGCGCGCCGCGCTCGGACGTCTGCGCGCGGTCGCGGAGGCGGCGGGTCGCCCCTGGGACACGATCGCGCTCTCGCTGCGCTTCGGCCTCGGCGACGAGCTGCTGGCGCGGGGGCCGCAGGCGGTCATCGACCAGCTCGTCGAGTACAAGCGTCTCGGCCTCGGCCACGTGCTGCTCGAGTTCCGTCGCGACGATCTCAAGCGGATGCTCGAGATCCTCGACCTCGTCACCGGCACCATCCGCCCGGCCGTCGCCCGGGCCTGAGGGGAGTCTATGAGCTTCATGGACCTGCGGCAGTGGATGCAGGCGCTGGAGAAGGAGGGCGAGCTGCGGCGGGTCACCGCCGAGGTGCACTGGGACCGTGAGATCGGCGCCATCGCCCGGCGCGTGCTCGAGAAGAAGGGCCCCGCGCTGCTCTTCGAGAACGTCACCGGCTACCAGCACGGTCCCTGCACGAAGCTCCTGACCGGCGGCCTCGGCGACCGCCGCCGTCTGGCCCTGGCCCTGGGCTTTCCCAAGGACGCGCCCAACCGCGAGCTGGTCCAGCACGTCATGACGAAGAACCGGGAGACGATTCCGCCGATCGTCGTCCGCACGGGCCCGGTGAAGGAGCGCATCCTCCGGGGCGACGAGGTCGATCAGACGATCTTTCCGGTCCCCAAGTGGAACTATCGCGAAGGCGGCCGCTACATCCACACGTTCTCGGGGATCGTCACGCGGGATCCCGACACGCGCGTGATGAACGTCGGCATCTATCGCGGGATGATCGGGCGCAAGGACACGTGCCCCATGCTGCTCATCAAGGGCGGCCAGCACTGGGGCCAGCACTTCGTGAAGTACGCCGCGCGCAAGCAGCCGATGCCCGTCGCCTGCGTGATCGGCTGGGATCCGATCATGCCGTTTCTCGCCGGCTCACCGATCCCCACCGGCGTCTGCGAGTGGGACGTGGCGGGCGGCTACCGCGGCGAGCCGGTGGAGCTCGTGAAGTGCGAGACCGTCGATCTGGAGGTGCCGGCGACGGCGGAGATCGTGGTCGAGGGCTTCATCAGCGACGATCCGGCGACCTACGAGCTGGAGGGCCCGTTCGGCGAGTTCACGGGCTACGTCTCCGACATCCCGACGCCGCGGCCAACGATGAAGGTCACGTGCATCACGCATCGCCGCGATCCGATCTTCCGCGGCTGCCTCGAGGGCACCCTGCCGGGATCCTACAGCGAGAACAGCGTGATGTCGTCGGTTCAGCGCGCGGGCATCGCCTGGAACATCCTCACCCAGGCCGGCGTACCCGGCGTCCGCGAGGTCTACGTGCCGCCGATCACCAACGGGGTCAACGTGATCGTGCAGATCACCAAGCACTATCAGGGGCAGCCCAAGCAGATCGCCGCCGCGCTGTGGGGCAACAGCGCCGCCCAGTACCGCTACAAGCACGTCACCGTGGTCGAGCAGGACATCGATCCCTCGTCGTACGAGCAGGTCGACTGGGCCTTCGCCCACCGGGTGAACGCGGGCGAGGGCGGCATCGTCGTCTTTCCCGGCAGCTTCGGCTCGCCGATCGATCCCAGCACGCCGCTCGAGGACCGCGACGTCGCGCAGCTCGGCACCGGGCTCTGGAACCGCGTGCTCATCGACGCCACCCGTAACTGGAAGTTCCCCAAGCGCGCCGAGTGGGACAACGAGCGCTTCCCGCCCACGGTGCGCCCCGCGCCGGAGGACGAAGCCCGCGTGCGCGACCGCTGGAACGAGTACGGCCTCGGCGACGTGTAGGCGGCGCCGGCGGCCCCGATGAAGCGATTCGTCGCCCCGCTCATCATCGTGGTGGCGATGTCTTCGGTGGCCGCAGGAGAGATCTCGCCGGCCGATCGAGAGGGCATCGCGGCGGCGGTCCTCGCCCAGGCGGGCCTGTCTCCCCAGCGGGTGCGTGTCGGCATCGACGGCGTTCTCGAGGGATACGCGCGCGTGCGGCTGGTCGCCATCGCGCCGCCGGTCACCGAGCCGGCGATCGCGTACCTGAAGAAGGATGCCGCGCAGTGGCGGGTCCTGCGGTCGGGTACGGGTGTCGACGACCAAGCGCTGCGTGACCTCGGCGTGCCGGACGCGCTGCGCCCGTCGTGGCGACCGCCCACGACGGGGGAGGTCAGGGACGTCGACTTCATGAACTTCACGTACCGTCCCGCCGCCTGCGACGGGACCGTCCTCGTCGGTCCGCTCACCGTCGAGGCCGGACGGGTCAGCGTCCATCCCGCCGACCGCGACGCCGCGGCCCCACCCGATACCTTGTCGGTGGCGATGGTCGCTCACGGCGATCTCACCGGCGATGATCGCGACGAGGCGGCCGTCCTCGTCGGCTGCCGCGAGGATGGAGCCAACTACGAGACGCACGAGGTCATCGCCTACACGTCCGCCGCGGCGGGCGTCCGGCCCATGGGCTCGCTCGGCGAGCGACAGATGCGCCAGGACTACGCGCGATCCGCGCCGGGCGGAGTTCTGTGGGGGTTCACCCGCGCGGCCGTGACGATCCGGAATCACCGCCTCGTGCTCGAGCGGTATGCGGATGGGGCCCATGCCGCCCCGCGGTGGGTGGTCACGATGCAGTACCGATGGGATCGCGATCGCTTCCGTCTGGCCGCCAAGCCGTCACGGACGCGTTGCTGTCCGTGACGACGTCCGCATGAAGATCACCGATATCCGCGCCATCCCGCTGGCGATTCCCGTGCGCCCGCTCACGCCGGACTCCTCCTGGCGGGCCGGCATCGGCAAGCAGATCCTCGTCCGCGTCACCACCGACGAGGGGCTCACCGGCTGGGGCGAGTGCTTCGCCTATGGCGCGCCGCTGGCCGTCTGTAACGTCGTGGACGAGGCGCTGGCCCCGCTCGTCCTCGGTCAGGATCCCTCGCGCATCGAGCACCTCACGCAGCAGATGCACCACGCGCTCATGATCTGGGGGCGACGCGGGCTCGCCATGTTCGCGGTCAGTGGCGTCGAGCTGGCGCTCTGGGACATCGCGGGCAAGGCGCAGGGCGTCCCCGTCTATCGGCTGCTGGGCGGCCTCTGCCAGCCGCAGCCTCGGGTGTACGCGAGCCTGCTCCGCTACGACACGGCCACGGAGGTGCGCCAGGCGGTCACCGCCATGCGGGCGCTCGGCTATACCGCGATGAAGCTCCATCAGATCGACGTCGAGTCGGTGGCCGAGGCACGGAAGGTCGCCGGCGACGACGTCGAGCTGATGCTGGACACGAACTGCCCGTGGACGGTGGAGCAGGCGATCGCGATCGGCCGCCGCCTCGAGCCGTATCGCCTGCGGTGGCTGGAGGAGCCGGTGTGGCCGCCGGAGGATCATGCGGGGCTCGCCCGCGTCCGCGCGAGCCTGCGCGTGCCGATCGCCTGCGGCGAGAACGAGGCGACGGCCCACGCGTTCCAGCAGATCATCGCGGCGGGCGCCGCCGACATCGTGCAGCCGAGCATGACGAAGGTCGGTGGCCTCGGCGAGATGAAGAAGATCGCGACCCTGGCCGCCGCCGCCAACGTCAGCTTCGTGCCCCACTCGTTCTACTTCGGGCCTGGGCTGGCCGCGACCGTGCACCTGGTCGCCTCCACGCCCGGCATCGGCTATCTGGAGTTCCCGCCCGGCGAGCTCGAGGCGCCGCTGCTCGCCGAGCCGGTCCGGCGCGTCGGCGGCTCCGCCGTCGTCGTCTCCGACCGCCCCGGCCTCGGCGCCGATCCCAACCCCGACGTCTTCACCCGCTATCCCTACGGCGCCACCGCCTCGCGCCCCTTCTATCTGACCTGACCTTCCTCCGAGCGCCGGCTTTGCCGGCGCAACCGATCCTGGGGGGAGGCAGCGAAGCGCGCCGTCAGGCGCGCGAGCGTCGGAAGGGGGGCGAAGCCCCCTCCGAGTTCAGGCGCTCGCGGGGGCGACGACGACGGAACGGAGGAGCAGGCAGAGGGGAATCGTGGTCAGCACCATCGTGGCGACGATGACGAGCGTGGCGCTGACACCGATCGTGTCGCTCGCGATGCCGTAGACCGCGGGCGACAGCGACGACGCCACCATCGTGAGCGTGTAGTAGAGGCCATAGGCGCGCGACCGCCGCTCGGGTAACACCAGATCGGCGACGGTGCCATAGAGGACCGACGAGGTCCCGTTGAGCGCGACGCCGAGCGGGATGAGCGCCGCGAGGGCCACGGGCAACGGCGTCGCGAGCACCGTGATGATGCCGAGCGTGGTCGCCGCCTCGGTGAACACCACGGTCCGGATCACGCCGACGCGCTCGGCGATCAGCCCACAGACGAACTTTCCGGTGGCGCCGCCCGCGAAGACCAGCGCCAGCGCGAGGCCCACGCCGGCCACGCTCGAGCCCTTGGCGATGAGCACGAAGCCGAGGAAGGTCAGAAAGCCGGTGCGCGTGGCGTTGTCGATCATCCCGATCGCCGTCAACGCCCCGAAGCCCCGCCCGTCGCGGATGCCCCAGCCGCTCCCCCGGGCGGCGGCCACGACGTCGGGTGAGTCGGCGCCCCCGGCCGACAGGCGGCCGAGCACGACCAGGATGACGACAGCGGCCAGGACGCCGATCACCCCGTACATGGCGCTCGCCGTGCGCCAGCCGATGAGCGCGGAGAGGAGCCCGATCCCCGCGGCAATCGCGGCCTTGCCGATGTCGCCCGAGAAGTTGTAGGTGCCGAGCGCGGTCCGGCGCGCCCCCGTTTCGTAGGCCTTCGACACGAGCGAGGACGAGAGCGGGTGCTGGACACTGGAGGCGAGACCGGCCGCCAGGAGGAAGGCCAGGAGCGACACGAAGCCGCCCGCCGTGCCGGCGCCGATGAACCCGATGCCCGTGATCGCCGTGCCCACCGCGAGCAGCCTCCGCTCGCCCCAGCGCTCGGCGAGGACGCCGAAGGGGATCTGCAGCGCGGCCATGCCTCCGGTGTACGCCGTGCGGATCACGCCGACCTGCGCGAAGGTCAGCTGGAACTCGGCCGCCCAGACGGGCAGCAGGACATAGAGGATCTCGGAGAAGCCGTCGTGCAGGAAGTGCACGCCGGCCGCGGTGCCGAGCACGGCGCGCGCCCGATTTCTCACGGGGCGATGATCGCCGAGACGCCGGTGGCGTTCAAGTAGAATACCGGCCAACGGAGGCGCTCATGACCATCAGCATCACTCGCGTCTACACGCGCACCGGCGACCGCGGCGAGACGGGGCTGGTCGGGGGCCGGCGCGTGCCCAAGGACTCGCCGCGCATCCGCGCATACGGGACCATCGACGAGCTGAACGCCGTCGTCGGGCTCGTCCGCACGTTCAACGAGGAGCGGCTCGCGGAGGGCGAGCATCACCGCTGGCTCGACGAGGCGCTGCGCGGGATCCAGAACGAGCTGTTCGACCTCGGCAGCGAGCTGGCGACGCCGCCGGGCGCCGAGTACGAAGGGATGTTCAAGGTGGGCGAGGCCCAGGTGACCGCGCTCGAGCACCTGATGGACCATTGCCAGAAGGATCTGCAGCCGCTCAAGTCCTTCACGCTCCCGGGAGGCGGCCGGATCAATGCCTTCATGCACCTGGCGCGCACGGTGTGTCGACGGGCCGAGCGCGAGGTGCTGGCGCTCTCGCGCGTCGAGCCGATCGGCGAGTGGCCCCTGCGCTATGTCAACCGTCTCAGCGACGTCTTCTTCGTCCTCGGGCGCTGGGTGGCCAAGCACCTGGGCGAGAAGGAATACCTCTGGGAGCGCGGGCTCGAGAGTCACCGCCGCCCGCGATCAGAACGAAAGTAGGCAACGAACCGATCGCCAGCCCGTCTACAGCGCGCGCAGGAAGGCGACGAGGTCGTCGACCTCGAACGCTCTCAGCCCCATCGTGAACACGTCGTTATAGAAGAGCACGACGTCGCGCAGGGTGGTGGCGCTGCCGTCATGGAAGAACGGCGTGCGCGCGGCCAGCCCGCGCAGCGTCGGGACCTTGAACCGCCCGATATCGGCGCACCGTCCCGACACCATGGCCCGACCCGGATCCGTCGTGCGGACGACCGTGTTCGTCGACGGGCATCGCAGCGTGTACAGGGGAAGATCGGGCGTGCGGCGTGCCGCGCTGGCGACTCCCGTATCGAAGAACGCCACGGTCGACTGCGCACCGACGTTCGGCGTGTTGTGACAGCTGCTGCAGGTCAGCGCTCCGGCGAACTTCCGGTTGTTGAACAGGTCCTGGCCGTTGGCGACCGACCGGCGAGCGCTGCCGACCGGGTCGTTGCCCGGGAGCGTCGCCCACGCGTTGAAGAGCGTGAACACGATCGGTGAGGCCCCGGGCCCGCTGTTGATGCCGGGGAAGAACTCCTGACGGGCGAGCGCCTCCGGCCCTCCGGCGGCGCCGCCGCTGGAGAGCGTCCCGGCGTTCGCGTCGAAGGCCTGGGCGGCGAAGATCGTCGACTCCAGATCGACGATCGCCGTCTCCTGCTGCGACGTCAACGCACGGGTGGCCTGGGCGTGCCCGAGGGTGGCGTCGTTGGCTTGATGGGTGAGATCGAAGCGCAGCCCCACGCCGAAGGTCTCGCGCCCGTCCCACATCACCGTGCTGAGAAAGGCGAGGTTGATCGCCGGCAACGGGCGCCGGAACAGGGACAATCGAGTCGGCGTGGCGAAGCCGTAGGGGTCTTCGACGGCCTCCACGACGAACTCCGCCCCGGCGGGAGGTGTCATGTCGACGCGGATCACGCCGCGAGAGAGGAGCATGCTGTATGCCGCCCGGCGCGCGCCGATGGTCGACACGTCGGCATTCGGCGAGTTGCTGCCGTCGACCGTCTGGAAGATGGGGTCGAACCCCTCGGTCGCGTCGAATCGCGCGCGGACGTTCGCGGGGGTGATCGACATCCCGTCGAACGGAGAATGACACGTCACGCACATGCGGCCGTTGGTCCCCAGGCTCTGGCCGAACGGGTGGGGAATCTCGACCGGCCCGGCCGCCGAGAAGAGCCGGGTCAGCCCTGTCTCGTTGGAGGCGTCGAAGGTGGGGCCGACGGTCTCCGTCCACGCGACGCCGCCTCGTCCGAGCAAGACGAGGAGCGCCGAGAGTGCGCACAGCAGGCGAAACCGTGTGATTCCAAACATGCCCTCCCTGCTGTGCAACGAGGGTGCCGCACCGCAGGATCGCGCACTTACGCGCACCCCTGCGCAACACACTTCCCTATCTGGTACGAACGGAGTCGTTTCGAGGAGCGCCCCGGCTTGACCGCAGGCTGGCAGATGGGCTGTTTCAGCAGCCTGCCTAGAGGGATCGGAGGAAGGCGAGAAGGTCAGCCCGCTCGGACGCCGTGAACCCGATGCCGAAGCGCCCCTCGTAGAAGCTCACGGCGTCGTCCAGGGTCGCCGCGCTGCGCAACGGTCTGCCGGATCTAGGGCGATGCCTTCAGACGCTCCGCGGGCGCCGACGGGCAGCCGGCGCGTCGCGATCGCACCGCGCGAGGAAGGCGAGGACCGCGCGGTTCCACGCCTCGGGCCGATCGCGGTTGGCGAAGTGGCTGGCCGGCGAGAGCACCACGAGCCGCGAGCCGCGGACCTTGCGGCGCATGACTCTCATGGGGGCGAGCGAGGGATCGCGGTCGCCACCGACCAGGAGCACGGGAACGCGGAGGCCCGCCAGCTCGGGCGCGATGTGATCCATGGCGAGGAGCGCGCGCAGCGAGTTCGCGTAGCCGATCGGCGTGAGCCGCCGGTAGTAGGCGTAGAACTCGTCTCGGGCCGACGGGTCGAGGGCCAGCCGGGCGGCGACGTTGGGGTTCGCCGTCATCGCGAACTCCGCCATCGCGTCCATGCCCTTCGTCAGGGTGATCTCGATCGAGCGCGCTCGCATGACGAGGTGGTCGACGGACAGCGGCAGCCCGACGGCCGACGAGGAATTGGTCACCAGCAGCGAGCGCACGCGGCGGGGGAACCGCAGCGCGAAGCGCGTGGCGATGCCGGCGCCGAGCGACAGCCCTCCCACGTGGGCCTGGCGGATGCCGAGATGGTCCAGGACGTCACGGAGATCGAGCGTCCACCGCGCGAACGAATACCTCGCGGGGTCCTTCGGACTGTCGGAGCGCGCATGTCCGCGCGGCTCCCACAGGACCACACGGTGCCGGGCGGCGAGGGCGTCGCGGTTGACGTCCCAGAGATCGGCGTTGCCTCCGATCCCGTAGGCGAGGACCAGGGGCGTCCCGCTGCCGTGCGTCTCGTAGTAGATCCGGATCCCATCGTCGGTGCGCGCGTACGGCATGTCGTCCTCCACCACGGGCCGCGGGGCGGCCCGTGTCTGTCGCGTAGTGTCTCAGTTCGAACCCTGACTGCCCGTTCGCCGGGCGGGAGAGACGGGTGGGCCTTCGGAAACCCGATCGGACCGTCTAGCCGTCCGCCTGAATGTCGGTAAGCGGTCCGCCTGTCACGACGTACTACGACGGGTTTCCGAAGGCCCACCCGTCTCTCCCGCCCTGCACGCGTCGCTCGGGCCGCGGAGGCGTGCCGCGAAGGACGCGCGTGGAATTGACCAACGATCACGGCCGACCTCAAGCCTGTCGTAGGAAGGTGGGGGGCACGCCATCTCTTCCGGTCGCGCACGAGAACCGCGCCACTCGAGTCGTCGATCCGACCTTGAGCACCGCGGAGAGGGCGGGCGGGGTGGGTGGGGCCTTGGGAAACCCGTCGTCGTACGGCGGGACAGGCGTACCGGCAACCGACAGGCGGGCGGTGGGCCAGACAGTCCGATCGGGTTTCCCAAGGCCCCACCCGCCCCACCCGCCCGGTGGATCG
>WNGF01002368.1_pt1 | contig 42322 bp, 37 predicted proteins | sample 5400641 | NCBI WGS metagenome assembly WNGF01 (sample SAMN13153371, study PRJNA577476) | soil metagenome | isolation source: 80 cm soil or saprolite under grassland replicate 2 | place: USA:California | collected 2016-06-15 | reverse complement strand
CCAACAGCCGCTTCGCATTCGGCGCTGCCTGATTGTTGTTTCCGTTGCTCATACGTGGTTTTGGGTTGTTGGTTTTTTCCGGTGGATAATCAAATGGTGAACGCGGGCAGTTTCACTATCGCGCCGCCTTTCAACGCGGATTGGTGCGCGCACAGCCCGACGCAGGTCCAGTTGGCCGATTGTTTCGCATTCGGGAACGGCTCGCGCTTTTCCGCCAGCGCCATCACGAACTCATGCGCCAGGTGCGGATGCGAACCGCCATGCCCGGCCCCTTGCACGAAACTCAGGTGCGTCTGCTTGCCCAGGTCATAAACCCCCTTGGTCGTGAACGGGCGAATGGCCTTCGGCAGGCGCTGCGCAAAATCGGGCACCCGGATTTTCTTCGGAATCTTCGGCTCCGGCAGCTTGGCGGTGTGCAACACGTGCGGCTCGTGCTCGACCAGCGTCCACTCGAACGATTTCTTCGAGCCATAGACATCGATGCTCTCGCGATACTGCCGCGCCGTGTCGAAGAGCGAACGGATGATGCGCGCGCTCAGGTCGGAGTTTTTGAATTTGAGATGAGCCGTCTCGATGGCGAAGGGCGAGCCGTAGTACTTGATGAGTTCCGGGCGGATCGTTCCCGAGCCGAAGCAGGAGACGTATTCGGCGGTCGCGCGGGTCAAGGCGAGCATCGGTCCGACGCAATGGGTCGCATACCACATCGGCGGCAGACCCGGCCAGTAATTGGGCCAGCCGTCCATGTCCTGCTGATGGCTCGCCTGGAGGAACTGGATTTTGCCGAGTTCGCCCTTTTCGTAGAGCTCCTTGAGGTAAAGAAACTCGCGGGCATAAACCACGGTTTCCATCATCATGTACATTTTCCCCGTCCGCTTCACGAGTTCCACGATCTTCCGGCAATCGGCGATACTCGTGGCCATCGGGACAGTGCAGGCGACGTGCTTGCCGGCCTTGAGCGCGGCGAGAGTTTGCCAGGCATGGTCAGGAATGGGCGAGTTGATGTGCACCGCGTCCACGTTCGGGTCCCGGATCAACTCGTGGAAATCCGGGTAGCGCTTTTCGATGTCGAAGGCGTCGCCAATGGCGTCCAGTTTTTTCCGCGTGCGCTGGCAGATGGCGTAGAGGTTGGCTTGGGGGTGCCGCTGATAAATCGGGATGAATTCCGCGCCGAAACCCAGACCGACGATGGCGATGTTGACTCTGCGCTGGCTCATGGCTTGCAAACGTGTCCCGACCGGCCCCGAAATGGATTCGTTGCGTTGAGAAACACGGGAACGGCGATGCGCGACATGTCACCGATCAGCCGCACGACTGTCAACGGAAATTTCCCGGCGGAATCACGCGACCGGCTTCTTCCAGATCGGCACCACGCGTTTCATCTCGTCGATGAGGTACTGGCAGGCGGCGAAGGCTTCGCCGCGGTGCGGTCCCACCACCTCGACCCAAAGAGACGGTTCGTTCACGGGGACAAGACCGATGCGATGCACCAACCGGACCGACTCGATGGGCCAGCGGCTTTCCATTTCCTGGAAGATGCGTTCGAACTGGTGCTGCACCATCCTTTCGAAGGCATCGTACTGGATGGCGCGGATGTCCTCGCCTTCCTCAGAGCCGCGTACCACTCCCACGAAATAGACGGCCGCCCCCATGCCGTGGCCCATCCCGCGCCCGGCGACGAGGAGACCTTCGTCGATCGGGACGCGCGTAAGGGTGAGTTCGCGTTTCATGCCTGCCTCGTCTCCGCCTGTGCGCGGCGCCGCCGCCATCAACCGCCCTGCACCGGCGGGAACAGCGCGACTTCATCCCCTTCCCGGAGCACGTAGTCATGGCCCTGGTACTCGACCCCGACCGCGATCAGGGTGGATTTGCGCAGGTCCGTCAGTCGGGGAAAGCGCGCGATGAGCCGTTGGTAGAGCTCCTCGAGCGTGCTGCCCTCCGGCAACGTTTCCGCCACCCGCTCCGCGCCCGTCAGGTCCTTGAAGTAAGAATAAAAGCTGACGTGAACGTTCATCTAGCCAAACGTATTTTTGATATTTGCCGCAAGAGAACTCAAAGAGCACAAAGAGGAAGCGGGATAGCAAGATCTCTTTTCTGCGTTCTTTGCGTTCGCTTGCGGAGAGAAACCTGCCAGACATTTTTACGAGATGCTCAAACTGGGAGTCTAAACATTGCCACGAGCCGCCTCAAGGCGGGACTACCAACGGGACGACAGGCTTGACAAACCGGTCATTGCTTTTCGGCGCCAGCAGTGTAGAAGAAGGTGGAACGTCGCTGTAGCCATGACTGAAACCCTGTTGAAATCCCAGCTCGAACCAGTCGCACGACGGCAACGGCGTTGGCGGCGTACCAAAGGGTTGGCGCTGTCCTGGGCGGCGGCGGCGTTGCTCGGGTTTATTTTCCTCCTCGGCCGGCCGTTCCTGGGTGGCACGTTCCGCTTCGCCATGCCGCTGCTCATTGGGGCGAGCGTGCTGGCCACCTGGATCGTCTGGCGCCGCACCGGAAGATGGCAGCCGGACTACCGGTCCATCGCCCGGCAGATCGAGCAGAGACATCCTGAACTGCATGCCCTGCTGCTGACGGCGGTCGAGCAACAACCCGATCCCGCCACCGGCCAGCTGAACTTCCTCCAGGACCGGGTCGTCTCCGAAGCGATCGCTCAGAGCCGGAAACAGCCCTGGATTGACACCGTCTCTCCCGCGCAATTGTTCGGCGCGCGACTTGCCCAACTGACCGGGCTGGCCTTGCTCGTCTGGGTGGCGGGCCAATTGCAGACCACCCCGCCGGCCCCGTCGAGAAAGGGGTCAGTGGCGGGCCGCAGCGTAGCCGTGACCCCAGGCGACGCCAGTATCGAGCGCGGCAGCGGCCTGGTCGTCCTCGCCCGCTTCACCGGCCGCGTGCCGCCCGAGGCAACCCTGGTCATCGGTGCCACGCCGGAGACCAGTCGAAGCCTGCCCCTGACACGCACCCTGGCAGACCCGGTCTTCGGCGGGAGCATTCCCCAGGTCGATTCCAACCTGGTTTACCACGTCGAGTTCGGCCAGGAACGCACCCGGGATTTTAACGTCACGGTCTTCGATTACCCGGCCCTGCAACGCTCCGATGCGCATCTGACCTACCCGGAATACACCGGCCTGCCGGAAAAACGAATCGAAGAGACCCGTCGCGTCAGCGCGGTGGAAGGTTCGCAACTTGACTTCACCTTCCTGCTCAACAAGCCAGTCGCTTCCGCCAGGTTGATCGCCAAAGACAAATCCGTCGTCCCGCTGGCCGTGGAAACCAACAAACCCCTGGCCGCTCTGAAACAGTTTCCCCTCATGACCAACGGCACCTACGAACTCCAGTTGGTGGACGGCGAAGGCCGCACCAACAAGGTTCGTTCCCAGTTCGTCTTCGAAGCCCTGAAGAACCGCACGCCCGAACTGAAATTGCTCGCGCCCCGCGGCGATCAACGCGTCTCGCCCCTCGAAGAAATCACCTTCAACGGCGAAGCCTGGGACGATTTCGGCCTGCGGGATTACGGCCTGACTTACACCGTGGCGGGCCAGCCGCCCGTCACCCTCTCCCTGGGAAACCCCGCGGCGGCCAACGAGAAACGCACCCTCGGGTTTCTCCTCAAGCTCGAAGATCTGCACGCCCAGCCGGACCAGCTCGTTTCCTGGTTCCTCTGGGCCGAAGACATCGGCCCGGACGCCAAAGTGCGGCGCACGTCGAGCGACATGTACTTCGCGGAGATCCGGCCTTTCGAGGAAATCTTCCGGGAAGCTCAAGCCCAGGACGGCCAGAGTCCGAACGAGAGCGGCGCGGGCAACGAGGCGCTCAAGCTGGCGGAACTGCAAAAGCAAATCATCAACGCGACCTGGAAACTGGAACGCACTGAGACTGGCCAGAAGCCCTCGACGCAGTATCGCAAAGACGCGCCGGTGGTCCTGCAGTCGCAGGAGACGGCCTACGACAAGGCAAAGAACATGGAAGAGCGGGTCACCGATCCGCGCTTTCAGCCACTGGTCGAGAACGTCGTGAAGGAGATGGAAAAGGCCGTGGGCCATCTGACGCACGCCACCAACTCCCTGGAACCGTTGCCGGCCGCGCTCGCCTCCGAGCAAGCGGCGTATCAGGCCTTGCTGAAACTGTCGGCCCGGGAGTACCTGGTGTCGCGCAGTCGCAGCCAGCAGGGGAGCGGGGCGGGCCAGCGCAACCAGCAGCAACTGGAGCAACTCGACCTCAAGCAGCAGGAAGACCGTTACGAAACGCAACGCCAGGCGTCGCCCCAGCAGACGACCGAGCAGCGCGAGCAACTCCAGATCCTCAATCGGCTCAAGGAACTGGCTCAGCGCCAGCAGGACTTGAATGAGCGCATCAAGGAACTGCAAACCGCCTTGCAGGAAGCAAAGTCTGACGAGGAACGCGACGAGATCAAACGCCGCTTGAAACGATTGCGCGAGGAAGAACAGGAGATGCTCGCCGATATTGACGAAATGCGCCAACGCATGGAGCGGCCGGAAAACCAGTCGCGCATGGCCGAGGCGCGCCAGCAATTGGAAAAGACCCGCGGCGAGGTGCAGAAGGCCGCCGAGGCGCTGGAAAAAGAGGAAGCCTCCCAGGCCCTCGCCTCCGGCACGCGCGCCCAACGCGACCTGCAACAACTCCGCGACGATTTCCGCAAGAAAAACTCCAGCCAGTTCGCCGAGGAAATGCGCCAGATGCGCACCGACGCGCGCGAACTGGCCGAGAAACAGGAGGAGATCGGCAAACAAGTCGAGTCATTGCCGGACCAGAAACAAAAGACCCTGACGGACTCCGGCCCGGCCAAACAACTGTCCGAACAACTCCAGCAACAGCGATCCGGCCTGACCAACCTGCTCGACAACATGCGCGGCGTCTCGGACAAAGCCGAGGCCGTCGAACCGCTCCTGGCCAAGCAACTTTACGACACGTTGCGCAAGAGTGCCCAAGGCCAGACGGACAATTCCCTCAACATGTCGAGCGAATTGCTCAAGCGCAGCCTCGCCGCCGAAGCTGGCCAGTTCGAGCAAAAGGCGCGCGGCGAAATTAACGAACTAAAAGCCGGCGTTGAGAAAGCCGCGGAAAGCGTGTTGGGCGACGACGTCGAGTCCCTGCGCCTGGCGAAGCGCGAACTCGATGCCCTGACCCAACAGGTCGAGAACGAGATCGCTCAAGCGGAAGGACAGCAGTCGCAAACCAACGGCAGCCAGAAAGCCGCCGGATCCTCAGGCAACGAGCAGCAACAGGCAGGCTTGCCCACAGGCGGCGACCAACCGCAACAAGGCGAGGGACAGCAGGGACAGCAAGGGCAACAGGGTCAGCAGGGGCAACAGGGTCAGCAGGGGCAACAAGGTCAGCAGGGGCAACAAGGTCAGCAAGGGCAACAAGGTCAGCAGGGGCAACAGGGCCAGCAAGGGCAACAGGGTCAGCAAGGGCAACAGGGTCAGCAAGGGCAACAAGGTCAGCAGGGGCAACAAGGGCAGCAAGGGCAACAGGGTCAGCAGGGGCAAGGCCAGGGACAACAAGCTGGCAACGCGGCTCAAAACCGGGACAACTCGCCCCCCCAACCATTGCCCAACCGGCCCCTGCCAGCCGATCGCGTGCAGCAAGGTGCGGCCAATGCCGGGCCAGGCACCGGCGGTGACCGGACCAGAGATTTTAATCAACGCCGCTTTTTTGATTCCAACCCGACTGGTGCGGATGGCCGCGGACCGGAAAACGGACCCATCACCGGCCAGGAATTCACGCAATGGAGCGATCGTCTCCGCGACGTGGAAGAGATGATCGACGTGCCGGATTTGCGCAACGAAGTGGCCCGTGTCCGCGACCGCGCGCGCGCCATGCACCTCGAATTCAAACGCCACAGCAAAGACCCGCAATGGCCCCTGGTCAAAGCGCAGATTGCCGCTCCCCTCGCCGAAGTCCGCAGTCGCGTGGCGGAGGAACTGGCCCGCCGGGAAAAGAGCGATTCGCTGGTGCCGATCGACCGCGACCCGGTGCCGAACAAATTCTCCGATCTGGTCCGTCGTTACTACGAGAAGCTGGGCAACGAAGAAACTCGTTAGTTCGCTCATCAGCGCGAGCCACCCCCAGGGAGATTCAGAGCCGACTTACGTCGGCTGCTACGAGGTTCATGGCGCCAACTCACGTCAAAATATTGAGTTATTCCCTTCCCATGAATCGACTTGTCACTTGAAACTGGTAACTGGTAACTGGCGATTTGTGGAAGACCCTCACGAGCCTGATCGTGTTTTCAATCTCCAGTTACTAGTTACCAGTTACCAGTTACAAGTCTAAGCGGTTCCTGGCCCCAAGGCGCGGTCAATAACCCTTGGCAACTCTCCATGAATTTTGCCCGAATCATCCCGAGCCGCCACTCGCTCGGGCCCCAACTGCGCCCCACACGGACCTCGGGCTGGAATAACCATTGGCAACCTCGCGTCCTACTCTTAAAGTCCGCGCAAGACAACCGGAATGCGACAGTTCATTACTATTGCGACGAATGCGTTCATGGAACTTATTCGGCAGCCCATCTTTCTGCTGCTCATGACCAGTTCGGCGGTCTTCTGCGTCTTCCTGGCCAGCATTCCCTACTTCGGCTTTGGGGATGACCCCAAGCTGGTCAAGAACAGCGTGCTCGCCGTGACGTTGCTGACCGGCTTGCTCGCGGCCGTGTTGAGCGCTTCCAATTCGCTCGCGCGCGAAATCCGATCCGGCACGGCTCTGGCCGTGCTGGCCAAGCCGGTGGGGCGCGCCCATTTCCTCCTGGCCAAGTATGCCGGGCTGGCCGCCGCGCTCGCCGTCCTGACCTACGTCAACCTCCTCGCCTGTCTGCTGGCCAGCCGCATGGGCTACGACGCGTATGGATCGACCGACTGGCTGGCGCTGGGCTTGTTCGTCGGGTTCCTGGTGCTGGCCTATGGCCTGGGTGGATTCAGTAATTTTTTCCTGCACCGACCGTTTGTTTCCGATGCGGTGCTGGGTGTCGTCGCCCTGGGCACAGTGGCGTTCATCCTCATCGGCTTTTTCGACAAGGAAGGCAAAATGCAACCGTTCGCCGCCGGGGTGGACTGGCGCATGGCGCCGGCCGGGTTGTTGATCCTGTTTGCGCTTTGGATTCTCGCCGGGCTGGCGTTGCTTTGTTCCACGCGCCTGGAATTGATTTCCACGCTGGTGATCTGCTCGGGGTTTTTCCTGCTCGGCCTGATGTCCGATTACCTGTTCGGAAGTCGGGCCGAAAAAGGCTCCTGGTGGGCATCGATCCTCTACACGGTCCTGCCCAACTGGCAGCAATTCTGGATGGCGGATGCGCTGGAAACCGAGAAGAGCATCCCCTGGAAATATGTCGGCACGGCGCTGGCCTACGTGGTCGGCTATGTCGGCGCCTCGCTGGCCGCGGCTCTCTGTCTGTTTGAAGACCGCGAACTGAGCTGATGATGGAACGGAACGCCCAGAAGCATGGATTAATCAACTTGGCGCTGCTGCTCGTGGTGAGCGTGGCGACGTTTGGCGTCTCGCGCTATTCCCATGCTTTGGCCGGGCAAGTGACGGCGGCCATCCTCGGCCTGGGCCTGCTCGTCGCGGGGGTGAGCTGGTTCCAGATGCGTCTCGAGGCACGCGAGCACCTGGAGAAACTTGAATTTGACGAGGTCACCCGGGGCGGCGCCGCCAGTTCCACCATCTTCTCCGCCCAGGAAGTTGAGGTCTTTCCGGCGCGACGCGCGCGCGAACAATTCGAGAAATACTTCGTGCCCGCCTTTACCTTGATGTTGCTGTTGCTGGAAGGCGGAGGGGCATGGTGGCTCGGGCGGTGGCTCGGGCAGTCTCCCGCCACGCCGACTCTGCGACAACCATTGGTGGCCATGGCCATCCTCGGTCTCTGCGCGTTGATCCTCTTCCTGCTCGGGCAATTCTCCTCGGGACTGGCGCGCCTCGAGAAGCACCGGTTTCTGCAGGCGGGGTCGAGCTTTCTCCTCCTCGGAGCGTATCTGCTGGCCCTCGTCGTCGCCGCCATCGCCGGGGTCCAATCCGGGGTTGCGGCGCTCGATCTGATCCTGGCGCGGGCGTTCTGCTGGTTGCTCGGGGTTCTGGCCGTGGAAAACCTGCTCACCCTGCTGCTGGAGATCTATCGTCCGCGGGTCAAGGGCAAGGTGGTGCGCCTGCTCTATGAGAGCCGGTTGATCGGACTGATCAGCCATCCGGAAGGCATTTTTACAACCGTGGCGCACACCCTGGATTACCAGTTCGGTTTCAAGGTATCCGACACCTGGTTCTATCAGTTTCTGCAGCAGTACTCCCCACGATTGCTCTTGTTCTACTGCGTGATCCTCGCCGGCTCGACTTGCCTGGTCTACATCGAACCGGGAGAAGAGGTCCTCCTGGAGCGATTCGGCAAGCCGGTCCCCGGCCGGGATGTCCTGGGTTCCGGATTCCATTTCAAGCTGCCCTGGCCGGTGGAGAAGGCCTACCGATACCGCACGCAGGAAATCCAAAGCTTCGACATCGGCTTCGAGCATGATGAGAAGGAGCAGGAGGAGGCCGCCGTGCTCTGGACCGTCTCCCACTACAAGGAGGAATTCCGCCTGCTCGTCGCCAGTCGCGAACCGGTCGAGGCGCTGCCGGGCACGGCCAGGGGCAGGAAGGCCCCGCCGGTCAACCTCCTCTCCGTGGGCATCCCGTTGCAGTATCAAATCCACGACCTGCGGGCCTGGGCCTACAACTACCGGGACGCGGCGCAATTGCTGAATGAAATCGCCACCCGCGAGGTGGTCCGTTACCTCGTCGGGGTCGACGTCAACGAAATCATGTCCACGGCCCGATTCACCGCCGGGGAGGAATTGCGCCGCCGGATCCAGGCCCGCGCCGACGACCTCAAATTGGGCGTCAAGATCCTGTTCGTCGGTTTGCAGGACGTCCATCCTCCGGTGCAGGTCGGAGGCGCCTATGAAAAATTTGTCGGATCGAAACAGAAACGCGAGGCGGACATCCTGAAAGCGCGCGCTTACGCGATCCGCACGAACGCGCTGGCGAACGCCGAGGCGACCCGGAAGAAACTGGAAGCGACCGCCGAAAGCACGCGCAAAGTGGGCGCGGCCGCCGCGACCGAATCGCTCTTCACCAACCAGATGACGGCGTTCCTGGCCTCGCCAGACGTGTATTCCCAGCGCGCTTACCTGCAAACTCTCGCGCGCCACGGCAGCGGCGTGCGCAAGTATATCCGCATCCTGACCAACGCGCCGGAAGTTTACCAGTTGAACCTGGAAGACAAGTTCCGTGACGACATTCTCAATGTCCCCATGCCAGCACCCAAAACCAAATGAAGGGCGACTTCCCCGGGCTCGATCAGGGCTTTCAGTTCACCGTCCGCTATGAAACCTAATCCCATCACCATCGCCGTCGGCGCCCTCTTGCTGCTGATCTTCGTCCTGCTCCTGTTTCTCTTCCAGGTGCGCAAGACCGAACTGGCCGTCGTCACCACCTTCGGCCGCGTCACCAGCCAGGCCGGACCGGGCCCGCACTTCCGCTGGCCGTGGCCCATCCAGTCGGTGCACACGTTCGACCAGCGCATCCAGAACTTCGAGAGCAAACTCGAACAGGTCCTGACCTCCGACGGGAACAACCTCCTCATCATGGTCTATGTCGGTTGGCAGATCAGCGACCCGGAGGTCTTCCTGACCCGCTTTAACGGCGACGTCAAAAAGGCCGAGGACAGCTTGTCCGGCTTGATTCGCAATGCCTACAGCGGGGTGGTGGGCAAACATCCCTTCTCCCACTTCGTTTCCACCGACGAGAAGGAATTGAAGTTTGTGGAGATCGAGCAGGAGATGCAGGCGCGCATCCAGGCGGATTGCCGCTCGCTGACCAACGGATTGAACCCCGTTTTCCTCGGGATCAAACGGCTCGGCCTGCCCGAAAGCGTCACCAAGCTGGTCTTCGAACGCATGGAATCGGAACGCGAAGTCAAGGTGAGCGAGATCCGTGGCGACGGCGAACGGCAGGCCAGCGAGATCCGGTCGAAAGCCGATTTCGAGAGCGCCAAACTCCTCGCCGAAGCCGACGCCCAGGCCACCAAGATCCAAGGCGAAGGCGAGAAAGTGGCCGCCAAGTCGTTCGAAGTTTTCAAACAACAACCGGACCTCGCCATTTTCCTGCTCAACCTCAAGGCCCTCGAACAATTCCTGCAAAGCCGCACGACTTTGATCCTCGACGAGAAGAGCGCGCCGCTCGATTTGCTCAAGCCACAAGGGAGCGGCCCCGGGAGAAAGTGATGCTGCCATGAGCGACTCGCGCGAGCCCCCCCATCCGGATCCCCGGCCCCAGCAGAACGCGCCGGCGCCCGCCGCCGGGCCGGAGGTGGCCGAGGATGCCGGCGCCCAGGCGCTCGCGGAGGCGTTGCACCGCAGCTTCGCCATCGTCAAGGTGATCATGGCCGGACTGGTCGTGGTCTTCCTCTTCTCCGGCTTCTTCACCGTGGGCACCCAGGAGCGGGCCGTCATCCTCCGCTTCGGCACGCCCGTGGGAGGAGGCGACGGAAAATTGCTCGGCCCCGGACCGCATTGGGCCTTTCCGCCGCCGATCGATGAAGTCATCAAGATCCCTGTTGGCCAGGTGCAAAGCGTCCGTTCCACGGTCGGCTGGTACGCCACCACTCCGGCCAGCGAAGCCGCCGGCACCGAGCCGCCGCCCGCCGAATCGCTCCACCCGGTGCGCGACGGTTACCTGCTGACCGGCGATGTCAACATCATCCACGCGCGCGCGACGTTGCGTTATCGGATCGCCGAACCGGGGTTGCGCTACATGCTGGACTTTGCCAACGCCTCAAATCTCGTGCAGAACGCCTTTAACAACGCCCTCCTGTATGCGGCGGCGCGCTCTGCCGTGGACGACGCCCTGACGCGTGACCAGGCCGGCTTTCGTGAGACAGCGCGCAATCGCCTCGAACAGCTGGTGGCCCAGCAGCAGCTGGGCATCACCGAACTCCAGATCGACAACGCCCAGGTCATTCCACCGCGGCAGTTGAAGGATGCCTTCGCCCGTGTCAGCGAGGCGGAAGTGCGCCGCAGCAAGGAGCTCAATGACGCCCGCAGTTACGAAAATCAAACGATCAGCCGCGCCCGCGCGGAAGCCGAAGCCCGGAAGAATGCAGGCCAGGCCGAACGCACCCGGCTGGTGGAATTCATCGCCGCCGAAGTGGAACGATTTACCAACAACCTGCCGGCCTACCGTTCCAACGCAGATTTGTTCACCCGGCAGCGCCAGGCCGAGGCCCTGAGCACCATCTACACTAATGCCCAGGAAAAGATCGTTCTCCCGGTGAACGTGGCCGGCGCCAACCGAACCCTCTGGCTGCAAATCAACCGGGAACCGCCCAAACCGAAGGTGTTGGAGCCCGCCAAAGAGGAACATTGAGCCGGGGCAAAAATCCACTAAGCTGTGAGTGCATGAAAAAGCATCCGACGAACCCACCGTTGCGCCACCGCTGAAGTTTTATTCCATGCAAATCACGTCTCTTCTCAGCCGCCAGGCCCCCCCGCCGGACCCGCAGGATCATCCGGATCACGCCCAGGCCGGCGGATGCCCCCACTGTGAACACGATCACAGCCATCCGCCCATCCGCCTCAAGCAAACGCTGGCCGGATTGCTCTTCGTCATCAATTCATTCATCGTGGAGGGGCTCCAGCTGGGCCCCGCGGTCGCGGAGGTCAGCGGGATGGTTGGCGCGATTCTCCTCGGCTACCCCATCGTGCTCACCGCCCTCAAGGACGTGCGCCGCGGCTTGCTCAGCACGAACGAACTGGTGGCCATTGCCGTGCTCGCCTCCTTTGCCTCCGGGCATTACCAGGAGGCCGGCGTCGTCGCGTTCTTCATGCTCATGGGTGAAATCATCGAGACGCGCACCGCCGAAGGCGCCCGCGCTTCCATCGAGTCGCTCATCAAGCTGACCCCGACCAAGGCCCGCCGCCTCAAAGGCAAGGAGGAGGAGGAAGTGGCCGTGCAGGACCTGGCCGTGGGCGATCTCATCCGCATTCGTCCCGGTGACAACGTGGCCGCCGACGGCGTCATCCTCAGCGGCCAGGGTTCTTTCAACCAGGCCACCATCACCGGCGAATCGCTCCCGGTCGATAAAAAGCCGGGCGACGAAGTCTTCGCCGGCACGCAGAATCTGACCGGCGTGCTCGAAGTCAAAGTGAGCCGCGCCGGTCACGACACCACGCTGGGGCGGGTGCGCGAACTGATCCTGGCGGCCGAGAACACCAAGCTGCCCATCATGCGGATCGTCGATCAATACATGGGCTTCTACACGCCGCTGGTGCTGGTCATCGGCGCGCTGGTCTGGGCTTTCACCAGGGACCTCAGCCGCGTCATCGCCGTGTTCATCGTCTCCTGCCCGTGCGCGTTCATCCTGGCGACACCCAGCGCCATGGTGGCGGCGCTTTCCGCCGCCGCCCGTCTTGGCATCCTCATTAAAAACGTCGCCGACATCGAATTAGCCGCCCGTATCAATGCGTTCATCTTCGACAAAACCGGCACCCTCACCACCGGCAAACTGGCCGTCAGCCGCCTCGCGCCGCTCGGCGAGACCGCTCCCGCCGAGTTGCTGCGCGTCGCCGCTTCCGCCGAAAAGTACAGCAATCATCCCACGGCCAAAGCGCTGGCCCAGCTGGCCGACGAAGCCGGCGTCCCCCTCACCGAGCCGAAGGATTTTACCGAAACAGCCGGGCGCGGCATCAAGGCCTCGGTGGATGGCGTCCCGATCCTGGTCGGCCGCGCCGCCTGGCTCCAGGACAACGGCGTCCACGAGGACCTGATGAAGCATGTGGACTTCAACGAAACCGAGGGATGGAGCCTCATCTTCGTTTCGCGTCAGAACCAGTGCCTGGGCTGGATCGGTTTGCAGGACCAGACCCGCCCCGAGGCCCGCGAGTCGATGGCCGAACTGAAGCAGACCGGCGTTCGCCGCATTGCCATGGTGAGCGGTGATCGCCAGGCGGTCGCGCTCCGCGTGGCCAAGGAGATCGGCTGCGAAGAGGTGGTCGGCGAGTGTCTGCCGCAAAACAAGGTCGAATTCGTCCGGCGCACCAAAGCCAAAGGTTACCGGGTGGCGGTCGTGGGCGACGGGGTGAACGACGCGCCGGCGCTGGCGGCGGGCGACCTGGGCATTGCCATGGGGGCGGCCGGCAGCGAAGTCGCCATCCACAGCGCCACCATTGCCCTGATGAATAATGACCTGCGCCGCCTGCCCGTCCTGGTCCGGCTGTCGCGCCAGACCCGCGCGGTCATTAATCAGAATTTTCTGCTCGGGTTGCTCTTCGTCATCGGGGGCCTGATTCTGGCCGCCATGAAATACATCAACCCGATCGTGGCGGCCATCATGCACGTGGTCGGCTCCTTGCTGGTCGTGTTCAACAGCGCGCGGCTCGTGCGACACGGCGAAGAACTCGATCCGTATCATGGGGTCATCGCGGAACCGACGGGCCGCCCGGGCCGCGGATCGGAACCTGTCCCGGCAACGCCCCTGGCGCCGAAGCCGGCTTAGCATTCATGCCCCTCGCGAATCCGCCATCCCCCACCGGCCATTCGCCATCCGGCGAAGTGATCATCGCCGTTCGTGGCCTGACCAAAGTCTTCAAGGACTTTTGGGGCCGGCCCAAGGCGCGCGCGGTGGACCAGGTCGATTTTGAGGTGCGGCGGGGCGAAGTCTTCGGGCTGCTGGGACCGAACGGCTCGGGTAAATCAACCACCGTGAAGATGCTGCTCGGCCTGCTCTATCCCACGCGGGGACACATCGAAGTGTTCGGCAAATCCCCGCGCCACGTGGCCACCAAGACGCGCATCGGTTATCTGCCGGAGGAATCGTACCTTTACCGTTACCTCGACTCGCGCGAGACCTTGGATTTCTTTGGCAACTTGTTCCATCTCTCGACGGCCGAGCGGCGCCAGCGCACCGAGCAGTTGCTCGAGATGGTTGGCCTGACGCAAACGCGCACGCGCGCGGTGGGTGAATTCTCCAAAGGCATGCAACGGCGCATCGGCCTGGCCCAGGCGCTGATCAATGATCCCGACCTCGTCATCCTGGATGAGCCGACCGCCGGCCTCGACCCCATCGGGTGCCGGGAAGTCAAGGACTTGATCCTGGCCCTGGCCCGGCGCGGGAAAACCGTCCTCCTCAGCAGCCATTTGCTGGCGGACGTCGAGGATGTCTGCGACCGCGTGGTCATCTACTACGGCGGGCGCATCCAGGCGATGGGCCCGCTCCAGCAGTTGCTCTCCAAGCCCGACACGGTGCGCATTACCACCCCGCCGTTGTCCCGCGAAAACATGCAGCGCGTCCTGGACATCATCCGCGCCGATGTGGCGGAGGAGAAAATCAAGATCGACAACCCGACGCAAAACCTGGAGAGCTACTTTCTCGACGTCGTGGCCCGAGCCAAACAGAGCGCCGCCGAGACGTCAGGAGCCACCTCCGGTGGACGGGTGGCGGCCTACCTCCGCGGCGGAGCCGATGGGCAATCTGCGACCGAAAAAATCCTCGAACGCCTGACCCTCCCGACCGCGGCTCCGACCCCGGAAAAGCAAGCGACGCCCGAGCCGGTTCAAGCCGTGGACCAGGCCAGGCTGGAATCGTTGACCCGCTCCCGCGAGGGGTCCGCTCCCCAGCCGGCGCCGGCGCCCGCCGCGGAGCCGCCCCCGCCGCCCGACCTGGCGAAAGCCAATGAAAAGCTCTCCTCGCTGCTCAACAAACCGAAATGACGCCCGAACTTTGGAGTGCGGGGGCAAGTGAAGCGCGACCCCGCTTTGGCTCGTTCGGGGGGGGTCCGGCACAAGCAAAGCGCCGGCGCCGCTGCGCTTTGCCGGCGCACTCCAAGTGCCCCGCATGTCGTCGAGCGTGCGGATCGCTCAGCACTTGTTCCACTTGTTTTCAGATCCCAAGCGGCGGCCCAGCATTTGAAATCTGAGATTTCAAATTTGAAATTTTAGGCCCGTGCATCGTTTGCTCGCCATCACCGCGTTGACCTGGAAGGCAGCCTTCCGTTTCCGGCTGTTCTGGGTGTTGGCCGGGCTGCTCCTGGGTTCGGTGGTCGCCCTCCCCATTCTCCTCAAAGACGACGGCACCGCGCGCGGGTTCATCCAGATCATGCTCACTTACACCTTGAGCGTCATCACGACGCTGCTGGGATTCTCGACGCTCTGGTTGGGGTGCGGCACCCTGGCCCGCGACATCGAGGATTGCCAGATGCAGATGGTGGCGGTGAAACCGATTGCGCGCTGGCAGATCTGGCTGGGCAAATGGCTCGGCCTGCTCCTGCTCAATGCCACCCTGCTCGCCGTCTCCGGCGCCAGTGTCTACTGTCTGCTGCTCTGGCGCGCCCAGCGGCTCCCCGCCCTGGAACAGGAGATTCTGCGCAACGAGATCTTTGTCGCCCGGGCCTCCCTCAAGGAACCAGCTCCGGACATCGCTGCGGAAATCAACCGGCAGCTCGAGAAGGCGCCCAACAAGGAATCGCTCTCCCCCGAACAACTGCAAGATACCCGCGCCCAATTGGGAGAGCGCATCAAAGCTTTCCAGCAAGTGGTGGGTCCGAATCACCGCCGCGAATGGGTGATCGACTTCGGCCTGAAGAAACATTTGCTGGGCGATCGACCGCTGTTCCTGCGGGTGAAATTTCACGCGGCCCAGACCAATCTCACCGGCCAGTATCTCGGTCTGTGGACGATCGGTCCATTCAACACGCCGCTGGCCGAGAGTTACCCGCAGAGTCTGGCGGCGGACACGTTTCACGAAATCAAGCTCGAAGGCGGCACCCGCTTGCTCGATCCCCAAGGCCGGTTGATCGTGAACTTCGTGAATCGCAATGACACCGCCCTGGTTTTTCTGCTGGAGGATGGGCTGGAGGTGCTCTATCGCGAAGGGGGCTTCGGACTGAACTTCGTTCGCGGGTTGGGCATTATTTTCTGCTGGCTCGCCTTGCTGGCGGCGCTGGGATTGACTTCGGCCAGCCTGCTCTCCTTTCCGGTGGCGGCATTCTGCTCCTTGAGCTTGCTCATCGTGGCCATGTCGAGTGGCACCCTCTCCAGCGTGGTCCAGGAGGGGACTTTAGGCGGCGCCAGTCATGAGACCGGCGCCGGCGCCATCAGCTGGGTCGACCGCATGGTCCTGCCGCTTTTCCGGGCGATGCTGGAGGTGGTCAACCTGGTTCAGCGTTTCGCGCCGGTGGATGCCTTGAGCACGGGCCGGAGCATTACCTGGGGCCAACTCGGCCAGGCTTTCGCGCAAATCGTGCTGTTGCTCGGTGGTTTGGTGGGCCTGACCGGCATGGCCTTGTTCACCCGCCGCGAACTGGCCACGGCGCAAGGAACGCAGTGACCCATCGGCTTGTATGAGGCGATTCTCCTGGTCCAAACTGCCATTGCTCGCCCTGGCCGCGGTCCTGCTCTGCGCCGTCTCGCGTCTGCAACGGCAACTCAACCACCAACGGACCGACCTGGGCCTGACGCGGGTCGCGCCGCTGGAAAACGCTCCGCCGGTGCTGGCTTTCACCACGGTCGCGCTCGGCGGGTTCCGCGGTCTCATCGCCAACGCGCTCTGGATTCGCGCCAGCGACCTGCAACAGGACGACAAGTTCTTCGAACAAGTGCAGCTCTCCGACTGGATCACGAAGCTCGAGCCGACGTTCGTGCAGGTCTGGGTGGTCCAGGCCTGGAACATGGCCTACAACATTTCCGTTAAGTTCCGCGATCCCGCCGACCGCTGGCGCTGGGTCCAGCGCGGCATCGAACTGCTCCGCGACGACGGCCTGCGCTATAACCCGAGGGAGGCCCTCATTTACCGCGAGTTGGCCTGGTTCTTTCAGCACAAAATGGGGCAAAACCTGGACGACGCTCACCTGGTTTACAAATACGCCTGGGCCAATGAAATGACCGCCGTGCTCGGCGGCGGCCACCCCAACTACGATGAATTGCTCAACCCGCAGACCGACGAAGCCCGCCAGCGAGTCAAACGGCTCCGTGAAAAATACAAGATGGATCCGGCGGTGATGAAGAAGATCGACGAACTCTACGGTCCCCTCGAATGGCGCCTGCCGGAAGCCAGCGCCATCTACTGGGCCACCGTCGGACTCGAAAAATCGACGAAGAAGGATCTCGTCACCCTGCGCCGCGTGATCTATCAGTCCCTGCAAGTGAGCGTGCTCCGGGGTCGCATCGTCCTGGCGCGCCCCGACGGCACTTACGTGTTCGGGCCGGACTTGAGCAAGATCGCACTGGCCAGCGAAGGCTACGACAAAATGCTGGCGGAAGAGACGGAAAAGCCGCAGGTCGTGCGAGTGGCGCACCGCAACTTTCTCAAGGAAGCGGTCTATCTTCTCTACACCTACAATCGTCTGGGCGAAGCCGAGCGCTGGATGAAAGTGCTCAAGGAGAAATATCCCGAAGCGCTGCCCAAGGAGCAAACGGTCGAGCAATACGCGCTCAAACGCATCACCGAGAACCTCTCCGGCATGGACCACAACCGGACGAAGGCGCTGATCGACGGCTTGCTCACGCAGCACTTCGAGAACCTGGCGATCGACGAAGACGATCGGGCGGCCAGCCTGCTCCGGATGGCACGCCAGGTCTGGGACCACTACGACTCGATGATCCAGTCCCGCCGCGAGCCCTTGAAATTGGAACCGTTGGCCGAGATGCAGACTCACATTCGCGACCAGTTACTGGACCGCCAGGGGGGTCTCCCCCCGGAATACCGCGCCCGCCTTCGCACCAAGCTGGGCCTGCCGGCCGCTTCCCCTCCGCCCACCAATGCGCCGCCCTCCACCGCCCCGCCGCCGTCGAAATAAGCCCGAGCCAACCTCAGAGCGTGTTTGAAAAATCCTCTTTGGGTAGCACAGGCGACTCGCCTGTGCCGTCCGGCGACCCGCCGGACGGAACGGGAGTGACGGCGCGAGCCAATGAAGGCCCTTTCACAAGACAAGCCTGTGCCGGTCATCCGCCCGACCACTGGAGCTCGTAATTCACGATCGCCAGCGAGTAAATGGCGGCCGTCTCGCTGCGCAGCACCAGGCGGCCGAGGGTGATGGGCCGCGCATTGACCAATTTCGCCGCTTCCACCTCCTCGGGGGTGAAATCTCCTTCCGGACCGACCCATAGGCAGACCGAACGCGGCAGGTGCCGGTGTTCCGCCCGAAAGGCTTCGAACCAGGCGCGCGGATGCCGGCTCTCGCTCTGCAGTGCGGCGATGAGCGAGAGGTCGAACTTATCCCCGCGGCCAACCAATGTCCGGAACGCCGTGGCCGGTTCGATGCGCGGCAGCCAGGCGGAACCGCATTGTTTAATCGCCTCGATCGCCGTCCTGCGCCAGTGGTCTGTCTTGGTTCCAGATTTTTGTTCGTCCAGTTGAAGGATGACTCGGTCGGAGAGTAACGGGACGATGCGAGACACGCCCAATTCGGTCGCTTTCTGAATGATCGCATCGAACATCTTCCCCTTGAGGAGCGCTTGAACCAGGGTGACTTCATACGGCAGGGGCGGAACCGATCTCATTTGGCGGACAGTCAACCCGATGGTGGTCCGGGCCAGTTCCGCGGTCTGGCAAAGGTACTCGCCGCCAGCGCCGTCCAGCACGGTGACCGGATCGCCGCGCCGCAGGCGGAGCACATGGAGCCCGTGATGGGCCTCGCGGTCGGTCAACGTCAGGCTCGACGCGTGACATTGATCAGGGGGGAGATAAAATCGGTGCATGGCCATTCACGTGAGGTGTGAGGCTTTCCGAGTGCTCCGTGATACGCGACGGGATAAACCCGTGAACCGCATTCTTTGACGCATCCCGCATCCCGCATCAGCCATCACCGATCGCGCCTCACGCCTCGCGCGCGCCGCTTCATTTAAAAAAATTCCTGGCCTTCTCGAAGAAGCGTTGCGTCATCGGGTGAACCTTCTCATCGCAGAGCTCGGCGAACTCCTGGAGCTTGGCCCGTTGGGCGGCGTTCAGATGGGTCGGCACTTCGAGCGCCACCCGCACGTGCAAGTCGCCCCAACCGTAGCCTTGGGCGTTCTTCACCCCCTTCCCCTTCACCCGGAACATCTGGCCGTTCTGGGTGCCCGGAGGAATGCGGAGCGTGACTTTGCCCCCAAGCGAGGGCACCTGCATTTCCACGCCGAGGGCCGCCTGCACAAAGCTGATGGGCAAATCATAAATCAAATCATCGCCTTCCCGCTGGAAAATCGGGTGAGGCTTGACGTGGAGCACCACGAACAAATCGCCCGGAGTTCCGCCGCGCACGCCGGCCTCCCCGTCTCCGGCGGAGCGAAGGCGCGTTCCCGTGTCGACCCCGGGGGGGATCCGGATGGTCTTGCGCGTCGTCCGTTCGAGGCGACCGGCTCCGTGGCATTTTCGGCAGGGCTTGTCGATGGTCCGTCCGGCCCCGCCACAGCGTGGGCAAGTCTGGGCGATGCTGAAAATGCCACGGGCCGTGACGACCTGGCCGCGGCCGCTACAGAGCGGACAGACTTTCTCCTGGGCGCCGGCTTCCGCCCCGGACCCCTGGCAGACCTCGCACTGATCGAGCTTGGTCAGGGCGATTTCCTTCTGGCAGCCGTTGGCCGCCTCTTCGAATTCGAGCTCCAGGTCATAACGCAAATTGGAACCGCGCTCCGGGCCGGTCGGGTCACGGCGTGTGCCGCCGCCGAAAAACTGTTCGAAGATGTCCTCGACGCCGCCGCCGCCGAACGCCTCGCGGAAGACCTCGAAGGGATCGTGGAAACCACCGCCCCGGCCGCTGCCCCGCCGGCTGCGGGCATCAAAAGCATCGTGGCCATACTGGTCGTAGGCGGCGCGTTTCTGCGCGTCGTTCAATACTTCATAGGCTTCGCCCACTTCCTTGAACTTCTCCTCGGCGGATTTGTCGCCGGGGTTCTTGTCGGGATGAAACTTCAACGCTTGCTTGCGGTAGGCTTTCTTGATCTCCTCCTCGCTGGCGTTGCGTCCCACCCCGAGGACTTCGTAGTAATCTCGTTTGGACATGGGCGTCGGGATGCGGGATGCGGGAAAGGCGCGGCCTTCGGCCGGCGCGCGACTCTACGGCGCCGGTTTTTTGGCGACCACCACGCTGGCCGGACGCAGGAGGCGGTCGCGCAATTTGTAGCCTTTGCGCAACTGCTGGACGACCTGGCCTTCCGGCGCGTCCGCCGTTGCTTGTTGGGAAACGGCTTCGTGGAGATTGGGGTCGAAGGGTTTGGCCGTCGCGTCGATCTCCTCCAGACCGGCCTCGGTGAGCACGTTGCGCAGCTGGGAGAGGATCATGTTGACACCGGTCTGCAAGGACTGGGCGGCCCCTTCCTTGGCGTTGGCGGCCGCGTTGATGGCCATGTCAAAGTTGTCCACCACCGGGATGAGTTTTTGCAGGAGTGATTCATTGGCGTACCTCACCGCGTCCTGCCGTTCGCGCGCGGCGCGCTTTTTGAAGTTTTCGAAGTCGGACATGGTGCGGAGAAGCAGATCCCAATGCTCCCTGGCTTTGGCCACCTCGGCCTTCAGCGCGGCAAAGTCCTCCGCGGAAGGCAGGAGCTCGGGCGGCGCGCCGGTCGTGCCTGCCGCCGGGGCACCGGCCGGGCCGGCGGGGCCTGGCGGCGGCGACGACGGTTTCTCTGCCGATCCGCCGGAAGAGGCCGGCGGTTGCGAAGCAGCACACCCTGGATCCGGAGTGGCTGGATCAGCAACGCGCGGCGCGGTCGAGCTTGGCACTTCAGGTTCTTCCATCTTCATCTTTTTGCGTTCTGAATTTTTCAAGCAGTTGACAATATACAGGGTCGGTCAATAAGGCAATGAAAGCTGCGCGAAAACACCGGCGTGCTCGATGGCACCGGGCCAATCGTCTTGCCAGCGCCTCTTAACCTTTTAGCATGCTGCAGTGAACGACCTGGTCCAACGCGTCGAATCGGCCATTCAATCCAGGCGCCTGCTCAAGCCCCGGCAGAAGCTTCTCGTCGCCGTTTCCGGGGGCCTGGACTCAATGGTCCTGTTGGAAGTGCTCCGCCAGTTGGCCCCAGCCCACCACTGGCAACTCTTCGTGGCACATTTCAACCATCGATTGCGCGGAGCCGGCAGTCAGGGCGACGAGCGCCTGGTTCGAACCACGGCCGCCAAGCTGAAAATCCCCTGCCTCGTCGGGCAGGCCGACGTCCTCCAGGCCGCGGAAGAGCAGAGGCTTTCACTGGAGATGGCGGCGCGCCGTTTGCGTCACCGGTTTCTGGCCCGCCTGGCCGTGGAGCACGGCTGCAAATCCATCGCCCTGGCTCACCAGTCCGATGACCAGGTGGAGTTGTTCTTCCTGCGGCTGCTCCGCGGCGCCGGCGCGGCCGGCCTGGCTGGAATGAAATGGATTAGTCCTTCGCCCGCACTGCCCAGTTTGACCCTCGTGCGTCCCCTCCTCGACTGCCCGAAAGCCGACCTGTGGCAGTTCGCTCGCGAGGCGGGAGTCCGGTTTCGGGAAGACGCGAGCAACGCCTCGCTGGACATCCTGCGCAACCGCGTGCGGCACGAATTGCTTCCCCGTCTGAAGAAACGCTTTCAGCCCGCGCTGGCCAAAGTGGTCCTGCGGCAAATGGAGATCCTTGGAGCCGAATCCGAGTTCCTGGATCAAGTGGCGCGGGACTGGCGAAAGCAATCGGTCCCGGCGGACTTCAATCGGCTGCCGGTCGCTCTGCAACGGCGCATCCTGCACCAGGAGTTGATCAGTCTGGGCGTGGCGGCGGAATTCGAACTGGTCGAGGAGTTGAGGATGGCGCCGGGACGGGAAGTCATGGTGGCGCCCGGTCTGAAGTTGAACCACGACGGACAGGGCCAAATCCAGCGACTCGAGCTTCAACCGGTTCTCTTCAACGACCGGCAGATCGACATCGCGTTTGCGGGGCGAAAGGGACAAGGGATCTTTGACGGGCTGGCCTGGGGCTGGGAAATCGGCAGGCCGACAAGCTCGCCGCGGCCGAAGTTTTCTGCCGGCTGCGAATGGTTCGACGCCGACCGGGTTGGATCGCAGGCGGTGCTGCGTCATTGGCGAGCCGGCGATACGTTTCAGCCAGCCGGCATGAGCGTCCCGGTCAAACTGCAAGACCTGTTCACCAATTTGAAAATTCGACGCGCCGACCGGCACCGCCTGGCCGTAGCCGCCACCGCGGGTGGCGAGATCTGGTGGGTCGAAGGGCTGCGCATCGCCGAACGGTTCAAACTCAGCGAACGCACCCATCGTCGGCTCAGGTGGACCTGGGCCCGTCGGAACTCGCATTGAGTTCCCCTTCGCGATGCAGAAATCCCGGCTTCCGGCCGATAACACTGTGGCATGGCAAATTGACGCGTTTCAAGCTGGACATTGGCACGTCCGGGCGTGTGAAATGTCCCAATAAGCGGAGACTGGGCCGGTTGCGTGGGGGGAGTGCCCATGCTAGCTTGGCGCCGACAACGGTAAAAGCATGTCCGACGACAACAAAAATCGAGACGACGATCGCGGCGGGAAGCGCAATGGCGAATTTCGCGTGCCGCCCCGGACCTACATCATCTGGATTGCCATCCTTGGCGCCATTCCCCTGTTGATGGTTTTCAAAAGCGCCGGCCCAACCACGGCGGAGCAGTTAACCCAAATTCAGTTCCAGCAAAAGGTCGAGTCCAACCAGATCGCCGGCGGGACGATCGTTTACGACCCCCAATCTCCCTACATGCGCGAAGTGCGCGGGTACTATTATAAGACCGACGAAAACGGCACCCGCGTTGAGGACGGTGGCAAGCCGGTCAGAATCCCGTTCGTGGCCAAGGTGCGCCTGTCCGATAGCATGGAAGACATGCTGCTGCACCGGAATCTTTTTGAGACCAAACAGCCGAACACAGTGTTGTTGGGCTTGGTTTACAGCCTCGGTCCCATTCTCGTGATCGGCCTGCTCATCTGGTTCTTCTTTATCCGCCAAATCAAAATGGCTGGCAAAGGCGCGTTGAGCTTTGGCAAGAGCAAAGCCCGGATGCTGACCAAGGAGAAGAACAAGACGACTTTCAAAGATGTGGCCGGCGTCGAAGAAGCCAAAGAGGAAGTTTCCGAGCTGGTCGAGTTTCTCAAGGACCCCAAGAAGTTTCAGAAACTTGGCGGGCGCATTCCCAAAGGCATTCTGATGGTCGGTGCGCCGGGCACGGGCAAGACTCTGCTGGCCAAAGCCATCGCGGGGGAAGCCGACGCCGCCTTTTTCAGCATCAGCGGTTCGGACTTTGTGGAAATGTTCGTGGGGGTTGGCGCCAGCCGCGTGCGGGACATGTTTGAGCAGGCCCGCAAGAACACGCCCTGCCTGATTTTCATCGACGAAATCGACGCCGTCGGGCGCAGCCGCGGCCATGGCCTGGGCGGTGGAAACGATGAGCGCGAACAAACTCTCAATGCGTTGCTCGTCGAGATGGACGGCTTTGACACCACCGAAGGCATCATCATCATCGCCGCCACCAACCGGCCGGACGTGCTCGATCCGGCGTTGTTGCGCCCGGGACGATTCGACCGGCAAATCACCGTCAATTTGCCCGATGTGCGCGGGCGGGAGGCGATCCTGAAGGTTCACGCCAAGAACGTGAAGTTGGACCCGTCGGTGGACCTGGCCGTCATCGCCCGGGGCACCCCGGGCTATTCCGGGGCGGAACTGGCGAACCTGTTGAACGAAGCCGCGCTGCTCGCCGCCCGGACCGGCAAGAAAGCCGTCGGCATGATCGAATTGGAAGAGGCGCGCGACAAGGTTCGCTGGGGACGCGAACGTCGCAGCATGGCCATGACCGACGAGGACAAGAAGTGCACGGCCTGGCACGAAGCGGGGCACGCGCTGGTCAATGTCATTCTCAAGCACACGCACCCGCTGCACAAGGTCACCATCATTCCGCGCGGCCAGGCCCTGGGCGCAACCATGTACCTGCCCAAAGACGACGTCCTGAATCGCAAACGCAAGGAATTGCTCGACATCATCGCCGTCACCATGGCCGGGCGCATCGCCGAGGAAATTGTTTCTGACGACATTTCGAGCGGGGCGGCGGGCGACATCCAACAGGCCACCACCATGGCCCGCGCCATGATCTGCCAGTGGGGCATGAGCGACAAGTTGGGCATGGTCCAATACGGCGACGCCAACGAGTATGTCTTCCTCGGACGCGAAATGGCGCGCAGCAAGGATTACAGCGAGCACACCGCGCAGGAAATCGACGATGAAGTCAAACGGATCATCGACGAAGCCTTCAAACGGGCCAAGGAGATCATCGATAACAACCGCGACAAGCTCGAGATCATCGCCAATTGCCTGCTCGAATACGAGACCCTCGAAGGATCGCAGGTCGAAGAGATCATTCGCACCGGCAAGTTCACTCCTCCACCTCCGCCTCCGCCAGTCAGTCCACCCAGCGGAGCGCAGGCGGCCACCCCCTTGCCCGAAGTCATGAAACCGGCCACGCCCAAGATTGATCCCGGGTTGGGCGCGGCCGCCCCGGCGCCCGCCTGAAGTTTGGAGTCCCGCCATCAGGCGGCGTGACCGGACCGCGGGCAGGGCTGCTCCCCGCCGCTGTTGAATTAAGAACCAATGAGGACCCCTGACTCCCAATGCCCAATGCCCAATGCCCAATGACCAATGAATGCCCAATGCCCAATGACCAAGCGGCGCTCACGACGGGCCCTGCGGCGGTTTTGGTCGAGCTTTGGGCATTAGGGCTTGGTCATTTATTGGTCATTGGTCATTGGTCATTGGTCATTAAGGCCACCGAGAGAATGCCAGGCTTAGTTCAACGGCAGTGGGCTGCTCCCCACTCCCTGGTATTCCTTTTGACTCGACGCCCAGCCTCTGCCTAGCCTGTACGCCATGATCATCGCCGCCTCCCTGCTGGCTTCCAACTTCGGGTGTTTCGCCAAAGAGACCGAGCGCGCGCACAAGGCCAAAGCCGACTGGTTGCATCTGGACATCATGGACGGCCATTTTGTGCCGAACATTTCCTTCGGCCCGGAAGTTGTCCGCGTGATCCGGCCTTTGACCCGGATGAAGTTCGACGTCCACCTCATGTGCTCCAAGCCGGAAGTGCTGTTGGAAGCTTTCGCCGAAGCGGGAGCGGACCACCTGACGGTCCACGTCGAACTGGGCGATCGCACCAATCAGTTGCTCTGGAAGATTCGTTCGCTCGGGCTGAAGGTGGGACTGGCGGTGAATCCTCCCACGGCCATCGCCAACGCCCGGCCGTATCTCAGCCAGATCGATGTGCTGCTGATCATGACGGTCAATCCCGGCTTCGGGGGCCAGCCGTTCATCCACGAGATGCTCCCGAAAATCCAGCAAGCCGCGGCCTGGCGACGGGAAAAGAATTTCAACTACCGCCTCGAGGTGGATGGCGGGATCAACCTGCAAACGGCCGCCGAGTGCGCCAAAGCGGGAGCCGACACTTTCGTGAGCGGCACCGCGCTTTTCGGCCAACGGCAGTTGGGACGGGCCGTCCGGAAGATGCGCGAGGCGGTCCGCGCGCAGGCGGCGCGGGTCCGCGCCCTCGAGCCGGCTCTGAACTGACGGGCATTCCCGGGGACGTATCTCGTTGACGGTTGCTCCTGGCGTTCCTACTCTGGCCCGGTGTGAGTTCCCTGAATCGGGAACCTTGAAAAACCGAGAGCCGCAACTGACAGAGCGAAAGGAGTCAAAGCTATGACTGAGGTTGAAACCGGTGAGCCCGAGGTGACGATGGGAAAGTTAGTCCAGGATTTCAAAGTCGTGGTGCAGGACGCGGAAACCCTCCTGAAAGCCAGCGCCGGCGAACTCGGCGAGAAGGCCCGCGAAGCCCGCGCGCGTCTGGCCGCCAGCCTGGAAGGCGCCAAGGCCAACTTTTACAAGTTCGAAGACAAGGCCATGGCGGGCGCCAGGGCCACCGATGAATTGATCCGCGAGCATCCCTACCAGTCGATCGGCCTCGCCTTTGGTGTCGGGTTGTTCATCGGTGTGCTCGTCGCGCGCAAATGACCGCGGGCATGGACGAAACCCCGCCACCGTCCGTCGGCTTGCTGGGCTCCTTGCGTCGGATGATCGAGACGGCGTTGAGCACGATCCAGAACCGGGTCGAGCTGTTCGCCGTCGAGATGCAGGAGGAAAAATGCTGGCTGATTTCCACCCTGATCTGGGCGGCGGCCGCGATCTTTTTCTGCGGGCTGGCCATCCTCTTCGTGGTGGCGATGGTGCTTTACGTGTGCTCGTCTTTCGGCGATCCCTGCGCGGTCGACCGCCGCCGCTCTCCGACACGGTCGGCGAACTGAAAAAGGACATCGAATGGATACGCTCACAGGACTGAGCCAGGTCCAGGCGCGCAAGCGCGAGTTGCTCCTGGAGAGCGCGCTCAACCGGCAAGTGTTGCGCGTGGAAACAGGCAAACTTCTCGTCCGCGCCGAACAGTTCAAGCGGGGCTATGACTGGGCGAACCTGGCCTGGAAATGGACGGCGCCACTCGCCGGCTTTCTCCTGGCCCGCAAATTCAAAAGGACGGCGGGCCTGTTCGCCAAGGGTTCCCTGCTGGTCACCGCGCTGAGCGCGCTCTGGAAGGCGTGGGAGGCTCGCCCGCAAAAGCCCGCCGGTTCAGAGCCGGAAACCTGAGCCAGCCGCCCGGCCTGGCCCGCGCTGGGTCTTCGCAGCGTTCCGCTTCCAACCATTAACTGCCCAGCATGAGCCAAATCAAATTTGGAACCGACGGCTGGCGGGCCGTGATCGCCGAGGATTTCACCTTCGCCAACGTCGCCCGCGTGGCGCAGGCCACGGCCGATTACTGGAGCGCTCACCCGGTCGCCGCCACCGAGAAAAAGGTCATCATCGGCTACGACCGGCGTTTCCTCTCGGACCAGTTCGCCCGGTGCGCCGCCGAGGTCTTTGGCGGCAACGGCTTCGCTGTCCTGCTGACCGCCCAGCCCACCCCGACGCCAGCCGTCTCTTACGCCGTCAAGGCCCAGGGCGCAATCGGCGGAGTGATGCTCACCGCCAGCCACAATCCCCCGGCCTTCAACGGATTCAAACTCAAGGCCCATTTCGGCGGGTCGGCCGAGTCGTCCATGTGCCAGGGCGTTGAAGGATTTCTCGATCGGAACCCGGTGCAACGCGCCCCGCTGGACAAAGCCGTCGCTCCCAAAGTCGCGGACATCCGGAACGCCCATTACGCCGCGATCAAAAAACTGGTCGACTTCAAACGTATTGCCCGCTCCAAACTCCGCTTCGCCCACGATGCGCTCTACGGCGTCGGCGCCGGCTGCTTCGAGAAATTATTGGCCGGGACAACCTGCCGCGTCACCACGCTCAACGGCAACCACGATCCCAACTTTGGCGGCATCAACCCCGAACCGGTCCCGCAGAATTACGGCAAATCCTCGGCTTATCTCCGTCAGCATCCGCATGACTTGTGCCTGGTGACCGACGGAGACGCCGACCGGGTGGGCGGCATGGATGGCCGGGGCAAGCCGCTTTCCACGCACCAGATCATCTGCCTGCTCCTGCAACATTCCCTGGTCAACCGGCGGGCGCGCGGACGGATGATCAAGGCCCTGACCACGACGTCGATGGTGGATCGGATCTGCGCCGCCCACGGGCTCGAGCTGGTCGAGACGGGCGTCGGCTTCAAATACATCTGCGCCGAGATGCGCAAGGGCAACGTGATCCTCGGAGCCGAGGAGAGCGGTGGCATCGGTTTCCCCGGGCACGTGCCGGAGCGCGACGGGATTCTCGCCGGACTCATGCTCTTGGAATTACTGGCGATCGAGCGGGTCTCGGTCAACCAGTTGATCGCCCGGCTCGAGAAGGAGTACGGACCGCACCGTTACGCGCGGATCGACACGCCATTCCCGTTGGAGCATCGCGCGGCCCTCCTCGAGTATTGCAAGAACCATCCGCCGTCGAAACTGCTGCGTTCGCCGCTGGCTGAGGTCAAGTCTTACGATGGAGTGAAGTTCGTGGCCCAGGACGGCTCCTGGCTCATGGTGCGCGGTTCCGGCACCGAACCGATCCTGCGGATTTACGCGGAAGCAAAGTCCGATGCCGACGCCAGAAAGCTGCTCAAGCTCGGAGTGGGGCTGACGAAGGAGGTGTGAGTTACGGGATTAACTTCACACGATAGAAAGCCATGCCATCGCAGCAATCGGGGAGGCTCATGGTGTGGCCGGTCGTGATGGAACCGACGGCCTTGAAGGCCGCCGGGTTCAAAGTCGTCGAACGTTCCACCTGGTAATGATGCACGTCAGTGGTCGTGCCCGCAATCTCATCGCGGAGCTGCGACGACGGGCCGTCCCAGCTGATCGTGAAGCTGTCGCTGGTACGCGCAACGCGAGTCACTTTGGGTTTGGGATGGAATCCGATGACACCACGGACGGGAAATAAGCCGAGCCAGTTAGATGCGCTCCACTGCATGATGATGCGATCGCCTGAGCCCCAACTCGTGCGGATCACAACGGAGTTGTCTACCCCGGACTGCGAGTCGGTGATGTAGCCATAGATCATGACCCCGTGAATGTCCGGGTTTGCGTTGGGCATGGGGGCAAGGTTGCGGCTGAACTGAGTGGTTGGCTGGAGAAAACAAAGCACGGGATAACCGGCGTCGATTTCCGCTTTGACGTCATCGTAAGTAAATCCGGTGGTCGTGGTTCGTTCCGGATTGAAGTCGGTCAACTGGGTAAAGACATCGGCGTCGTAGCCGCGGTAGCGCGCCCATTCCTTGAGACCGGACTGGATGTCGGGGATATAAACACCGGGAGGGTTGGTCTGGTAATAGTTGTTGCGACGCCGGCCCGTTTTGTCCCAGAAAACAAACGAGTACGCGTCGATGTTACCGCTGCATTCATTCGCGAGGTTGGTCCACTTGTTCTGGCTCAGACCAATGAAGTCGCCAACGCAGTCCGGCGTGTGTTCAGGGCGGCCGGCGCTGACGTAGGGGTCGGGAGCGGTGTCCTCGTAGCTGAAATGGTCACCAAGCCCGCAGCTCTGCAAGTCGATGGTGTAGCTACGCCAGTAATCGTCAATGTGACCCGGCTTGTTTGCTGGGCGGCCATCGAGTCCGGCCTTGCTAGCCCACATCGATCGGATCCCAAGGTTGCTCCCGCACGTGTCCAGCGGGGCCACGCCGCCGCCAGCCGGACCCGTGTAGAAATCCGGGAGGCCGTGCCGGTCCCAAAAGCCCAAGAGATTGCCACAAGCGGTGCCGAAACAGCCGGCGTACCAGGTGTAATCCGGCACTTCGGTGAGATAGACATAGGTTTGGGCGCCGAGTTGCCTGGCCGTGAGGAACAACAGGGCGAGCACGAAAAGCGATGGCCGCTTCCTGCGCGAAAATGCATTCCTGGTTTTCATTGGCTTTGCCGAAGTGAAATTCGACGATCCTATACATCGGGAGCGGCGCAAATGCCAGCTTGAGTTTCCAAGCTCCTGATTGCGGATTGCGGATTACGGATTGCGGATTGCGTGCTCCGCCACGGTTCATGGTCCCGGTCGAAGCCGCGGGGTGACGCGGCAGGAATGATGCCTGTAATTGCGCGGTGCCCCCGCTACGGCTCGATCGTCTCCAGGTACTTGAACTTGCCGTCCTTGACCGTGATGATGACAGCCGGCTTGGTGGCGTTGCGTTGCGCGTCCATCGTGGTGTTGCCAGTCACGCCAATGAAGTCCTTGGTCGCCGCCAGGGCGTCACGAATTTTCGGCCCTTCGGTGCTGCCGGCGCGCTTGATGGCGTCGGCCAGGACCATGGCCGAATCGTAGCCAAGGGCGGCCATGGCATCAGGGGTTTCGCCATCGAATCGGGCTTTGAACTTTTTGACAAAGCTTTGCACCAGGGGAGTGTCCAGTTCCGCCGAATAGTGGGTGGAATAATAAGTGCCTTCGAGGGCCGAGCCGCCGATCTGGATCAGTTCGGGCGCCTCCCAGCCGTCGCCCCCAAAGAGCGGCACGGAAATGCCGAGCTGCCGCGCCTGGACCGCGATCAGGCCCGCTTCGGTGTAATAGCAGGGAGCGAAGATGGCCTGGGGATTGGCCGCTTTAATCGCCGTGAGCTGGGGCTTGAAATCCTTGTCCCCGCTACTGAAGCTTTTCTCCATGACGACGGTGCCGCCATTGGCCACGAACGGTTCCCGGAAATACTTGGCCAGCCCGACGCTGTAAGGCGCGGCCACGTCGGTCAGGAGGGCCACCTGCTGGACCTTGAGGGTCTTCTTGGCGAAGTTCGCCAGCAGCTTGCCCTGGAACGGATCGGTGAAGCAGACGCGAAAGATGTAATCGCCCATCTCCGTGACTCGCGGGTTGGTCGACGAGGGTGAAACCTGCGGGATCCGGTTCTTCTGGCAGATGGGCGCGGCTTCCAGCGAGCGGCCGGTGGCGACTTCACCGAGGATGGCCACGACTTTGTCGCGGGCGATGAGTTTTTGGACGACGGTGGCGGACTCTCCCGGAGTCGAACGGTTGTCTTCATAGATCAACTCGAGCTTTTTGCCGAGAACGCCCCCGGCAGAGTTGATTTCCTCGATGGCCAGCAGGGTGCCTTTGTGGGAGGACTGCCCAAAAGCGGCCTCCTTTCCGGTGAGGGAGGCAAATTCGCCAATCTTGATGACGTTGCCGGACGGCCCGGCGGATTCCTTCTTGCAACCGGAGACGACGACCGCGCAAACCAGGGCCACAGCTGCGAGGAAAGAGTGTTTCTTCATAGTGGTATTACCGCAAAATGGATCATCGACCGGCCGGAGGTTAGCAGGCAGAGCGGCCCAGGAGAACAGTTTTTTGTCCGCCGCGCTTGCCTGGGATCGGCGCCACGCTCAACTCCCCGGCTTCGCGCTCGACGCCTTGACTATTTGCTCGACCAACGCATCCGATTTCCACTCGTTTTCGGGCGTGACCCACTGGATGCGGCCGGCGGCGTCCACGACGACGGTGCGCACGTTGTGGTTGATCGGTTCGCTGGGATCGGCCCGCCAGAATTGCAGGCCGAATTGTTCGCCGATCGCCGTAATATCGATCAGTTCACCCGTCAGAAAGTCCCAGCGCTTCGGGTCGGCATGGAACCGATCGGCGTAAGCCTTGAGCCGGTCCACCGTGTCGTATTCGGGGTCGATGGTGATGGTGAGCAGATGCCAGTTGGTCGGGCCACCGGCCCGCGCCTTGAGCTTTTCCTGCGCTTCGGAAAAGTTGCCGCTCAACCGCGGGCAGAAAGTGGGGAAAGGACAGCGCGTGAAGATGAAGGTGATGGCCAGCGCCTGGTTTGGAAAGTCGCTCAGGCGCACGACCCGCCCCTGCGCGTTGGTGAAACTGTAGTCAGGCATCTTGTCGCCCACCCCCAGCGGTTCCACCTCGCGCGCCCGGCGAAAACTCACCGGCGCCGAGGGCAACGGGGTGCGCGGGGTATCCAGCTTTTTCAGCTGATCGATCCACCCATCATCCCCGGTCACGACCAGGCGAAAGGAGACGAAATCTCCCGGTTGCAATCCCGCCAATTCCCGGGCGTGCTGCACCTTGAACATCATCGTCATGGCTTCCATGTAATTGGGGATTGCTTCGTGCGCGATCGTCACCTTCTTTCTTTCGACCATGAGCTCTTTGACCACGCCTTTGACCTGGTAGGTCTGCCGGTTGGTCTGGGCGGCGGATTGCGCCGGGGTGGGGCCGCTGCCTGGCCGGCAGGAGAACGTCGCGCCCGCCAGCAGCGCCGCCATGACCGTGGTCATGATGTGTCGGTGCATCCATCGAGTATCCAGGATCCAGTTTTGAGTTTCCAGTTTTTCATTTTCAGGGGAGTGGACTCGAAGCCGTTAGCTGCGGAGTGGCCGAAAGCTTGCATCCTTCAAGTCTCGGAAGAGGCAAAACCTGATGCGCCCGCGTATCTGTTCAGGAGTCATAGACGCCCGCCCTCACCCCGGCCCTCTCCCCCGGGGACAGGGAGATGGTGGCGCCGCGTCGTGAAAACTCTGAGGCTGCTCTTGCCGTTGCCGCGCTCAAGACGCTCCAACCACCGAACCGCACGATGCTGTCCCACCGCGGAGTATAGTTCTCCCTCTCCCCGGGGGAGAGAGGGCCGGGGTGAGGGCGGAACCAGGCTCACACATAAATAAGTACTCGCCCGCGGCGCCGCCCGGCTCGCGCTCTGGCTTGCCAGTGCCTCGGCAGGTGTGGTTTATTGTCCCGATACATGCCGCAGCCAACGCCCAGCCAGACCGCCGAGGATTACCTGGAGCGAATCCACGAACTGATCGAAGAGAAAGGCTACGCCCGGGTCGTGGACATCGCCAGCTCCCTGGAGGTGAAACAGGCCTCGGTCACCAGCATGGTCCAGAAGCTGGGCGAATTGGGTTACCTGAATTACGAAAAGTATCGCGGCCTCGTCCTCACCGAAAAAGGCCGGGCCGTGGCCACCGGCATTCAGCGACGACATGAAACCCTGGCCCGCTTTTTCTCCCTGTTCGGACTCGACGTCCAAACCCAGCATCGCGACATCGAAGGCATCGAGCACCACCTCAGCCCCGCCACCGTGGAAATCCTCGCCGATCTGGCCGCCTTTTTTGAAAACAAGCCGGAGACGCTGAAGGATTTCCTGAAGTCACGAAAATGAAAACGATTTCGGGCAAGATCATCGACCGCACCTGGAAGCGGATCAACGAGGCCACGGAAGAGGAAGCCCAACGTCTCCTGGACGCGATGGCCAAGGAGCAGCCGTTCGTCGTCGCCTACCTGCTGGCGATCGAAGAAACCCTCATGGACGACGAGGATCGCGGTCAACTCATGCTCATCGGCCTGATTCTCTGGGAAATCATCTCCGCGGGAAGCCCGGGACTACGCCAGATCACGATGGACGACCTGGAAGCGGCGGAAGAGGCCAACGTCAAGTTCCTCGAGGAACTGGAGGCTGGCTCGGAGATGGATCACATGTCCGCCCTGCAAAACCTGATGACGACTTACAACCAGATTACCTTGCTCAACGCGGTCATCGAAGGCCTCATGGCCGGCCACGAAGAGGAGCCGGAACTGGCCGGCGAACACATCGGCCTGGCGCTGCTCCACCTCAAAACCGTGCTCGATTGCCTGGATCAGTGAACCGGTTCGGGCCGTTCAGTTGAAGCATTCAGGATACAACTTGGAAGCGCAGTCAGGGCAAAGGCTGGGACTGACCCGGGCATCGGAATATTTCTCGATGTAAATCTCCACGCGGCTCCAAAAGCCTTTCGTGCTCAAAATCCGTTTGCAGGTCACACAAATCGGCAGCAGCCCGTTCAGGCGTTTCACTTCGGCCAGAGTCGCCTCGAGCTTCTTGAGCAGCCGCTCGCGCTCTTCGGACGCCTCCCTGCGATCGTCGATGAGCCGCTTTTCCCGGAGCAGGCGGCGCACCGCCAGGGGCAACCGGCTCATTCGATCCTTGAGGATGTAATCGCCCGCGCCCTTGTCGATGACCTTCGCCGCGGTGTCGTCGTCCAGCGCCCCGGTCACCAGGATGAACGGGATGTGCTGTTCCAGCTTTTCCAGCTGCTCCAACACGTCCAGCGCGTTCCACTCCGGCAGATTGTAATCCGACAAGACCACGTCGTAGTGGGCCGTGCTCAGTTTGTGGATGAATTCCTCCGGCGTGCTGACGATATCGGCGCGCGCGTTGTAGCCGTGCTGTTGCAAGGCCGCCAGACACAATTCCGCGTCGGCTGGGGAATCTTCCACGATCAAGATGTGTAATGACTGCCCTTTGACGAAGGCGGTTTCAAACCCTCGGTCGCTCATAGCGCGATCCTTTCTTGCTGCGGATGGCCGTCAAACCCGGAGCCTGGTAAGAGGTCCGAACAGCGGACACCGGTTGCTCCAGCCCGATCGCCATCATTAATTGATGCAATCCACCGGCGGTGCAGATGTGATGCCACCGGCCCACCCCTGGAGCCTCCTTCGTCGCATTCGCGCGCGCGACCGCGCGGAATCCGGGATCTCTCGCGCGTTGCTCAAGCGGGCGCTCCGGCCGGCCGAGGCGGCACTGTCCCAATCCGGGACAAGGTGTCTTGGACACAGGACACCGCTCGGGCACCGGCTCCCTCACCGGCCATCCTTCCCATTCAGGTAGGCGAGGATCAATTCCGGCAGGTCGCCGCTATACCCGCCTTCGAGCAGGCTAAAGACCGGCACGGACAACTGCCGCAACGATTCGCCCAGCCAATGATAATCCTCGGCCTCGAGTGTTTCCTGGGCCAGCGGATCGCGCGCGTAAGCGTCGAAACCGGCGGAGACGGCGACCAGGTCAGGCCGGCTCTTCTTCAGTTCCTCGAGGGCGCGTTGCAGCACCTTGCGGTATTCCTCGCGGGGCGTGCGCGGCGGCACGGGATAATTGAAACAGTTCTTGCCGACATGGCTCGTCCCGCTGCCCGGATAGCACGGGTGTTGATGGATCGAGATAAAGACCGCATTGGAATGATGGACGAGGATGGCCTCAGTGCCATTGCCGTGGTGCACGTCGAAATCGAACACCGCAACCCGCTTCGCGCCCGTCGCGAGAGCCTCCAGGACCGCGATCGCGATATTGTTCAGGTAACAAAAACCCATCGCCCGTTCCCTGGTGGCGTGATGGCCGGGCGGGCGCAGGAGACTGAAGGCCATCGCGCCCTGCCGCGCCAGGGCCAGGGCCCGCAGGGCTCCCGCGACGGATCGGCGCGCATGTTCGAAGATGTCCGGGTAGCTCGGGGTGTCGCCGTCGAAATCCGCCGCCGCCGTTTTCACGTGCGCCAGGTGTTCCCTGGTGTGGGCGCGCAGGATGAGCTCATCCTCCACCGCGCCCAGGGGCTCCGCCCAGGTGATGGGAAGTTCCGTCTGCTGGCGCAGCTTTTCGAGCGTTCGACTGATCCGCTGGGGTCGCTCCGGATGCCCGGCCCGGTGATAGCCCGTGCAACGTTCGTCGGTGATAATGTTCATCGGCCCGCCGGCAGACGAGGGATCGGTCGTCGATCCATCGCTGCCTGACGGCGAAGCTAGCGAACGGCACGGCGCGAGGCAAGCGGGAGGAAGGCAGATCGGGCCGCGCCAAAAAAATCGGTTTCAGTCCAGTCGAAAGATTTGACGGGTCAACGCGCCAGCGTTACACCATAGCGGCAACCGGGCCGGCCGGATGGATAATCTCTCAATGCACGTTCCGATTTGTTTGTTGGCTGAATCCGATTTGCTTTACGTGTGGGATCGCGCCACGCCTGAAGGCAAGGCCATCATCGTTGTCCTGATCCTCTTTTCCATTTTCGCCTGGTCGGTCATGGCGCAAAAGGGTCTGCAACTGCGGCGCGCGAAGCGGTTGAACCATTATTTCGAAGCGGAGTTCCGAACGCAGAAGCATGTGCTGGATGTCTACGATCGGCGCCTGCAGGTGCCCGATTGCCCGCTGTTCATGGTTTACCAGGAAGGCTGCCGCGAACTGGACGCGCGCTTGCGCGCGGTCGGGAGCACCGTGCGCAAACGCTTCGTCTCACTCAAAGGCATGGAACACGTCAAACGCACGCTGGAACGGACCGTGGCGCAGCAATCGTTGCGGTTGGAGTCGGGCCTGATTCTCCTGGCCATCGCGGTCAGCGGCGCCCCCTTCCTCGGATTGCTCGGCACCGTCTGGGGAGTCATGAGCGCCTTCAGTTACGTCGCCCTCAAAGGCAGCGCCGATCTGAAAACGATGGCTCCCGGCGTGGCCGCCGCCTTGATCACCACCGTGGCCGGTCTGTTGGTCGCCATCCCATCCATGTTTGGTTACAATTGGCTCGTCCATAACCTGCGCGTCCAGACGGTCGAACTGGACAACTTCGCCCAGGAACTGGTCTCCCACATGGAGACGGAATATTTGCAAGAAGATGACGCGTAGAGAAGATGCGGGATACGGGATGCGGGATGCGCGATGCGCGATGCGCGATGCGCGATGCAGGATGCGGGATGCGGACTCCAGAATACGGGATGCACAACACGCCAATCGTATTGCGCGACGCGCGATGCGCGCTGCAAACTCAGCGACACAATGCGCGGCGCCCGCATCGTGCATCCTGCATCGCGCATCCCGCATCCCGCATCCTGTATCCCGCATCCTGCCTCCCGCCCTCTGCCCCCTGCCTCCTGGCTCCACCGCCTCCCCCTCCCCTGACCCATGCGCCGCTTTTCCCAACGCAACAGCCTGGTCACCCTGGCCGATATCAACATCACCCCGCTGTTGGATCTGGCGTTTGTGTTGCTCATTATCTTCATCATCACCACCCCGCTCCTGGAACAGGGACTGAGCCTCCGACTCCCCCAGGGCGGACGCGCCGACGAACGAAAACTCGATCCGCGCGATATCCGGACCGTGGATGTGAGCCAGCAGGGCACTTACAAGTTCCAGAACCAGTTCCTGCTGCCGGAGCAAATCGCCGCCAAGCTCAGAACCGAGCAGACCCACAACCCGAACTTGATCGTCTATATCCGGGCCGACCAGAATGGTCCGTATAAATTCGTGGCGGCGATGTTGAATCGACTCGAGCAAGCTGGCGTCGTCAACGTGTCGCTCCGCACCGAACCAACCAACGTGCGCTGACCAATGAGCCGGCTTGGAAAAAAATGTTTAGTGGCCTCGTCCGTCCTGCACGGCTTTTTGTTGTTGCTGGTGCTGTTCGGGTCGGCGTTCTTCGTGGTGAAGGAGAAACCGCTTTCGCAGCCGAAACTCCAGTTCGTTCCCTCGAAGTTCGTCGAAGCCGCCCTGGCCGGCGGCGGCGGCAACCCGAACCTGCCCCGGACCGACGACGTGCAGAAAGGTTCACCCACCGCGCCCGCGCAACTGCTGGCGCCGCCCCCGCAACCGGTCCAGCCGAAGCCGCAGCCCCAGCCGGCTCCACCTCCGCCGCCGAAGCCGGAGGTCAAGAAGCCGGATTCACCCAAACCCGAGCCGACGGTGACGGAGAAAAAGGCGACGCCCAAACCCGCCGACAAATCGTCCCAGACGAAGCCCAAGATCGACCTGAGCGAACTCAAGCCCATCACCCGCGCGGACACGGAGAAAGTCAAAGCCAAAGCCGAAGCGGAAGCCAAAGAAGCCGCGCGCCTGGAAGCGCTCAAGCGCCAGCGGTTGGCCCAGCAAATCGGCAAAGCCGCCGAAGCCATGCAACGCGGATTCTCCTCCGGCACCAAGGTGGATGTGGGCGGCCCGGGCGGCGAAGCCTATGCCAGCTATGCCGCGTTCGTGCAGGCCGCCTACGAAAATGCCTGGAAAATCCCACCCGATTTGAACGACGACGATTCCGTCGCCCAGGTCCGTGTGACCATTGCCCGCAACGGACGAGTCACGGAATCCCAAATTATTCGGCGCTCCGGCAACGCGATGGTGGACCGCTCGCTGCAACGGGCGCTGGACAAGGTCAAACTCGAAGGGTTGCCACCGTTCCCTGATTTCATCAAGGAGGCCGAACGCACTTTCACCATCGAATTCAATTTGAAAACCAAACGATTAACCGGATGAACTATCGCCCTGAACTTCTCGCTCTGGCCACGGCCGCGACCCTCCTGCTGATTCCTGGCAAAGGATTCACAGCTCCGGCTGCGGCTTCGACTCCGCGGCCGGACATCGTCATCACCAAATCGCGGGATTCCCTCGGTTTCCTTAAGCCGATTCTGGTCAACATCAGCGGCTTCACCGGCGAGGCCGACAGCGTGCTCAAGTTCGACCTGATCTTCATGGGATTTACCAACGTCCCCGTGGATCAAGCCCAGTATCTGATCTCCGGGAGCAACGGCGGACGCATCGAGGGCCGCGTGACCGATCGAATCACCAAACACCAGATCCTGGCCAAGGCTTACACGGGGGGAAACCCGCGCGTTCAAGTGCACGCGCTCGCCGATGACATCGCGGTGGCGCTGACGCAACTGCCCGGCATCGCTCAGACCAAGATGGCCTTCAAAGCCGAGAGCGGGCCAGGCCACAGCGAGGTTTACATCGCCGACTACGATGGACACGGCGCGCAGAGCGTGACCCATGACCAGACCATCATGGCCGGTCCCTGTTGGGCGGGCCATTCCACCATCACCCTGCTCTATTCCTCCTACAAACTGGGCAACCCTTATATCTTTTCCCATCAACTCTCGACGGGCGCGCGCGCCGCCGTGGCCCGGCATCCCGGCGGCAACTACAGCCCGGCCGTCTCGCCCGACGGCACGCGCGTGGCGATGATCCTCAGCAAAAGCGGCAGTCCGGATCTTTACGTGGCCAACATCGACGGCAGCGGCCTCAAGCAACTCACCTCGACGCGGGAAGCGGAGTTCTCCCCATGCTGGTCGCCGGACGGACGGCTGATTTGCTTCGGTTCGCGCGACAAGGGGGCGACGCTCCTGTTCACCATTTCGCCATCGGGGGGGTCGCCGCGCCCGCTGGCCACCATCGGCGCGCCCAGTCCCACCGAACCGGACTGGTCGCCCGACGGCAAATGGATCGCGTTTACTTCCCAGTCGAGGACATTCCAGATCTGCATAGTGCAAGCCAACGGCGGGCAGGGCGGCGAAGCCATTGCGCTGGTCGAAGGCGAAGACCCGTCCTGGGCGCCCAATTCACGCGCGCTGCTCTTCTGCGGGGGCCCGGACCACGCCAAACACTTGTCTTTACTTGACGTGCCCACGAAACAGGTCAAAACTCTCGCCCGCGTTCTGGAGAGCAGCTCGCAACCGAGTTGGGCGAAGTAACCAATGCACCGAAGACTCTCCACCGCGCTCGAAACAAAATGAAACTCGCAAGACTCGCTTATTTCCTCGCCATCGGTGTTTCTTTTTCGTTCACGGTCGTCGGTTGCCGTAAAGGGCTGGACAAGACGACTCATATTCCCGGCCAGGGCCAACCGCACATCACGGAGTCCACCGCGCCGCCGCGCGATATTACCGGGGGCGGTGTTCTGCCACCGGGCACCGACAACACCGGCAAAGGAGTAACGCAATTCGACCCCTCCAAAGGCCCGGGCATCGCTGCCAGCTCGAAGAATTTCGACAACTGGGTGGAAAACCGCGACGAGTTCCGCGCCCAGACGGTCTATTTCGACTTCGATAAATCCATCATTAAATCCGGTGAAATCGGCAAGCTCGAGGAAGTGGCCCGCCGCATGAAAAGCAGTTTCCAGGGCAAGGCGCTCCGGGTCGAGGGTCATTGCGATGAACGCGGCACCGAAGAATACAACCGGGCCCTGGGCGATCGCCGCGCGCTCTCGGTGCGGGAGAAATTGGTTTCGCTGGGCCTGGACCCGGAAATGGTGCCGACGATTACCTTTGGCGAAGAGAAGCCAGCCGATCCCGGCCACAACGAAGCCGCCTGGTCAAAGAACCGCCGGGCGGAGCTCATCCTGCTTTCGCCTCCCTGATCGTGCAAGGACGCGGTCCGCTACGTGGTAGGGACGCGTTCCCCCGCGTCCCTAACTTCCCCCGATCGCCCCGACCGACCAAAAACCGATCGAACGGCAGCTCCGAACCCCTTGCGCATTCCATGCCGCGCTGCCTTTCGCTCATGTGCCTCAAGGAGAAGAGTGGGACGGGGTGGAACCCGTCCCTACCGCGATCGAACGGCAACCCTCAAAGCCTTGCGCTGCCCATGCCGCGCTGCCGTTGGCTCATGTGCCACAAGGTGAAAAGTGGGACGGGGTGGGACCCGTCGCCACCGGAGGCTGGATTGGTGCTTTACACGCCGGATGGGGCGGCCTAGTGTCAGCATCAGAAAGACAATGTATATGAATACTCTATTGGCTGGATTTTTTGGCGGCTGGGAAATCGTTTTGATCCTGGCGGTCGTCCTGATCCTGTTCGGTGCCAAGAAACTGCCGGAACTGGCCAAGGGCCTGGGGCAGGGCATCAAGGAATTCAAGAAGGCGACCAGCGAGGTGACCAACGAGATCAACAGCGCGATGGATGACAGCCATTACAGGGCTCTGCCTCCCCAGGAGCGCCAGGCCGAAGCCAACGTCCAAGGCAAACCTGCCGAGAGCCACGCCGAGACCACTCCGCCCGGTCCGACCCCAAAGGCCTGATTTCATCTTGCCTGAAACTGACTCATGGCGACCGAGCCGGGGGATCCACGTACTGACGAGGAGGTAGAGGAGGGGGGGCCGGTCAAGTCCTTCCTGGAGCACCTTGAAGACCTGCGATGGGTCCTGATCAAGAGCATCGCGGCCCTGGGCGTGGGCATGTTGCTCTGCCTCGTCGCCGGTGATCTCGTCGTCAACATCCTGAAGTCGCCCCTGCGCCACGCGAAGGCCCGCTATTCGGGCACCAACCAAGTCTGGACCATTTCCTGGGGCACGAACCGGCTGTGGACCGGCAAGCTGACGGACGAACAGCAATCGACCCTGGCTTTCGGCACGAACCGTTATGTCGGGCTCAAAGTGGATCTGGTTCCGAACGGCACGAATGGCTTTCTTGTCGCTCTCCGACCCGATCCCTACACCGATCCGAAAACCGCGCAGGCCATGAAGGTTGACCTCGTCAACCTTAGTCCCGTAGGCGGTTTCTTCGTGGCGCTGCAGGTCTCGCTCTACGGCGGAGTGGTTTTAGCGTCGCCGTTCATCTTCTACTTCGTCGCCGGGTTCATTTTCCCGGCGCTCCGCATGAAGGAGAAGTACTACGTCTATCGCGGCCTGGGGTTCGGATTGACGCTCTTCGCGATGGGCGTTTGTTTCTGTTACTTCATCCTGATGCCGGTGGCGCTGGCCGCGTCGGTCCTCTATTCCAACTGGCTCGGGTTCGAGGCCAACCAATGGAGGGCGGAGGAATACATCAGCTTCGTCTGCAAATTCATGCTCGGGATGGGCATTGGTTTCCAGATGCCCGTGGTGCTGCTGACGCTGGTGAAGATCGGAATCCTCAGCTACGCCAGCCTGTCGAAGATGCGCCGTTACATGATCGTGATCAATCTGGTCCTCGGCGCCCTGCTCACGACCCCGGAAGTTGTCACCCAGGTGCTGATGGCCGTCCCGTTGCAACTGCTCTACGAAATCAGCGTTTGGATTGCGTGGTATTGGGAGCGTCGCGACCGCAAGCGCGAGGAGGCGGAGCGCAAGCGCGAAGAAGAACAGCTCCACCGCCACGGCGGAGGAGCGGCGCCCTAGCGATTGCGGATTGCGGATTGCGGATTGCGGAGTGCGGAGTGCGGAGTGCGGAGTGCGGAGTGCGGAGTGCGGAGTGCGGAGTGAAGTTTGCGCGTGCCAGGATGATGACAGTGCGCTGTTGATCCCTAACTTTACTTCGCGCGTCGTGCCTCACTCAATCCGCAATCCGCAATCCGCAATCCGCAATCTGTCCAGGCTGGCTTCGTCGGCCACGTTCAACATTTGCGCCCGCGGGTCGATCCGTTTCATGAAACCGCTCAGCGCCGTGCCTGGACCCAGCTCGATGAAACGGGTGAATCCCTCGGACAACAAATAGCGCATCGATTCCTCCCATCGGACGGGGGAAGTGACTTGCTCGACCAGGCGTTGATGCATCTCGGCCGGCGCGCCGTGCGGCCGGGCCGTCACGTTGGAGATGACCGGCACGCTCGCCGGCTTGAGGGAGATCAATTTCAGGGCGGCGTCCAGCTTCGGCCTGGCGCTGGCCATGAGCTGCGAGTGGTAAGCGCCCGCCACGCTGAGCGGCATCGCTCTCTTGGCGCCACGCGCCTTGGCCAACTCACATGCCGCCGCCATTTTGTCGGCCGGACCGGAAATGACAACCTGGCCGGGACAATTCAGGTTGGCCAATTCCACGCCTGTTTCCGCGCACACCGCGCGAGTCTCGGTCTGGTCGAGCCCGATCACTGCGGCCATGCCGCCTTGCGTGGCCTCGCAGGCTTCCTGCATGAACTGCCCGCGCTGGCGGACCACCTTGATGGCCTCTTCGAAACTCATCACACCCGCCGCAGCCAACGCCGTAAATTCGCCGAGGGACAATCCAGCCGTCGCGGCAAAGGCCAGGCCTGGCACCCGCTCGCGCAACCGTTGCAAGGCGACCCAACTGACCAGAAAAATGCCGGGCTGCGCGTTCTCGGTCCTGGTCAGCTCCGGTTCCGGGCCGTCCAGACAAATGCTGGCCAGGTCATAGCCGAGGGTGGCATTGGCCTGCTCGAACCATTTCCTCGCGCTCGGCACGTGCTCGGCCCAATCGCGCCCCATCCCGACGCTCTGTGCCCCTTGCCCGGAAAACAGCAGTGCGGTTTTGCTCATAGAGGGCGCTGACTAAAACGCAAAGAGCGGGAAAGGGGAAGGGGGAATTGCGGATTGCGGATTGCGGATTGCGGATTGCGGATTGCGATTTGCGATTTGCGATTTGCGATTGGGGATGGCTCATGGGCAGCCTCCACGGTTCATGGGCAGCTTCC
>WNGF01001269.1_pt1 | contig 42337 bp, 44 predicted proteins | sample 5400641 | NCBI WGS metagenome assembly WNGF01 (sample SAMN13153371, study PRJNA577476) | soil metagenome | isolation source: 80 cm soil or saprolite under grassland replicate 2 | place: USA:California | collected 2016-06-15 | reverse complement strand
GTAGTCAGCACCTATCACACCAATCAGCACGCGGCAGAAAACGTCAGCGGCCAGGCCAGTTCATTGCGACCGTTCCGGCCGTCCTCGACCGGTGGCACGCGCTTGACATCCTCGTCCTCAACGCGCCGCTTGTATAGAGATAGAGAAGGTGACGTATGAACGCAGCCGATCAGCAAGAGAACGCTGGCATCTTCCGCCGGCACCTGAGCTATATTGCTGCCCTGTTTACCCTTGGTTCTGCTATTATCCATTTGGCCCTGATTCCAATTCGTGTACAGGAATACCTGCTGTATGGACTATTCTTGGGAATTATTGTCTTAGTACAGTTTGGTTTGGTAATAGCCTTGGTGCTGCGGCCGTCACGCCAACTGGCTGTGGTTGGCACTCTCATCTCTTTGGGTCTAATTGTGGCGATAATTGCTTTTCAAGCCACAGCCCTACCGCTGGGTCCTCATCCGTGGCAACCGGTCGGCTTTGACGATGCGGATTCAACCGGGATCGGAACTGGGGTATTTAGCACGATCACTCTGCTGCTGTTGGCCTGGCACCCGATGAAACAGGTCAAGCCATCACGCAGCTTCAACTTTTCTTACATCCCAACCTTAATTGTGACTTTGATACTGACATTCTTCGGGACCGCCAGTGCGATCAACGCCACTCCAGTTGGCATGAACATGAGCGCGCCTGTACCAATCGGCCAAACGGCTATCCCAATGAACAGTCTGCATGAGCTGCCAGGTAACCAACCAGTCCGGTCCTTCACCTTGGTCGCGGAGCCCAAAAAGCACAATGGCCATGAGATGTGGACTTTTAACGGCACAGTCCCTGGTCCAGAGCTTCGAGTAACCCAAGGTGATCGGTTACGCATCACATTGGTCAATCATCTTCCTACAGCTACGAGCATTCATTGGCATGGGGTGTCATTACCCAATGCCGAAGACGGGGTCGCCGGTGTAACTCAAGATGCCGTATCGCCCGGCAGCTCATATACCTATGAGTTTGTAGCCAAAGATCCGGGCACCTATCTGTACCACTCACACCAGGATTCATATCACCAAATGCTGCAAGGGCTCGTAGGGGCATTGATCGTGGAACCACGGACCGGAACTGTTGCCGACCGCGACTATGCCATCGTGATCCACGAAGCTCCCGGTAGTAGCACGAACCTGTGGGACACGCTTGGTGAGCTGGTCATCGGTGCTCCCAGCAACCAAGTGCCGGCTGTTAATGGCACCACCGGTGACCTGCACCTTGAGGCAAAGCCTGGCGAACGAGTCCGGCTGCGTCTCATCGGCGCTGTACAGGCCGATATGAAAGTGAGCAGCATTCCAGACATGATGCATGCCAGTCCGCAGGAACTGGTAGTATTAGGTGCTGACTACCAGGTCGTGGCATTAGACGGCTACGACCTCAACGGCCCACAAGTTATCGGCCCAGAGCGGCTGAGAGTTGGTATCGGCCAGCGCTATGATCTTTCCTTTACTATGCCGACAAGCAGTGTGGTCCGCTTGGTGGATATCAGCGGCCAAGAAACGGTCACAATCGGGGCTGGCCCACTTCCGCAGATCCCCGACCTTCGTCAGTTGCCGGTGTTTGATTTCGCGAACTACGGTTCGCCTGCCACTGATCCAATCACCGCCAGCGGTCGCTTCGACGTCACCTACCCTGTTATTCTCGGTAACCATTTCGGCTTTCGACAGGGGCGGTTGGAGCTTGTGCATACTATCAATGACCAAGATTCGCCAATGGGTCCTCAATATCTTGTCCGCAAAGGCCAGTTTGTGCGACTGCATATCAACAACATGACTGATGAGATCCATACCATGCATTTGCATGGACATCACTTTTCGGTCCTGACACACAATGGTCAGCCGTTACGAGGCAGCCTAGTACGCTTGGATAGTTTGCTTGTCGAGCCCCATGAAAGTTGGGATGTAGCGTTTGTGGCCGACAACCCTGGACTGTGGATGTTCCACTGTCATGTTCTCGTCCATGCTGAGTTTGGCATGAGCGGGATGGTTGTTTATCAAGGCGTTGCGACACCATACGAAATTGGTAGCCGTTCCGGTAACAAGCCAGAATGAGATTCCTCGTCTAGTTGGCAGTGCAGTTCCCTTTTTACCACCGTAGGAGGCTCGCTACTCATCATGAGAGTCCACACAATCAAAACGCACAAAATCACGACCAAGGACCAGAACCTGCTTGCGATCTTGGATGCCTACATTGCTTCGTTTGACGAGCACACCGTCTTGGCTATCACCTCCAAGATCGTGGCCATCTGTCAGGGCCGCGTGGTCAAGATCGGCACGGTCGATAAGCCCGCGTTGATCACCCAAGAAGCGGATTACTTTTTACCCCCTACCGCCAGTAAGTACAACATCACCCTGACGATCAAGAATGGGCTGCTCGTTCCCACGGCCGGGATTGATGAGTCGAACGGCGATGGTTACTATGTCTTATGGCCCCACGAGCCACAACGCATAGCCAATCAGGTGCGCGCCTATTTGCAGCGGCGCTTCGGCTGTACGCACGTTGGGGTCCTGATTACCGACAGCAAAACCACGCCGCTCCGCCTGGGGGTCACGGGGGTCGCCCTCGCCTACAGCGGCGTTCGGGCCCTCAATGATTATGTTGGCAGCGCTGATCTGTTCGGACGCCCCCTGCGCGTGACCAAAGTGAATGTCGTGGATGCGCTCGCTACCGCTGCGGTCTTGGTGATGGGCGAGGGCAGTGAACAGACGCCGCTGGCCATCATCAGCGACCTGCCGTTTGTCACGTTCCACGACCGCGATCCATCGGTGGAGGAGTTGCAAGAGTTGCGGATCGCCGTCGACGACGATCTCTATGGGCCGCTGCTGACGAGTGTCCAATGGCGCAAAGGCCAGTGACAGCGGTCGCTAGGGGTGCTATATTGGCAGAGCCAGTTGTAGCACGCCTATGGCTGTGGTGACGTGAGCACGTACCCGGATTCCTGCCAGCCGCGGCAGCCGCCATCAATAATCCAGACATCTGTGAACCCCATCTCTTGCAGCGCCTTCGCGCAGAGCGTCGCCTTGCCGCCGGCCCCGCATGTGAGGATGATCTTCTGGCTGCGGTTCTGGAGGGCCGGGTCGCGCCGCGGGAGTTCCGTATCGGCCTTGATCTCTAGTTCACCGCGGGTGATGTTGCGCGCGCCAGGAATCGTGCCGGTCCGGGCGATCTCCCAAGATTCACGCACATCGTGATGTGCTCACGCGCTTCCCGCACCAACTGCCGAAAGGTCGTCCCCAAGTGTGCTCTCCCTTCTTGAGAAGAAGGCCCTCAATCGCAGTATCGCAGACGTTGCTGGATAGCACAACGCCCAACCGCTTGAGCGGTCCCTGTCCTTTTGGATAGGAGCCGAGGGCAGCGCGAGCTTCCGGTGAGCACAATACCGTGAGACGCGCATTCCAAAGGCACGTTTGGTGCACGCTCAAGTATACCTTGACGAATGGCCTGTCGATAAGCGCCATTTTGTGGTAGAGTCATGGTGCCAATCCTGTATATACCGAGGCGCGCCATGGCCAAGTATGCGACCGCCACCATGCTCCCCCTGATCACGATCGACCCAGCAGCTCGCGTCCCACTGTATCAGCAGCTCTACGACGAGCTGCGGACCGCCATTTTGACCGGGCAGCTCGCGCCGGGGGCGCGGTTGCCCGCTACCCGTGAACTGGCGACCACGCTGGGGGTCGCCCGCAATGCAGTGCTGAATGCCTTTGATCAGCTCCTGGCGGAGGGCTATCTGGAGGGCCGTGTGGGAGATGGCACGTACGTGACGCGGGTGTTGCCGGACGATCTGTTGTATGCCCGCGCCGGCCTCCAGCCTGCGCCGCGCCTGAACCCGAAGGGGCACCGGCTCTCGCACCAGGGCGCCCTGCTGGCCGCCGCTCCCGCCAATCCGGTGCTGCACGAGGGGCCGCCGCGCGTGTTCCGCCCATTCGTGCCCGCGCTGGACTCCTTCCCCATCGCGCTGTGGGCGCAGCTCATCGCCCGGCGCTACCGCCGATCGGGCCATAGCCTGCTGAACGCCAGCTCCTCGGTGGGGTACCCGCCGTTACGGGCGGCGATCGCCAGCTATCTAGGCGCCGCCCGTGCTGTGCGGTGTGATCCCGATCAAGTCATGATTGTCGCGGGCGCGCAGCAGGCGCTTGATCTGACGGCCCGGGTGCTGCTTGACCCTGGCGATTCCGTGTGGGTCGAGGAGCCCGGCTATTGGGGCGCCCGCGGCGCGTTCCGCGGAGTGGGGGCGCGGCTGGTGCATGTCCCGGTGGACGCAGAAGGGCTGGATGTAGCTGCCGGGCGAGCCTGCTGCGCCACGGCGCGCCTAGCCTATGTCACCCCCTCGCACCAGTTTCCACTCGGGATGACCATGAGCCTGGCGCGGCGGTTGGCGTTGCTGCACTGGGCCAGCCAGGCCGGGTCCTGGGTGCTCGAGGACGACTACGACAGCGAGTACCGCTATGTAGGGCGGCCGCTCGCGGCCCTGCAGGGGCTGGACAGCGCAGGGCGCGTGATCTACCTGGGCTCGTTCAGCAAAGTGCTCTTTATGGGCCTGCGCCTGGGGTATCTGGTGGTGCCGCCCGATCTGGTCGACACGTTCGTACGTGCGCGGATGCTCATGGATCTGCGGCCGCCGACACTGGAGCAGGCAGTGCTGACCGACTTCATCGTCGAGGGGCACTTTGGGCGCCACATCCGGCGGATGCGCAACCTGTACGCCGAGCGGCAGGCCATACTGGTGGACGCGGTGCGGCAAGAATTGGCGGGGCTGCTGAGCATGACCGCTGCGGAGTCGGGAATGCACCTGGTCGGCTGGCTCCCTGCCGGAGTGGACGACCAGGTCGCCGCACACCAGGCGGCCGACTACGATGTCGTCGTCCCGCCACTCTCGGCGTATTACAGCGTGGCCCCGCCGCGTGGGGGGGTGCTTCTTGGGTACGCCGCCTTCAGCGAGTCCGAGATCCGGACGGGCGTCCAGCGCCTGGCGCGCGTCTGGACGGCGGGCGCTGCAGCACTCAAGCCGAGCCGACGATCGTGATGGTCGGGTGGAGTCAGCCGGCGCAACGTGGCGAATATGCATCAGCCACGCACCTTGTTGGAGCTGCAGCGCAGGGGCCAATCGCGTGCTGCCGGCCATGCACCAGGTCGAACGTCAGACTGTGTGAAAATGCTTTGGGCCCTCCACTCCCAAATGCTTTGGGCCCTCCACTCCCCGGCGATTTCGGCCGCTCGAGCGTTCCTGCCGCTCCACTTTGGCCGTCAAATGACGAGGAAAACGAGCTTCGCATGGAGTAATTGCCCCACCGTTTCGACTTTTCACACAGTCTGACGTGTTGTTGGGCCGGACGCCGCGAGCACTCTTGTCGGTACCCAGGGCAAGACCTTCCAGCCTACTGTATGGGATACCCAAAAAGATGGCCTTGAAGGTACTTCAATCAATCGTCGGGAGATCGATCACTGTAACCGTTCGCTTGTGCAGCTTTTTGCTTCGTCTCCGCATCAATAATGCTGCGTAACTCAGCGGCCAAGGGAACCGCATCCGTAAACTTCCTCCCATACTGGAGGTTGCGTGCGTAGTCAAAATCTGGCGGATTGGCTCCTTTCAGCGCCAGCCGAACGCTCGCCATAACCGGCAGCCAAGAGCAATGCGACGAAAGAGCGTTGCACCTGGCTGTCCGTGTTGATGGCGTTGTTAGGCCACGGCAAAGATAAGCGCAAGTGCATACAAAATCAGTGACAGCAGAATGCCTCGAAACGGGACACTGAACCAGTAGCGCACGCCGAGAAACGTGTACCCACCCAGCAGCACGAGGCCGACAACGAGAAGAAATACCGACTCGAACAAGAACACTGGATGCAATAGCGCTAGGTAGCCGTACACCAGACCAAACAGGATCGCGCCGAAGCTGTGACTTGCATTAAATCCGACCCAAGCCTTCCACATCGTTGTCTCGCGCGTAATCACCGGCGACACCACGCGCATGCGTTCTTGCAGCTCAGCATCACGTGGCACAAGCTTGGGGCCACGAAACGTGTACAAAAGATGTAGCACCCCAAGCAACAGCACAATTGCTGCGCTTCCAGCCAACAGATACGGCGCAAGTTGCCTCATCGTGCCTTTCTCCTGCGGCCTAACGAAATAAGGATTCTTAACCCGACAGCGGGCGACCAACGTCTGCCGAATGCGCCCCATGGCCATCATCTAGGTCGCTGCATATCCGCTTTTTCCGATCCCAAGATATCATACGCGGACGATCGTCTGTACTTAGCGCACTGTTAGACAGCAAAGCGCTTATTTCATTCCGATGATCAGGGCATGGGGTTTCGGATCAATCCAATGCCCTGACTTGGCGCGCCACTCTTGTTCGATGCTGCGCAGGCCGTCTTCCAGTTCCTCGTCGGTGAGCAGTTGATAACTCGGCCGTTTTCTGTGCCGCAGGTCCGCGGTGACCTTGTGGAGGTCTACTGTGGCGTTACGACACACCGTGCGCGTGTGCAGCTCTTGAAACCCCGCCTGCCTGCACATGGTGAGAATGGCGTCAATGGCGGGCAGACGCGCCGCCTCAATTTGGGCGACCTTCGGAAAAAAGCGGAAGGGTACCCAGGCTTGCAAGGCCACCTCTGGCGCCACGGTTCGCACCAGCAATCTGCCACCAAGACGTAACACGCGATACACCTCCTGGATAGCCCGCTGCCGATGGTCGATTTGGTGTAACACCAACGACAGCAGAACGCGGTCCACGGACTGGTCGGTCAAAGGCAGGTCTTCCGCACGGCCCACGACCCACCGGATCGGCAGGGCGGGGGATTGGGCGGCCGCATAGCGCAACAACTGGGTCGCGACATCCACACCGATAACATCTGCCCGGACCCGTTGTGCGATCGCCCGCGCAAAGCCCCCTGTCCCACACCCGATATCGAGCACCCGTTGCGAAGCGGCGAGATCAACGAGCTTGACGAAGTGCGGGAGCCAGAAGTCGAGCATCTCTGGTCGAAAACGGGTATCAAATTCGTGGGGATCGTAGGTGGCAGGTTGCGTCCAATAGTTCTGCATGAAACACCTCGTTTTCCACGGCCTTTAACTGCCTGTGCATCAGCCACCCACCGAAGTCAGCAACTAAGTAACTGACACTTGAGTACTCGCTCAAATGACTCGTGAGTCGGGTTGGCTTCTTGATGCGGTAAAACGCGGCACTCACGCTCGTTATTGTCAAGTCAAAACGCCTCAGAAATGTGGTACTAGGCCCGCGCAGACGATCGAGGACGACCCAGCGCTCTCAGCAGGGCTATGCTGGTCAAGTTGACGAGCGTTACCGGCGCTACGCCCGCTTACGTACTGCGTTACATCGTTGTTCCGCTCTGGCTCAGCGCCAGCGCTTTGGCGCCGCGCTATCGATACCCAAAGATGAGAGCCAGAGACTGCCCGACATGCGCACGTCCTGTTAGCGGCGCCTGCAACGCCGCGTAGATCAGCCCCTCGATCGGCCCGACGTGGCTGACAAGGGCCAGCCAGGCACCGGGGAAGGATGCAACCAAGTCGTGGACAAGATCGAGCGTGCGGGTCTGGACCGCGTGCAACGACTCGCCCCCCGGGGGTGTGCAATGCGGATCGGTGTACCAACGCGCCAGCAACTCGGCATCCGCCGTGCTCCGCGCCCGCACGGCCGCATGGCTGAGACCCTCCCACTCGCCCACCGCCGTCTCGCGCAGACGCACATCGATCTGAACGGTCATGCCCAGCGCCGCGGCGATCGGCTCTGCAGTCGCAACCGCACGTTGCAGCGGGCTGCTGTACACGGCCGTGATTGGCAGCAGCGCCAGGGCGGCGGCGAGCTGCGCCCCCTGCCAGGTGCCGTGGGCGGTCAAGGGTTCATCGGTGCTCCCGCTGTAGCGCCCGTCCAGATTGGCGGCCGCCTCGCCGTGGCGCACCAGCACCAGGCGGGTCGGCGGCGCGCGCATGGGCTGCGGCGCTGGCGGCCGAATGACACCGGCTGCAGGGTCGGGCTCGTCCATTGCACTCATTCTGACCTCTCAGTGGCCACACGCTCCCGCAGAAGGGTGAGCGTGCGCCGGAGGATCGCACCTGCGCGCTCGTCCGTGTCGCGCGGGTCAAACGCAAACCGGACAGTGGGGTGGTTATCATCGGTCGATCGTGCCGGCGCCGTGCCCGCACACGATCGATACACCTCCCCGCTGGCTGCGAGCGACTCGTCTGGTGGGATCGTGCCTCCCGTGTTCAACGTCGCTGCACACGCTTCACGATCTGGCTCAAGCCCTCTCGATAGTTCGGAAATTGGGGGTAGCCACCCACGCTCGCGTTTGGCCTGCGCATTCGCGACCGATAGCCGGCTCGCCTAGAGCACCGCCAGGACCGGGGCCACCACCTCCAACCACCGGAAGGGAATCACGAACGGGCGCGGCGCTCCGATGGCGCGGCGTCGCCCACGAAGTCCTCCATGCTGGCCGGTTCGTCATCCACAATGTTATGGATCGCGCCCGGACGGCCGTGCTCCAGAGCCGCCAAGGTGGCGGACGTCGCATCGGCGATGCAGACGTTACATGCATCGGAGCCGTTCGGGGCCGGCGCAGCGCGTCCCACGATGCTCAAGCGCGCCATAGCGCGCCCGCAGGCGCCAGCCCCAGGCAATCAACTGCGTGCCCAGCCAGGCCAGCAGCGGGTCGTAGGCCGCGGCTGGCCGCGGGCGTGCGGCCAGCGCCGCCCGCACCCGTCGCTGCTGCTCCGCAGCACGCAGCATATCCTTGTACCGTTCTTGCTGATACCGGTAGTCGTTCCAGATTCCCATCGCCCACCTCCGCCGGCCGGGTCGGACATCTCCATAGGTGTGCTCTCGTCTCCATGATCCCGATCTGCATGGAGAGAGACGGACTCCCTCACGTCCGCTCGAACGCAAAGTTAGACCGCTCGCGACCGCAATGGCACCCATATCCTTTCGTTGGCCATGAATGCAAGGGCATAGCATCAGCGCGCGGCGGTCACCATGATTTCCACCAGGAGCCCAGGGTGCACAAGGTCGGCACGGACGCAGGCGCGCACTGGCGGATTCTCGCGATCTACCCATGCATTCCACGCCACATTGTGAGCCTCGAAGAGCCGCATGTCGGACAACCACACCTGGGCGCTGAGTAGCTTCGATTTGTCGGTGCCGGCCATCGCGAGCAACGTGTCGATCCGCTCGAGCACCTGCAGGGTTTGGGAAGTGATATCGCCGCTAGGGTCGGCTGTCACACCCCGAAGGTAGACGGTGTCGCCATGCACGACGGCGCCACTGATGTGGGGCAGGTTGTCTGGTCGCTCGATGATTCCATGCCGACTGATTTTCAAGGAAGTTCTCCTTTCTGTATCGGACATTGTGGAGTGGTGAGTTCAAGTGCAACGCCTAAGCAGGCCACGGGCTTGCGCTTCACCCCCGCCGCACTCATAGATTGAGATCTGGTTCGAGCCCAGCTGGATACCACAATGAGTCCGATCGTGTCGCCACCACACGGCCCTGGGTGCAAGCGCGGGGTAGGCGATCACACAATCGCTAGAGATCGAGCCACTGGCCCATTCGGGCGCCCGTACTTAGCTGAACCGGGTCGGAGTAATCCGCTTGTGAACATTCCCATTGCACACCAAACGGGTCCTGAAACACAACCGCGCGTGCGCTCTGCTGTATGATAGTGCAATTGATCTGTTGAGCACGTTGGCTGATACTGGCAACTGCGTGCGCGTCAGCAGAAATGCCGACATGGGAGAGTGTTCCGGCCGGGTGGATGTCGGTGGCGCGTTCTAAGGCGAGGGCCAAGCCGGGGCGATAGACCATCACCAAATCTAACTCTTGATTGGCTACATGAACGTCGTCCCATGTTTTATTGGGCGGCAGCGTCGCCCAGCCGGTGGCCCGTTCGGCTTCGCGCCAGGCAACCTGCAGATCAAACAGCTCGGTGTAGAATGCCTCAGCTTGTTGGAGGTCAGCGACGCGAAGTGCAATGTGGGTCACCTGATACGTCTGCATAGCTTGCCTCCCTCGTTTCGGCTGCTCAGTGATAGGCTCCTGCGCCACATTATCCCGAAAATCTTCCGTCAGTCATCCGGCGTGTGACAGAATGTCATACTGTACAATAGATCAATGCTACAGATCGAGGAAGAGCACCAGGGTGGTGTGCGGCCCAAGGCCTCAGGCTTCAGCCGCGCCCGGTAAGCTGGCGCAGACTTGATAGCACCACCACTGGATATTGGCGCTATCATGCCATGATCTTACGAGATAAATGGTCTCCAGACAAGGGCCATTTTTGGCTAAAATGATAGAGCCAATCATCGCCGTCGATCCCAGGTGTTCCACGCTGTCGACCACAGCGTGGCACGTGTAGCGCACCTAGTCGTTGGGCCAGAATCGAGTGCGCCATATGCGCCCAATCGCGCTTCGGAAAATACGGTACACGATCCCGGTTACGCTTGGGGTTTGGGCCGCCGCTGCATGTGGCTCCATTTCTGCCTCCATAGCTTGCGCACCTGGGACGTCGAGAGATCATGGTTGCCGAGCCGGGAGCCACCACCTCGTCCATGATGGCGAGATTGCCCGTGTTGTAGCACGCCGCAACGAGCCGGCGCGCGCGAGCCTGGTTGTCTGCGGTGAACATCGGGTTGTGCTCCTTATCCTATCTCGAATTATCAGCCGGACACCACTCACGGCTTCGGTGCCGTCGCCTGGCGCGCGACCTGCGCCAGGAAGCTGACCAACGCCGCGGTATCGAAATAGAACATCTGGGCGCGCTTGAGCCGCCCCTCACGTACCTGATACAGGCCTAACACCTCGCCGTCAAATTGATCTCCACCTGGGGTGACCCCTCGCTGGCGCCAGAGGACCACGACCTCGTCTTCGCTCGCAGCCACAACGCGTGGATCCATCCTGCGCTCCGCCTCGGTCGGTTGCAGCGGGATCCACGTTTCGCTCCACGTTGGCGCCTCAGGCGCCAGCCCACGTGCAATTCCGCCGTAGGGGAGCGACGGCGGCCAGTGTATCTCGAACTCGGGATGGACGAGCTCGCGGAATCGTTGCTCATTCCGTTGCTCGACCGCGCTGAAGACATCGAGCAGCAGCTTACCATTCGCTTCGATACTCATGACGCTCCTTCTTCTTATCCCGTGAGTTGTTTGGCCCGGGTTTGCATCGCCTTGAGCGCCTCGATCTCCCCAAGATGCCCAACACACCCCAGCACTATTTCTTTGATCAGCTGATACGCCGTCTGTCGTCCTCCTGCAACTCTGGTTGGCTGTGCCAGCGCCGCTTCGGGCATGGAGCCAAGGTGTTGGCGCAGGGCTTTACCCACCTGATCCAGATAGGCCAGGAGTTCCGCTGCAGGCAGCACGGGAATCGCTGCCACGTCCTCCTGTGTGTAGCCAGACAGCATGCCAAGGCCTCCTGAGCCGATGCCACGGTGATCATACCCGGTCTTCTCGGCCCATCCCTGGGTATACCATTGCTCGGCTTCGGCTGGCTGCTGTTTCAAGAAGCGCACGTTCAGCACATCCAGCCCGCGACTACAATGCCATACTGTGACTCCTATGCTGTTGCCTTCTGCGTCGGGGCGCCATGTTAGTTCCTCACGGGACAACCCTGTCACCGCCTGGTGGATGCCCTCAACCAGCGCGGCAACCAGGTCTACCAGCACTTCAAGGCCGGTCATGAGCTCTTCCTCCTTTCTTCACCGTTTCCACTGCCGGTTCTGACATTATGCTCCTCCCCGCGATGCGCTCGCTCCATCGCAGGCCACCCGTCGTCCTTCGATTCACCCGCCGCCACTCGGCTGACCGCCAAGAGTGGCAACGCCAGGTCGCGGACCTTCATCAACACGCCATGCAGCGCGGCTTCATCGGCAAGAGGGTCACATAGCAGTGTACTGCCGTCTTCCTCGTAGCTGATCGTTAAGTCGTTGAAACAGGCCGACCAATCGAGATCGAGGTGGCCCTTGACGCGAATTGCGTAGACGATCATCACACGTGCTCCTCGCAACCGAATGTTGCAGCACCCCGTCGTTTCCATCACTTGACACGTGTTCATGCAGTCTGCCCATAGTTATAGTGCAGGCGGGGGTTGAGATGCAGGAGACCAAAGTCGTATCTCAGGGAGTATTGGTGAGCAGACCTCTGTCTGAGGTGGATGCTGTGGGCATGTTACAGGAGCTGGAGTGCTCTCGCTCTGGCAGTCGCCTGAGTTCGGCTTTGCACGCCGAGTTTGCCGTAGATGTTGGAGACGTGCTTCTTGACCGTGCCCAGGCTCAGGACCAGACGGTGGGCAATGTCGCGATTCGATGCGCCGGCATCCAGGAGCTGCAGCACTTCGCACTCGCGCGCCGTGAGGGGTTCCACGAGCGCACTGGGATGAGCCATGTGGCGTTGGGGATTCGCAGCGTACGGCCCCGCAAAGGCAGCCAGCAGCGCGGCGACGTACTCGGGGGTGATGCCACGCCGATAGGCATGACGGAGCAAGGCCCACATGGGTGCTCCTTCATCGACGAAGAGACGCAGGTAGCCCGCTGGCTCGGCGAGCCGGAGCGCGCGTTCCAAGGTCGCCAGCGCCTCGGCGCGCTGGCCGTGTGCATCCAATGCCAGGGCACGCAGTATGAGAATCTCAAGGACACTGCCTATACGTGCTTTGGCCTCGGCCTCGACTTGCAGCCGCGCCAAGAAGTGCAGCGCCTCCTGAAGGAAGGGACCCTGCGGGTCGCTCCGCCCCTGGGCGATGCGCACCCGTGTCAGGGTGAGATACTCCTGTTCGCGCGGGTAGCTCAGATCACCATCGGCGGAAAGACCGCTCGCGTCTGCCCAACTCATGGCTGAGGCGAGGTTGCCCTGCATCAACTCCACCTGCGCCCGCACCGCGGCCACCCGGGCCACGATCTGCGGGACAAACTGACGCGCGTGTGCCAAGTGGGCGAACGCGTCCAACGTCGCACGCGCCTGACTCGCATGCCCACGAGCCTGCTGCAGGCGGGCTAGCGCCGTGTACCCAAGCGTGATGAAATCGGCATCCACCAACGTCGTTCCTTCGAGCAGGCGCATGCCGTGGGCAAGATGTCGCTCGGCCGCGTCCAGGTTATTCCACTCACGCAGCAGATCGCCCAGGCCGAAGCAGTAGGCCGGGCCACTGCTCAGCACCTGGAGGACCTCGGGTCCTCCGATCACCTGTACTGCCTCTTCGTAGATGGTCGCGGCCGCTGGGAGTCTGCCTTGCAGCACATGCAGCCGGGCCAGGAGGATGCGGCTGCGCAGGATGGAAAACAGGTTGCCTGACGTCTGCGCTGGTTCCACGGCGGCCGCAACCAGGTGCTCGCTCGCGGGCCCGACGTCGCCACTGACCTGGTAGGCGTGGGCGGTATACACCAGGGCCGTCGTCCGCCCGATGACCTCGGTCTCTGGGAGCAGGTCCAGCGCCTGCTGTGCGAGCGCGACCGTGCGCACGAGATCGCCTGCATAGCGGACGAGGTTCGCGCGGATCACCCCTGCCCAGCCGCGAATCATGCGGGCTTGCTCGGCTGAGCTGTCGGCGTGCAGTAGGCGTTCGGCATCCTGGAGGCGCGCCTCGGCGGCCTCCGACTGTTGGGTGAACAACATCAGCATGACGGCATGGGCGATACAGAGGGCGGGCCGGGCCTGCACCAGTGCATCGGGCAGGGCATTCAGCCAGCCGAGGACCGTCTGCGTCTCTCCCTGGCCCGCCACTCTCAGGGCGTGCTGTTCGATCAAGCGGGCGGCGCCTTCGACATCAGGCGCTGCCAACGTGTGCTGTACCGCTTCGGCGACCATGTCGTGCTGCTCGTACCAGGCGCTCGCACGGCGATGCAGTTCGAGCACAAGCAGGGGCTGGGTCCGCTGGAGGCGGCTGCGCAGTGCCTCGGCAAACAGGTGATGATAGCGGTACCAGCGGCGCTCGTCGTCCAGCGGGATCAGGAACAGGTTCGCACGATCGAGGGCTTCCAGCATGGTCTGGCTCTGTGTCCCGCCATCCTGCCAGCACGTCACGGCATCACAGAGCGGCCCACTCAGGCGCTCCAGGATGCAAGTGTGCAGCAGAAACGATAGCGTGGGCGCATCTTGCTGCGCGAGCACCTCCTCGGAGAGGTAATCCAAGACGAAGCGATGGCTGCCGGTGAAGGCAGCGAGAAACCCAGCGACATCAGCGCTGCCGCGCAGCGAGAGGGCGGCGAGCTGGAGGCCGGCCACCCAGCCCTCCGTCCGCTGCTCGAGGGCCGCAATGTCCGCAGGCGGAAGATCCAGCCCGATCAGCGTGTGCAGAAACGTGCTGACCTCCTGTGCATCGAACCGTAACTCGGCAGCCCGCAGCTCGGTGAGCTGCCCCTGGGCCCGCAGCCGTGCCAGAGGCAGCGGCGGGTCAGCCCGCGTGGCAAGGATGAGGTGCATCTGCGGCGGTCGGTGCTCTACGAGATACGCAAGCGCGCGATGAATGGGCGGGGCTTCGATGACATGGTAATCATCCAACACGAGGGCGAAGTCGCCCCCCTCCAGGCTGGTCAGGTCATTGGTCAACACGGCCAGCACGGTCTCTGGTGGGGCCGGCTGCGGCGTCTGCAGGAGCGCGAGCGCGGTCGTGCCGATACTCTGGTCAAGCCGCTGCAAGGCGGCAATCAGGTAGGAGAGAAAGCGAACCGGGTCGTTGTCCGCTCGCTCCAACGAGAGCCAGGCAACCGGTGTGCCGCTCTGGGCCAACCATTGGGACAGCAGGGTGGTTTTGCCGAACCCAGCGGGGGCCGAGACGAGGGTGAGCGCCCCCACCATTCCCTGCGCGAGACGTGCGAGCAGGCGCGAGCGGGACACGAGCTGGACACGTGGACGCGGCACATAGAACTTGGTGGCGATCTGCGGATCGCCCTCCTGATGGGGCTCGGTGCGTCGTCCGCCGTGCTCCTCGGCATGGGCATACATGGTCCTCAGAGCGGGCGGTGTCACGATCTGGACTGCGGTTGGTTCCGCTGCCGATATCGTCTCTGGCACACTGTTCCTATCCACCCTGTCGGCAACAGACCGTGTCTGGAGCAGCTGCGCCACCTGCTCAAGCCGAGCCAGGGTGAGCGCAGCGGTCTTACCCAGATACGCTTTCGTGCGCTGCTCGTCCCTACCAAGATAGGCATACCAGTACCAGGTGCCGCGCTGTTTGCGTTCCTTGCGTGCGGTGTACTGACCGGCTTGGCCAGCGAAGGCGAAGCAGGCAGTGTGATCCAGCCAGGCAAACCAGGCAGCGCTTCCGGGGACAATGCTCAGCGGCCTGCGATCACGGCACGCGTAGAGCGTGTAGGCCTGGGTCGCGGCAGACCAGACGACGGTGTAGGGGGGAACTTTCGGCATCAGATCTCCCGGAGAAGCTGCTCCACCCTGTTCGTACCCAACCGGTTCGTACCCAACATCGCTGTGTGCTCTCCCCATCAGCAGCGCGTGAGACCGGTGTGCTGGTCAAGCGTGTAGCACCGCGAGAAGTCATTGTCCCGAGCCGTTGTGCTGCAATCCCTGAATCACTGTTCAGGTCGTTGGCAGCCAGAAATGTGCCATCGCTTTACTCGTTCAGCTTCCCCAAATCCCCGAATCGGCCGTCCGGGCAGTGGCCCGGCGCTCGGCCAGGAGCAGCAGCACACCGAAGATGAGCAGTGGCAGTGTATCGACCAGCCAGTGACCGAGCGGTGCGCGGTCGAACACGGCGTCGTAGGTGTGATTGAGCGCATGGAGCCCGCTGCCGGCGACCGCGATCCTGACGAGCAGCTTGTGCTTCGAGGGATCGCGCGCCGCGAGCAGCAGTCCGGCGCCCAACGGCAGCAAAAACGCGCCCAGGTCGCCCATGTAGTGGCGGTTGAACGGCGGATACGGGCCGATCGTGGCGAAGAACCAGGCGGGCGCCACCAACAGTGCCAGGCCGGTAAGCAGATATAGAATGCCTGCCAACCCGACCAGCACCTGCGTGAAGTCTAGCCGAGCGAAACTTTTGCTGGATGTCTTCAGGATATCGCCTCCACACACGGCTTTTTTTGCCGTGCGTACGCGCGCCCCAGCCACTCCGCCCACGTAATGGTCCCATCCTTATGCTCAGGGCAGGTGTTGTAGCCGCGCCGAAAGCCGCGGGCAACCTTGCCGGGCAGCGGCAGATGCAGGATCCGCCGCCGCCGGCCGCGCACTGCCAGCCAGGCTTTGGCCATCTCGCCGGCGCTCAGCACCTCAGGCCCCCCGATGTCCGCCAGACGGCCAGCCGGTGGCCCAGCCACGGCCGCACATAGGCGATCGGCCACCTCGCCAGCGTCGATCGGCTGGCAGCGGAGGTCGGATGGCAGCAGGAACAGCGGGAGCCGGTCAAGCTGGCGCAGGAAGATGTCGATCAGCGTGTGAAACTGCGTGGCGCGCAGAATCGACCAAGGCACGCCGCCTTGCTCCACCAGCGCCTCGGCCGCAAGCTTGTGCCGGTAGTAGATGAACGGGATGCGATCGATGCCGACGATCGAGATGTAGATCAGGTGCGCGACGCCAGCGGCGCGGGCCTGCTCCAGCAGCCGCTGCGTGCCGTCAATGTCGACACGTCCGAACCAGATGTCAATCAGTCTGGTGTGGCCGGCTGGCGAGCCGGTGGCGGCGTGGACGATTATCTGGGCATCAAGGAGAGCCTCACGCAGCCCAGCCGCGCTCAGCAGATCGGCCTGCGCCCATTCCAGCCTCGGCGCGAGATCGGCCGGGCGGGGGCGGCGGCTCATCACGCGCACTGTGTAGTCGGCGCCAGCGAGCCTGCGCACGACCTCGCGCCCAAGCGTGCCGGTTCCGCCTGTCACAACAACTCGTATCATAGCGACCCTCACTCATGGTTTCAAAGCGAGCCTATGCAAGGCTCACACAGGAGACGAGTGAGGCGTCGCTGGTGTGACAGCGCGTTGAAACGATGGGGTGTGGCCAGTTGTCAGTAGCCGCTTGTCTGTAGAGAGCGGAGCACATACAACGGAGTCACGCGCGGTCGCGCAACTGGCGCTGGATGTACGCCAGCTTATCCGGGCTCAGCACCGCGTAAGCCGCCTGGATCTGGCCGCCAGCGAGGTGACAAACGATGACGGTCGTCAGCAGATCGCCGGACCAGGTCAGCAGCGCTGGCACGCCGTTGACTTCGTCGAACGTGAAGCGGGCATCGGTGTATGCTTTGCGCATCAGGCCAAGCGCGAAGCGCATGATCGCGTCGCGCCCCCGGACGGGCTGCCGCGCCGCCGGCACCTTGCCGCCGCTATCCGACCAGGCAGTGACATCATGCGCCAGCGTCTCGGTGAGGGTCTGGAGGTCGCCACGCTGGCAGGCGGCGAGAAAGCGCTCGACCAGCCGGCGGTGTGCCTCGGGCGATGCCTCAAAGCGCGGTTGCTCGCCGGCGATACGCTCCTTCGCACGGTGGAAGAGCTGGCGGCAGTCTGGTGCGTTCGCGCCGACGATCTCCGCGATCTCTCGATAGCGATACTCGAAGACCTCGCGCAGCAGGAAGACGGCGCGCTCTTGCGGCGTCAGACGCTCCAGCAGCACCAGGAACGCCATCGAGATCGACTCACGCTGCTCGACCGTCTGCAGCGGCGTCAGCGAGGGGGTGCTGGTGAGCAGCGGTTCGGGCAGCCATGGGCCGATGTATTCCTCGCGCGCCGCACGCGCTGACTTCAGCTCGTCGAGGCAGAGGCGCGTGACGATCGTGCTGAGGTAGGCTTTCGGCGTGCGAATCTCGCCCGCCGGTGTTGACTGGTAGCGCAGGTAGGCTTCGTGCACAATGTCCTCAGCATCGCTGGCGCTGCCGAGCATCCGGTAGGCGATTGCAAAGAGCAATGGGCGGTAGCTCTCAAAATCGTCCATATCTACAACCTGCCGCGGCATAACTAATGACCCCACCTCGGATTGGGCTCCGATGCCGTTCCCTCCATCCGCGGATGCGTCTATTCCTGGGCTGGCGGCTCGCGCGTGATCGCATCGATGGTCGGGACGTCGGGCACCCAGACGTAGCCATCGGCATCTACCAGATGGGCCTCGCGCAGACCATGGCCTTTGTCGCTGGCGCTGGCCAGCACCGTGAAGCCACGCTGGCGGGCGGCCGTCTCCGCCGCGTGGGGATCGCAGCCGTGGAGGCGCAGCTCGATCCCCGCCCCCCGCTGCCCGCCGCCGGCGATCACAGCACTCAGCGGGTGGTGCTCGTAGGTGTGATCGGCATGGAGCATCCATTCAGCATCGTAGCCGCGCAGCACCGCGAAATCCGGGTCGCAGTACACGACGGCCACGCCGAGTACTTCCCGCTGGAAGACCAACGCTTCGTCAATGTCATGGACCAGCAGATTGACGGTCAGCGCCGTGAGCGAGTGTCCATACTCCCTGGCCGGCATCCAGGGCTCGCCACTTCGTCGTTTCATCTGAGCGTCTCCCTGTCAAGGCCGACGTACATTTTACATCGGCCTTGATGCTCCGCACGCACGTCCAGCATGATCGTAAGCCCACACGCCGGCGCAGCATCTGCAACCGCATGCGGGTTAGCGCCAACGATAGCACGGAAATGGCGCTCTTCCAAGGGCCATTTGCGGGTCTGATAATGGTACCAATTGACTCTTCCTAACCATTGTTGTTCGTTCGGGCGATCGAGGAAAGTTGGTTCCTTATACCAGTTGCCTTTGGGACGATCGTCATTTCACCGCGAAGGACGCACAGATTGACGTCTTCCCTTTGCGCTCTTTGCGGCTCGAATAGATGATCTGTTCATGCGTAATTGGTATTATGCGCACTCCGTTGGATACTGGCTACAATACGGTCTCTCACCAGGCAAGTGCTGCCGATGGGCCGCTACGCATGCATAGAGGCTGTCCTGCACCTGCTGGATCAGGGGCAGCCGGTACACGACGAGTGGAAGTGGTGTTCCGAGCGCGACAGCGAGCGCCAAATTCACCGCTGCCGCCGCCGCAAACCGCTTGCCGCTGGGCGTAATCGCCCAGGCAGATTGCTTACATTCAGCCAGCGTGAGTCCCGCGGCTTCGGGCACCCCCCGCTTCTGAAACGGGACGGCTCTCACACGATGCTGCCGATCAAGCGCCTGCACGAGGCGCACACACAGCGTACAAAAACCTCACGCACCGTCAAAAATCAGGGTGAGGCGGCTTGGCAACTCAGTTGGTGTCATCGTATTGCTCCCGCACAGATGCGCGTCGGCCCTTGCCAACAGCAAGACCGTTCTCGACGCTGTAGCTGCCCACATCACAGCATCAGGAGGACGGTATGCCAACGGACGAGATCCTTATCCGGCTATTTTGCATGGTAGACGATCAGTTATAGTCGAGTGAAATCGTCGCGCTTGGGCCTCCTCTTCTGGCTCAGTGACAGGCGCCATCGACCCTTTGAGTGCTGGGTGAGTCAGAATGATCGCACGTTCTTTCTGCAGTTATCCGATCTGACCCTGCTCCAGTGACTGTTACGCGATGCACTGGTAGGCCTACACCGGCGCTCGATATAAGAGGCAGCGTGCGAAGAGCTGCGGGTAGGCCGGATGGGCCAGATCCAGGCGGATGGCCTGGTCCAGCGTGAACCACTGAATCGTGGCATGTTCGTGTGGTTGCTTATTGACCGGTCGTACGCTGCGCACCAACGCCAGCAAGGCGAGCTCTTCGCAGGCGTCCACGACCCAGCCAACCGCCGCCACGCGGTGGACCGCCGTGACATGTCTGACTATCGCCGCCCCTGCACCGATGCCGATGATGCACGTGTCGGGCACGCCGAACCGAGAGGTGGGTCGGGTGGACGATCATGGCCATGCTATCGCCTGGTGCCGGGACACGACTGGTGGCCCCGGCAGCGCTGTCACCCGCGCTAACTTCAGGTGGTGTGATGTGCGGGTTGGTAGGTGCCGGGCTCTTTCCGGAAACTGATGGCCAGGCGGTTCCAGCCGTTAATGGCGACGATGGCGAGCGTCAAGTTGACCAGCTCCTGCTCGCTGAACTGCTCACGCGCTCGGGCATAGATGTCATCTGGGACATGCTCCGCTGCGATTTGGGTGACGGCGTCCGTCCAGTGCAGGGCGGCGCGCTCGCGTTCCGTGTAATAGGGCGCTTCCTGCCAGGCGACCAGCCCATAGACGCGCTGCTCGCTGTCACCCCTGGCGCGCAAGTCCTTGCTATGCATATCGATGCAATAAGCACAGCCATTGAGATAGGAAGCCCGCAGCCGCACCAAGTCGAGAAGAGCCGGCTCCAGGCCACAGCTCGCCAGATACTGCTCCAGCCCCGACATGGCCTTCACCACGCCGGGAGCCGCCTTGGCATAATCTATTCGTGCTGACATCATACCCTCCTGACGCCCAGCGCGTGCTAGGTGCGTACCGCTGGGCGCGGGCCGTGTTGGCGATCACCTGTGCGCATGAGTCTAGCACAATAATGGTCTCAATCCAAGAGCCAATCTTGGGTGAAAGCATGGAGCCATTATAGCGCTGCCACCGTTCAGGACCGGGGCAACGAGTGGAGCGCGCGGGCGAGCCGCTGCGCGCCAGCGCGGATTTCCTGCTCGTTGATGGCGGCGTAGCCCAACACCAGCCCGCCGCGCGGCTGCGGCTCCAGACTAAACAGCGACACCGGGACCACGTCGACGTCGTGGGCGGCGGCATGGGCCGCGGCAACGCGGTCGTCACAGCCCGGCGGCAGCCAGGCGACCAGCTGCATGCCTCCCTCCGGAGGTTGCACCGCGAGCAGGTCGCCGAGCTCGTGGGTGAGCGCATCGATCAGCGCGGCGCAGCGCTCGGCATACAGCGCGCGCATGCGCCGGAGGTGGCGCATGAAGTGCCCCGCGGTGATGAACTCGGCGAGGGCCAGCTGCTCGAGAATCGGCGCGTGCCGGCCCACCGACCAGTACGCGGCGACAAAGGCGTCCACCAGCTCCGGCGGCGCAACGAGGAAGCCCAGACGTAACGCAGGAAAGAGCGTTTTGCTGAACGTGCCGAGATAAATCACGCGGTTCCCGCGGTCTAACCCATGCAGTGCCTCCAAAGGGCGCCCGCTGAAGCGGTATTCGCTGTCGTAGTCGTCTTCCAGGATCCACGCCTGTGCCTGGTACGCCCACTCGAGCAAGGCTAGCCGTTGCGCGAAGCTCATGGTGACGCCGAGGGGCAGCTGATGCGAGGGGGTGACGTAGGCCAGGCGCGCCTGAGGCGCGCGCCCTGTCCCGGCGGCCACATCGAGGCCCGCGGCGGTGATGGGAACAGGAACCAGCTGGGCGCCTGCCGCCGCCAACGCGGCGCGCGCGCCATGACAGCCTGGATCCTCCATCCAGACGCAATCGCCGGGGTCGAGCACGACGCGGGCAGCCAGGTCCAGGGCGCTCTGACTGCCGGTGACGATCAGCAACTGGTCCGCGGTGCACTGGACGCCGCGGGTGATACCGATGTGGGCGGCGATGGCCTCGCGCAACGGTCGGTAGCCAGCGGTCTCTTGGTAGTCGGAGCGATGAGGCAGGGTGTGCCGCGCGTGGCGAGCCACAATCTGGGCCCAGAGCTGGTAGGGGAAGGCGTCGAGGGCTGGGACACCGGCGCGAAAGGCACGGATCGGCCGCGAGCCGTGGTCAGGGGGAACAGTGCTATCGGCATGGACGACCGGCTGGGCCAGACGTGCGCCACGGCGGGACGCGGCCGGATGGGCAGTAAGGCCCTCCAACGCTGCTGGGGCGTGCGCAGCGGTCGGAACCGTGAGGAGCGCCTCTGGGATGACCTGGGCGACGTGCATGCCACGGCCGACTTTGCTTGCGATGTAGCCTTCGGCAATCAGTTGGTCGCAGGCCAGGCAGACGACGTTCCGCGAGACGCCGAGCTGGCTGGCCAGCGTACGGGTCGATGGCAGGCGCTCACCAGCATGCAGTTGCCCGCTGAGGATGGCGCGGCGCAGCCGCTCGTAGAGCTGGCGATAGAGCGGAGTCGGCGAAGCGTGATCCAGGGCGAGATCGTGGTTGATGGGCACAACAGCTGATTTTGGCATCGGCGGTCCGCCTTAGCATAGGCAGGTACGCGAGCGAATAATGGTCACACGAGTATACCATAGTGAACCTGGACACTTGTACCAGCCACTACCGCGCCTCTTCGGGCGGTATACCTCCTGGATGTACCACTCACAGCGCATATGCAGGTCCAGTATGGATGCGCTAGAATATGGCAGGAGCATGTCCGGCCTACAACGCGTGCGCCGGCTTGATCATAATGAAGAATACGTGGTTTTTCATAGTAGGCTGTGGGCGGTTTTTCGATGCACCGCCGACCTGGGCGGGCTGAGACAGTTATTCGCCAAGCCTGGCCCCGTTGCTCTTGGAACCGAGTATCGCCACGAAAGGTAGCGTACGATCGGGTCATGCTCCTGGCCAAAGCGGTCGATCCGCCCGTTGCGCTGTTCCAGGCGGTTGGGATTGAACGGCAGTTCCAAGTGGATCAGGTGATGGCAGCGCTGATGCAGGTTCAAGCCCTCGGCGGCGGCATCCGTTGAGATCAAGATCAGGTTATTGGCCGTACGGAAGCGCTCGGTGATGTCGCCCCGCCGAGTTTCGTTATCCTCGCCGCTCATCGTCAGAACCGTTCCGAGTCCGGCACATTCCAGCGCCTGTACGACGGCGCGCTGGCTATCGGTATACTCGGTGTAGATCAACACATTGGTCTGCGGTTCGGCCGCGCGAATAGTCTGGATCTCTGACACCAACTGATCGAGCTTTGGGTCATGCTCTTGAGCGGCGGACGCCAGCGTGGTCAATTCGTCGATCGCCCCAACGACGTTTGCCAAGTGACGCTGGCGACCGCTGCCGCTCGTGATCTCGCGCTGCATATCGGCAAGCAACTGAGCCAGATCCTCTGCTTGCAACTGCTGCGGTGCTTCCTCTTTTCGCAGTGGATAATTCCGCGCCCCGCTTCCGGTGCGATTGACAGCCTTGACCGTCCCTGCCCAAACGCAGACAGCGCGGCCTCCTCATTGACGCTCCCCTGAGCGATGTCATGCCCCTGCGCGCGGTGCCATGCCAGCGCCTGCTCCAAAAACCCCAATGCGCGCTGGTAGTTGCCTTCGGCACGCGCCTGCCGTGCCGCATTGAGCAGCAAATCCGTGTCGTCCCCGGTTTTGCCGAGCGCCTGGCGCAGAGCCATACTTTGCGCGAAGTAGCGCGCGGCCTGTGCGTAATCGTGCTGGTCTGACGCCAGCCATGCGGCGGCGTGCAGGCCGTGTTGGCGTGCGGCGCGGGCACTCGGATCAGTGGGCATCGCATCGAGCGCCAGGAATTGCTCCAGCCACGCGCGTCCTTCGCTGATATAGCCGTAGCTCCGCCAGAATTGCCACAGCGCCTCGGCGAGCCGCAACCCAAGCAGGCTATCGCCGCTGTCACCGGCCCAGGCTAGGGCGGCGCGCAAGTTGTCGTACTCGCGCTGAAGCTGGGCAATTGCCTGGTCGAAGGTTGCGGTGCCCCATTGTGCGGCGACTGCCTCGGCCAGGGTTTGATAGTAGACGGCGTGGGCGTGCTGGAGTGCCTGCGCCTCGCCCCGCGCTACCAGCTGCTCCAGCGCGTATTCGCGAATTGGCTCCAGCAGCGTGAAGCGTGGCTCTGGCGCGCCCGGTGCCCCACTGCTCTGGCGCACCAGCGACTTGTCGACCAGTGACAGGAACGCGGGGAGCGTTGCGCCTGCCACCTCTGCGGCACCGGCTGCGGCCCAGCCGCTGCGGAAAACCGCCAGGCGGCTCAACAGCACGCGTTCGTGCGCATCAAGCAGCTTCCACGAGTGGTCGAACACCGCGCGCATGCTGCGATGCCTGGTCGGCACATCGCGCATGGTCGTGACAAGCGCATCTAGGTTCGCGCGGATCTGCCGCTCGATCTCAGACAGCGGCAGCGTCCGCGCGCCTGCGGCGGCCAGTTCGATCGCCAGCGGCATCCCGGCGACATGCTGGCAAATATGCGCGATCGTCAGAAGGGTCGCCGCATCAATCACCAGCGCCGGCTGCACTTGGGTAGCACGCTGCACGAACAACTGGACGGCGCTGTAGTCGGCAAGCTGAGTCTGGTTCTGCAACAGGGCCGAGCCGTGTAGGTCTTCGAGCGGGTAGGCTAGCCCACCCACATCGAACAGCCATTCGGCCTGCAGGTTGAGCCGCTCACGTGACGTTACGAGCAGCGTCACCTGTGGCGCGCTCACGAGCACGTCGGAGATCAGATCGGCGCCGGCCAGGAGATGCTCGAAGTTGTCGAGCACGAGCAGCATGTGGCGCGCGCGTAGGTAGCCGAGCAGGTGTGCGATAGGGTTGGGGTGTTCAGCAAATGCGAGACCGAGGCTATCGCCGATCGTCGAAACAATCTGGCGTGGCGTATCGACCGCGGCGAGCGCCACAAACGCCACACCGTCGGCAAATGCCGCGGTTTGGGCTGCTACCACCTCGAGCGCCAGCCGGGTTTTGCCGATCCCGCCGGGCCCGGTCAGCGTCAGCAGGCGACAGGATGGGTTGGCGAGAATCCTGGCGATTGCGCTCAACTCCTCGCTACGGCCAATGAACGAGGTCGGCTGCAACGACAGGTTGCATGCCGGAGGTTGGTCGCGTTTCAGCTGGCCAGCATCGGCGGGTGTGGTCGCACGTGTGGGCAGCATCGCCCGATCACGGGGCTGCTCTACCGCCCCCAGGGCGATCAGCGAGGCGCGCTGTGCATCCGTGATACCGGTGAGGCCAGTGATGTCCATGCGCTCGTAGGGCCGATCGCGCCGCAACGTTTGGGTCTGCTCGCTACTGCGCATGTCCCACAGCACAATCGCCCCATCATCGCCGCAGCTCGCCAGCCTCCTGTCATCCGGGCTGAGCTTGAGCGCCTGCACCGTCCCCTGATGCCCCTGGTGCGTCCGCACGCATTGCCCGCTCTGGACATCCCACCAGCTCAGCGCGCCGTCGCTTCCGCCGCTGACAAGCACATCCCCGCTGCGGCTCCAGGCCAGGGCAGACACCACGCCGGGGCGCACGCCCAGCGTGGCCAGACGCACGCCGCTTTGCGCGTCCCACAAAAAGAGCTCGCCGCCGGCGCGGCCACTACACGCTGGGCGATGGGCAGCGCACGCCCGACGTGGCGATGAGCGGCGAGTCGCGTGCCGTTGTGCGCGCTGCGGTGGTGCTGCTTAGCACAGCGCTGGTGGTCGGATGGACGACAACGCGCGCTTGCTGGAAGCGTGGGAGGAGATCCTAATGAGCGCACCGGTGCTGATGGTGCTCGGCACGGCCTCGTCGGTTGGCAAGAGTACGCTGGTGACGGCGCTGTGCCGAATCGCCGCCCGGCGCGGTATTCGGGCCGCCCCGTTCAAGGCCCAGAATATGAGCAACAACGCCGCAGTCACGGCCGATGGCGGCGAGATCGCCCGCAGCATCGCGGTGCAGGCGGCGGCGGCGCGGCTCGAGCCAACCGTCCAGATGAACCCGCTGCTGATCAAGCCCGAGGGCCAGCGGCGGAGCCAGATCGTGGTCGAAAGACGGTTCTGGCGCACCCTCGACGCGCAGGACTACTGGCGGCGCAAAGAGACGCTGTGGGAGGTGGTGGCGCGCAACCTGGGGAGACCGTATACCGATGGGTTACGTTGTCAAGTGGGAGATCAGGTTGATTCCATCGGACGTCGTCCTCGTATTCGCCCCTGGTCATGCGCGGGGCGCTCCCTCAAACCACTGCCCTGCGCGTGAGGGGAGACCGACCGCAGTGTCCTGCTAACGCTCGTCTACCAACCCAGCTGTACGCGCGTTAAGAGAACGTGCAGGGCGCGGCCGCCGCAGCTTCGGTATCGCCTGATCGGGTCAGGCAGGAATGGAGTATCCATAGAATTGTGCTGCCACGTGCGCATTGCAGACACCCTCGACTATCCCGTCGGCCAAGCACGATACCGCAGGTATGCTGGTTGCTGTCCGGTCGCGAACTCGGGACTCGTCGTGCGCTGCTCGTAGGCCCATCGCCTCTTGCCGCTTCGGTGCTGTCCGCTTACGGAGGGCGCGTGGCGGCCCGAGGCCTTGCAGATCGAAGATGTAGTCGCCGTACGTTAGCTCTCTCAGATCCTGACCGACACCGACCCGATCAAGCTTGTCTCGCACAAACGCGGCGCGGCTCAGTCCGTGTCGCGTCGCCAAGCCATAGTTTGTCCCCCAGCGCAGCATCCGGCGCGCCACCCCACTTGGGTCCGCTTGCCGATCAGCTTCCTGGCGTGTCAGCACATGCCAGATCAGCACCAACAGCTTACGCGCCAGGGCAACCGTCGCCTTGGGCTTCCCAATCCGCACGGCCAACTGCTCAAATCGCTTGTGCCAGATCGGTGCGGTTTGGGTGGCCGTGTGGGCTGCCTCCACCAGGACCGCACGGAGCTCGCGGCGCCCGACCTTCGTGATGCCGCCCGTCCGGTGAGTCTGGCCCGAGGCGTGGACCTTCGCCCCAAGCCGCTATAGCCGACCAGACGCTTGGCGCTTGGGAAGCGCCTGATGTCACCAATCGCACTGCGCACAGTCATGGCAGTGATGAGCGCAATCCCGGGCAATTGCAGCAGAAAGGGCATCTGCTCAGCCCAGGGCTCCTGCATACTCAAGTGAGCCAGCTCGGCTTCGACTTCTCCAAGCTGATTCGTGAGGTGCTGGATGGTAGCCAGATCCTGCCGCGCCCGCAGCCGCTCAACCGAAGGGAGTTCGAGGCTCTCCCACCACGCCTGTTGCTGTGTCGACCACAGCTCCCCGTTCGGGGGATCCGCAACTTTCGTGAAAGCAGCAGAACCAGCCCCACTGTGATGCGGTTTCGCCACCAGCCCAACCTGCGAGATCACGGAAGTTGCGGATGAACTCATTCGGGCGACTATTGACAGCGCGGCGGCTCGGCCGTCGCGGCCGGCTGCGACATCACCGACCCGCAGCAGGTGCAGGCGCTGTGCGACCTGGCGCTCCAGACGTCTGGCGCGCTCGATGTGTTCGTGAACAACGCCGGGATCAACATCCCCAAGCCGGCCGAGGAGCTGGGCCTGGAGGAGTGGAATCGGATTATCGGCGTGAACCTGACCGGCACGTTCATCTGCTGCCAGGCCGCCGGCGCGATCATGCTGCGGCAGGGCAGCGGCTGCATCGTCAACATCTGCTCGGTCCACGGCCACGTCGGGAGCTACGTCCACAAGGCGGCCGCGTACAACGCCAGCAAGGCCGGCGTGATCAACCTGACGCGCTCGCTGGTGCTGGAGTGGGGTGATTCGCGGCGTGCGCGTCAACGGCATCTCGCCCGGCGCGCTGCGCACCGAGCTGATGGCGGCGCGGCTGGCCGACCCGGAGTACGTTCGCAAGAGCCTGGAGCGGCTGGTGATCAAGCGCATCGGCGTGCCGGACGACGTCGTCGGTGCGGCGCTGTTCCTAGCGTCGCCGGCCGCCGCATGGCTCACCAGCCACATCCTGGCGGTCGACGGCGGCTGGCTGGCGGCGTAGTGGGGCTGGCCGAAATAGTTTTGCCACCAAGACAGCATGCCTCCGTTCAGGCTTTCCCTTTTTCTTCGCACGCTTGCTCCCCTGCTTTGTGCGTATCTTCAGGCCTCGACGAGACCAGCCGTCGCTCCCGTGTCATCGATGCAAACAAGGCCAGGAGGAAGACCGCAATCGGATAGAGAATCTTCAGGCCAACGCTCACCAGCGTGGCGAGCAGGAACACGAAGAGCGCACCATAGACCAGGCGTTTGCTATAGCTCCGGGTGACGCGCAAGTAGGAGACGAGACAGAGCAGGTAGAGAAACAGGAAGACAGAACTTGCCACGGTGAATGCACTGATCAGCAGATTTGTGAAGGCGGTGGTAATCGCGGTAATGATCACAAACACGCCACCGAGCACCAGGATCGCACGTCTTGGAAGACCTCGGTCATCAACGTAGGCAAACCAGCGCGGCAGGCGCTTGTTCCGTGCAGAGGTGTGGACGAGACGCGACATCCCCCACAGCCAACTCGCTGCGTTGAGCTGCATCACCGTGAGCGCGAAGACAGCAATGACGCCTGTGGCGAGCCAGGCAGGTCTGATGCGCTCAGCAAGCTGGAACAGTCCACTGACGTCAGCGACTTGGTCACGCGGGATGAGCGCCGCGATGATCACCGTTAGTGTGACAATCAGCCCGCCATAGACAAGGAAGGCCACGATCATGACAAGCGGAAAGTCACGGCGCGGATTGCGAAATTCACCCGCGATGAACGTGAGGTTCTCAAAGCCAGCGTAGGCCCAGAAGGCAATCACAATGCCAGATAGGATCGATCCAGGAGCACCGAAGGCTGGTATCACAGCGCTGTAACCCTGACGTGTGTCGGGAAAGCTGAGGGCACACAGGGCAACCACGACGAGGAGCAGTGCCCAACTCACCCTTCGCTGAACGCGCGCTCCTACTGATGCGCCGGCAAGGTTCGTTGCAATTGCCACGGCAAGGATCGCCAGTGCGCCCACCAACTGCACGACTCTACCGCCTCCGAGCGCGGCGCGCAGGTACTCGCCGGCAACCAGCACGCCCGCAGGAATGCCGAGCACCACAACTGACAGGAACAACAGCGGAACGGTCGCAGCCACATTTCCGCCAAGGCCATGGGCAACGAAGCCCTCTATGCCACTTCCATCGGGAATGAGTCGGACCATATCGGCGAACATGAACAGCATCGGCAGAGCGAGCAGCGTCCCACCCAGCCACACGAGCAGGACGTCCTGACCCGCCAGCACATAGGTCAGTGACGGCAGGTACAGGATACCAGCACCAGCGATCGATCCGATGGCGAGGGCCATTCCATCCCACAGCGTGAGGGCACGCCGTAATTCTTGATCAACCATGAGGACATCCTCCATCGCATTTTCCCCTGCTTGATGAGTATCCTCTCTACACTCCGTAGCGGCGTATGGTATACTCCTGTCATATTTAAGGGGAGGCTCCGCTCGCAACGAGCGGTATAGCCATAGCATAGCACCAGATTGTGCCAACGTCCTGTCATATTTGGGGGACAATGAGCATGGGTCGCTTTGACCGTCTCTTCGGCATTTTACTGGTCCTGCAGCAGGCGCGATCGGTTTCGGCAACGCAGTTAGCTCGGCAGTTTGAAGTTTCAACACGGACGATTTATCGTGACCTCCAGGCACTCAGTGCGCTTGGTGTACCGCTTTACGCCACCCGTGGCCATGGAGGTGGCATACGCCTTCTTGAGGGGTATTTTCTGCCTCCATTGACCTTCTCGCGGGGCGAGGCCATCGTGCTGCTGCTAGGGCTGACGCTGCTGCGGAGTCTACGAACATTTCCTTTTCCCGAAGAGGTGGAGACGGCTGTCCAGAAACTCCTCGTCGCTGTTCCAGATCCCTTACGCACGACCCTGATGCAAGCGGAGAAGGTGATTGGGTTTGAGCGCCTTCCTGGTGATATTTTTCACCCAGAACCCCCGCCGGCACCTCAAACGGGTGGTGACACTTCCGAAAGCCAGATCGTCACGACCTTTTTGCAATGCATCCTGAATCGTTCGCTGGTGCACCTTCGGTACAGGTCACCGTATCAACTGCCAGAAAGGCAAGCGACGACAGCCATCCCATTGGGGCTGTTTTGGGACCGTGACCACTGGTATCTCGCAGGCAGGCGAGCAGATGGTGATGCGGCGATGCGGTTGTGGCGAGCGGATCGGGTCGTCTCTCTCATGGGGGGTTCCTCAGCAATGAACACGCCAGCAGCGTTTGACATACAGGACCTTTTAGGGCGCGCGTGGCTGAGGTCGGCCATGGATCACTGGCAACGCACTGCACCGGTCATCATTCGTCTCACGCGACCGCAGGCGGAGCGGCTCCAACAGGACTGGTATTATCGCCATGCCAGATTTGAAGAGCGCGCAGGCGATCAAATGATCATGACGCTGGGGGAGGAGAACCAGACGATCGTCTTCGAATTGCTGCGCTGGCTTGGGCCGGGGGCAGAATTGGTCGAGCCGCAAGCCTGGCGAGCGCAAATGAAAGCGGAACTGCAGCAAATGTTGGCGATCTATGACCCTCCCAAAGGGAGAGAAGCGATTTTGAGATAGGCTCTGCGAGGAGGCGCTCCCATGGCCGACGGTGCTCCTATCGGATATGGTGGATAATTCGGAAGCACGAATAAGTGCCGGGACAAGTTACGCCCTGGCATACTCCACATGTGGTACCATAGGGCAGCCAGCCTGACGAAGGAGCCACCCATGAGCCACATTCGTGTGCTGATCTGCCGCGTGGACGAGCCCACCAGCGATACGCTGACCGAACTCGCGGCCTTCGACCTCCCGGCAGCTCATGTCGCCGCCCTCCAGCCAGACACCGCGTTAGACGATCTGGAAGCTGCCACCCAGACGACCGGTAACGCCATCTTGCGGCATCTCCTCCAGGCCCAATGGGATATCATCGACGCCCAATTGACCGAGCAGCACCGCCGGTCTTTTTCCCCGCGCCAGCATCCACGCTGACGGCCATGACCCGATCACGGTCGCAAGCCGCTTTGGGACACTCACCCTATCGCGCCAGGTCTGCCAGCACTCGCAGACGCAGACCCACGTGATGCCCGGCAACGCGATCCTGCCATCCCACCACGGCATGATTATCACCCGCGGCCTGCAGGAATGGGCCTGTTTACTGCCACAAGAATTGCCGTTTGCCTCGGTGGCGCGCCTGTTGGGCTGGCAGGCGCAGGAGGCACAGATCCTCTCTGACACCACCATCCGCAGCGTTGTGCGCGCCCATGGGCAGATCGTGCGCCAGGCGGAACAGGCGCAAGTCGCAGCCTTGCTGCAGCGCGACGAGCTGGCAACGTTGGACCTGCATCTCGTGCCGCACGACCAGCCCCGGCAGCGCGTTGGCTGGCCGAAAGAACTGAATGCAGCGGTCGAGGTCGCAGTGGCGGCTGAACAGGTGTGCCCGCCCAGCGGGGTGTCATGGGCCGATTGGGCGCGGGTGCTGGCGGCACGACGGGCTGATGCGACCCGTACGGTGGAGGAACTTCGCCGGTTGGGGCCGGAGCTAGCGCCCGATCAGATATTGGCAACGGTTGATGAGGTCTTGACACGCAAGCCCGAGCCGCATCGGTTCTGGGAGGTGCGAACCGCGCGGGTGGTCACTGCACAGGGATACCGCTATCTGAGCGGCGTGGGGCAGACATTCCTCCAGCAGTTGCTGGTTGTGCTGCTGCTCGCGTTGGGGGCACGACGCTCACTGCTGCTGATTGCCGATGGGGAGCGCTGGATCCGGGCGTTCTTTACGGAGACCCTGGCGCACATCCCTAACAAGACGATGATCCTGGATTGGTACCACCTGCAGCAGAAATGCATGGATCTGAGCAGCCGGATCTGCCGGGGCAAAGGAGCGCGTGCGCGTTTCCTCTGGCGCTTGTACCGGCGCCTGTGGCGTGGTGACGTGCCTGCTGCCGTTGCTCTGTTAGAAGCGTACCGATCCCACACCAAGAACGTGGCGATGCTGGAGACGCTGATCGCGTATCTCCAGGCACGAGCGGAGTGGATGCCGAACTATCGGCAGCGGCGCATCAACCAGCAGTATGTCGGCAGCGGGCATGTGGAGAAAGCCAACGATCTGATCGTCGCCCGGCGGCAGAAGGGGCGCGGAATGCAATGGAGCTTGGAGACAAGTGATGCGCTGGCTGCCCTCCGAACGCTGATGTTGAATGGTGGCTGGGAGCGGTACTGGCAGCAGCGGCAGGTGCTCCCACTGGTCGCAAGTTGACCCGGCGCTTATTCGCGCTTACGTATTAATCAGCGGCAGCTTGCCCTTGAGTAGAAGCGGCCGGGATCATTTGTGGTTGTAGATCTTTTTCTTGTTCAGGGTTCTGTTTTATGGCAAGCTTCTCAAACTGCTGGTTAGAATCGTCTCGCTTCTCTGATAGTTCGTTGCTTTTCAGCCACCAATAAGCGGCAAATAGGATTACACCAAACAACTCGAGGTAGTAGATACGCTGTGGCCAGTTGTCGCCCGGCATTGTAACGAGTGCAACGCCAACTAGGCCGATAAAAAGCCAGCCAATAATATTATACCACCACCTATAGGCTGCGGTCTTTGTCGTGTCTTCCGGTGGTAACCAATCCAAGGTATTTTTTGTGAAGACGAGCGCCACTATGCCAATAGAAATGAAGGTAATAAGAGCAAATCCACCATGAAGTTTTCCATAGTCTGGACACGAAGAATTAAGGGCGCACGCGCTCGTCATAGGGAACACTGCGACGCCCAAAGCGGACAACCCGGCTGCATTCAAAAAGACATTTTCCCAAAACGTCGATCCTTTGTAGAGGTAGAGAAAGAAGCCCAGCAAGAATAGAATGCCGACGAACCAGGTTCGCATGGGCGGGTTGTTTCCTAAGTCTGTTAACCCGAAATCGTTCAGTAGGACTAGGTTTAGACTTCTAAGTGCTCTTCGGCCAGGCCCGTCGCCGGTTGACTCTGCCCAATAGTAGGCGCTCATCGAGCCTTGTGGTGATATACCGTACCACAATTCGCCGATGTACTTCAACCACAGTGGAAACACGGCGCTGATGATCGCCAGGCCGTACCGCAGGTTACTATAGGTGGCCGCCATGTGATTTAGAACTTCGTTAGCTTTTTCCTCTGGTGTTTTGTCATCTCTTTTATGTTTGAGCCCCAGTGCCTCGAGCAGTTCGCTCAGCATCTGCCCGAACTTTTTGGGCAGTTCGCTCAGCATCTGCCTGAACTTTTTGGGCAGCTCCGGCCAGTTGCTGAGCAGTTGCCTGAACTTTGGTGGAAAGAGGACTACGATCATCTGTGACAGAACTGCCATTGCAACCACCTTTTCTTTCTTGATACGAAAGCCACCAGCAACAGACGAGCAAGGGAGTTGAAAGCGATACGGTGACAGGTGCGAACAAATGACTTAGGCTTCCTCGAGTTGCGTTGGATAGCGGCTAGCTTGCTGGTATCGAAATGCACAAAAAGCAGCTCAACCAGCATCCGTAACTTATCTATATCAAACGAGCGTTGGGCCGTTTTCCGTCTAGTCAATCCAAAACATTCCTGTGGCAGACTCACTAGATAAACGCACACGCCGGCGTTTTTAGTGTATCTGGGCACCTCGCTGTCACGAAATTGCTAGGAAGCCCTACGCCGCATTTCGTAACGCCCCGCCGTTCTCCAGGCCAGCGGGGCAGACACAAAGAGCGCCCCGAGCCGGATATCCTTGCTTGGCTGGCGCGACAGAATGGCGCACAGCGCGTCAATGCACGCGAAAGCAAGTAACATTTGCGCTATCTTGGTTTTCGGTTATAGCCGTTTTGACAGCGCCAGTAATTCCGAGGGAGGCGGCCATTGGACCAGCGCTGAACAAGCCACTCTGCGCCACAGTGCTGGCATTGGAGCACGAGCGGCTCGCGACGTACCATCGTCACGCCGTCGCGGGTAAGCTGATCAGAAGAGGGGGTACTATGATGTGTCTTGGAGCCGAATACTCCTGCTGTGATGTGCTGAGACAACTAGGGAGCGATACACACTGATGTATATCGCTCCCCTATTTTCTTCTCCGCTCTTCTCAGGCGGAAGTATCAGTAATTCATAAAGCACATATCGTGCCAACGACAGAGCCATGACCGAGATCGAGCGCGCTAAGGCAAAGATTGCCCGATGCGCAGCCAAGCGCCACGCGGCAACCGACCCCGAGAGCCGGTGGTACCATGCGTAGTGCCTGGCCAGCTGGCAGCGGTGGCTGGAGAAGTTGGAGGGGGACGGTAGAGTTGCGTGGGGCTTATTTTATATCTCGCCACTCTGCTGCTCGCGCAAGACGCCCGAGGTGGCCCACATTACTTGTGGCAATAATGACTTCAGTGTCAGGCGCGGTTAGCATTAGAGCCTGGGCCGCGAGGATTACATCGCCGTCAAGAGCTTTGTCATCCGCTGTTTGTAGGCGTTGTCGGCGTATTCGTGCCCATAACTCAGCCGCCCGATGCATTGTTGCTGTTGTTAGTGGGAGATATCCAATCGTGGCAGCGAGTTGGTTGAGTCGCTGTATCCCTGGGTGTTTCTCACCGCGAATGAGTTCGCGGCGTATTTCGTAGTCAGCTATTTCAGGGACATATATACGAATTCCCTGCTGAATTAACGAGGCGAGCCACGCTCGACATTCCTGGTTTTCAGGTGTTGCTCGTGGATTTGTCACCATTCCGAGCGGCGTGGAGTCTAAGAGGACTATCCGGCTCATGGAAACAGTTTCCGGTCAGAAAGCCGATCTTCATCAAGCACTATTTTCAAGTACTCCCAGGTGTCGCGCTGCTCTTGTTCGTCGCCATCCTCAGCCCAGGATTGCAGTAGTGCGAGCGCAGCGCTGTTGACCGGCGGTTGTTTGGTTGGCAGCACGACATCGTATTTCCATTCGATGTACTCGGTGTTAGGGCCGCGATTTACAGAAAGAATGTTCGTTGACGGTAGACGTAATTCTGTATAGACCTCTGAGTAGCCCACGGTGCCAGCTGTTGTCATTCGACTCATCGTTCACCTCAAATTATGGGCGTACCGGCTCCGCGTCCCATTTCACGTGGTAGTGCCCGAGCGACAAGTCGCGAGGTATTTCTGTAAGGGTCACTTCATGCGCCTTCCAATCCTCAGCTTCAGGAAATACCGACCGCGCGCCTTCCATACCATCTCTCTGGGCATCGTCATCGGAGAAGGCGATCACTAAGCCGGCCTTAACTCGGAGCGTCAATTGGCCATTGACTTCACGATACGCCACGAACGAGGCTGCATAGAGCTTTACTTTTGATTCATCGCTCATAATGGTATTGTACCACAGCGGTAAATAGCAACGCCCCTGGCTCATCGCCAGTATTGATTCGAGAGTTACTCGGCGCCATCACTGGCCCGCTTGCGATTACCTGCGCTAGTCTCGTGGAGCGGGCACAACACATCGGGCAGTGTCTGCATGGAGATGGAACTCCCCTATGGCCATTGCTGCAACCAGATCGGCAACTGTATGGAGAAATATGTTCCGGGGCGCGTCGTTTGCATACACGCTCCGATCGACCCCGCGCGTAATTAGCATGAGCTCCCTACATCTCTGCGCTACCCATGGATCGGCAAACGTTAACCCATGAAGCTCGTGCGCAAAAGCATTTCTGACATCCTGAATTATTTTGAGATCGTGGTATTCATTATCGTCGAGCAGCCCCAAGCAATATGCCACGCGAATGCGCGAGCCAAACGATCCGAGAGGGCGATCAAATCCAAAAAGCTCCTCGACTTCTTTTGGCTTATCAATGAGAAATCGAGAGAGATATTGTCGCAGGCGTTCGTCGATAAACGCGGCGGCGACAATTGCAGCGGCGCGATCGCTCTGCGTTTTGATCTCTTCCATTAACCCCATAAAATCCTTTGTTTGCGCGTCGATCTTCGCCTGGTCGCGTTTCTTCGGCATTGCACATTCCTTTCCACAATATCTGTCCCTGAATATTATAGCGCCCTGCCAGCATCAGGCCAGCGGGGCCGCTGAACGACTCGCACCCATATCGCAGTAGGGTGAAAGCGCAGAAGCCCGCTCAGCGCGTCTAGCTTCGTGATAATTTTTCGAGCTGGATCCCGCCGAGCAACCGCTGACTGGTGAGAATAAAAGCGCGAGGCGTGGATAGTCACTTCCACGCCTCGCCAGGAGGAACATACAGGCTGTGCAGATGGGCCGCACCCGCGCTCACTGGGTGCGGGTTGCTGTACGGCCGTACGATCAGTATAGGTCTTCTCGATAGCGTGAATGTTGTGAATCCTTCACAGAAAATAACGCTATGACAACTCTATTTAGAGGCTTCGGTTGGGGCAAACTTTTGGTTGTGGCGTGTTTCCCGTAGGTGGTCAAGAATTCACGAAACCGTATCATTCCCTCCAGTATACTTCGTACCAGCAGTCACGAAGTTTACACAATTATCTAGGATGAACGAAATGAACGCTCTACGACTCTTTCCGAAGATGGTGATCGTTGTTGGAATCGCATTTGCTCTTGCAGGTTTGGTAGCTGCGGGTGCCGGTATCTATATCCAAAATTTCGTCGTGCAGCAGTTGACCGCACAACAAATCACAACACCCGAGGATGCCTCAATTCCAAATACACCGGTTACCGGAATGGCCACCGCGCTCAGCATGGCTAACATTATTCAGCATCATGCGGCTGGCAGCGGAAAAGGCTTAACGTATGCCCAGATGGGCAAGTTTGCGGTTGCGAGTGGTGATCCGGCTGGCACGAATAAGGCGGAGGAGGCGTTGAAAGACGCCAACGGCAAGCCCGTCGCCAACCAAGCCCGGAACACCCAGCTTACGGCTGCCGGCCTGGTTACCTCGCTGAGCTTGTCAGCGATGGCTATCGGCGCCTCTTACGGCGCCATCGCGCTCGGCGTCGGGTTTACCGTGCTAGGTATCGTGATCGCCGGTCTTGGCTATGCGCTCCTAGGGCTTATCACCCCTGCCGTCGCCCAGCGGTTTGGAGTACATCCAGTAGCCGCGTAACTACTCCGCTTCGGGAGATTGAAGCCGCTCGACCAACCAGGTCGAGCGGCTGCGTTTTTGCCCCGCCAGCACCAGGCCAGCGGGGCGCGATCTAAGAACAGGAGGCGCCCCGACCGTGGAGCAGTCAGGGCGCAAGGGGAGTCTCCGCTCTTCTCTTATGAGAAGAACACCCGAGACACGTAATAGTTACGGCACAAGGATGCCTGATCTAATCTTGACTGCGCATGGTGATGGGAAGCCACAAGCGTTGCGTGAGGACAGGTGGAGCTTGTTGCGGGACGGCATTGATCGTTCCAGTCATGAACGGGTGGATCGAGCAGTGATACGTGTAGGTTCCTGCCAGTTGCAGCGTAGCGGAGAAGGTTTCGCCTGGGGCAATGGAACCAGAGTCAATGCCCAGGGTGTCGAATGTTACGGTGTGGTCAGAGGAACCAGCATTAGTCCAGGTGATCGGAACGCCGATCTCTTCAGTCGTTGTGGCGGGTTGAAACGCAAAATCGACGATGTCGATAGGTGCCTGTGGTATGGCAAGCGCTGGCCCGATGACAAGACACGCAGCGAGGGCGATCAGCATTGCAACGCCGTATTTTGATAGCATTGTTTGACCCCTTTTTTCGAGTAGCAGATATCACCTGCCTAATATACGTCGTCTGCAATGACTCCACATGCTGAACTCCGATCAGGTTGGATCTCCTACTGTTTTACATTTTTGGAAGGTTCCACACAATGTGAAAGGTGTGGAAGAGGTCACGGTTTCATGCCACCTGCGCATTCTGCGCGCCCCCGGCGCTCAGCCCTGGTGATGTTTTCCTGGCACACACAAAAGAGCGCTGGCCAGTGCCAGCGCCTTGGGCTTGCGTGGTTTCATCTTGGTAACGGCTGTATAATACGATCCGATCGTGGGGTTTGATGATGTGGAGCGGTTCTGGCGCGAGGCATTACGTCTCGCGCCAGTTGTTTCATGTGGCCTAGCGCCGGCGCGGCTTCGTGCTTTGCCCCGCCGGGCAATCAGGCCAGCGGGGTGGCTCTCTTCCACCAATCTCGCGCGCCGAAGGCTATCGGGCTGCAACCAGCCATCACGGCGAGCCGTGACTCCCCACCAGATAACCGGTCGCCTCCTATCCTATCTCGTGTGCGGATGCGACCGGTCATCACCAAGCGCCGGTTGGGCCGCCATTTGGTATATTCGGTTGATTAACTAGAAGTACCAAATTTGCATCTGTGACCGACGACCGCTGACGGACGACGGCCGAGCGTAACTTGGCATGTCAGCGGTCGGCGCTCGAGACTACGGCAGCCGCTCCTTAAGCAGCTGGATGTACTCTGGCCCGATGCCGCAACAGCCGCCGATCATCTGGGCGCCCATCTCGACCCACTGCTGAGCGAGCGTGAGATAGTCTTCGGGGGAGATCATATCTACGAACTGCCAGTTCGGATCGATCCACTCGCCGGAATGGGCGTACACGCCAGTCGGCCCGGACCAGTGTTGCCGGACGATTTCCAAGGCCGGGGCGATGTCCTCGGTCAGGGTGTGCATCACCGTCACCGCCGCGGCGCCCTGGGGGAGATCTGCCAGCAACACAAGGCTTTGCCTCAGTCCAGCCGCGAAGGGGCTACCGTCCAAGAGCTGGACCGTGCCATCCCCGGCCACCCGGCAACTGAAGCCGACCCAGGTGGGCAGGCCGGTAGTAAGGGCAGCGCGGATGGCGGGGACAGCCTGCTCGACGTTGTACATCATCTCCAGTGCGATGAGGTCCACGCCGGCCTCGGCCAGCAGCTCGGCCTGCTCGCGATAGTTCGCCTCCAACTGCTCGGCTGGAGTGCCATCGGCCCGAAAGCTCGATATCGAGCCTGCGATGGCGACCGGCCGGCCACTGGCGGCGTTCTCACGCGCCGCTTGGGCCAGGGTAACGGCGCGCTGGTTCAACGCTCGGACACGGTCGCCCAGCCCGGCCGGCTCCAACACGTGCCGGGCCGTCGAGAAGGAGTTGGTGATGATCACGTCGGCGCCGGCGCGGATGTAGTCTTCGTGGACCGCGCGGACGGTCTCGGGGTGGGTGTCGAGTGCCGCTGCGCTCCAGGCGAAGCCGTGCATGGGCACGCCGCGGCGCTGGAGTTCCGTGCCGGTCGCGCCATCCAGAATGATGACCTTGCCCTGGTCGAGCCGGGCCTGTAAGTCTGGGAAGGTTGTCATTGGCTTATCCTTCGTCCTTCCTCGCTACTTGGAGTGGAAATAGGAGTTATGCAGCCATCCTTGACAAGTTTCGAGCAAGTACGGCCTTGATGGATGGCGGCCCAACGCCTTGGGCATCACCCGCTCGCGGCAGGCTGGTACTGCTTTTCCCAAGTGGTACGGGCAGAAGCACACCACAGGCTGTCAAAATCGCTATGATCCAAGCGAGTCGGGTGCATGCCCTTGTTGGGCCGCAAGGGTGGCTACCAAACCTATGAACGGCGTACGTATCAGACTGGTGGGCAGGGCCAGTGAACATGCTCAAGAATCTCACGGGCGACCTCGGTGATTGAGCGTTGGCCGTTATCCACACAAATACCAGTTAGATTCAGATCTGCCATTTGCGCTGCGATGCGGGTCGAAGCTGTCAGCAAGAATGTCCGAGCGGTGCCGGGTTCGCGTTTGATAATGCGCTGCCGGATCATGCGCTCTGGTGCCCGCAATACACACAGCGTGACATGAGCATTTGGAATGGCGTTACCAAACCGCTCGAGATCGTCTAGCGACTCGATCATCCGGGCTAAGATCAGCCGCCGAACCCCTGCTGTGTGAAAGTTCGCCCACACTGCGGTAAGGTTGGCAACGGCGAGGGCGCGGTTGAAGTTCATCGTTGGGGTTGGCAAGACACCGCGGCAAAATTCATCAAGATCGATGACCGCGTGCGGCTCACGAAGCTGCCAAAGTAACTCGCTCAGTTCTTTGGCAACCGCGGTCTTGCCCGCGCCTGGCTGGCCGGTGAGAAAAAGCACTTCAACGTGGTTATCGGCCGCGCCACCGAGTGAGCAATCCGGTGTGGTGCTGGACGAGGTAGCTAGTGCTTCAGATCTGATGCCGTGCGTACTCATCGTTCCTCGTAGTATGTCAGACGTTCAGCCTGAATTCTATGGCACGGTCCAATTGCCCACCCATACAGCATAACACGAATACTCACATTGAGGAAGAACAGATTTGCGGCCCAACGAAATAAGGATTCATGTCGCGTGCAGCCGCGACATAATCCTCGTTGAACGAGGCCGGCGCGTACCACTGACCATTATATATGGGATTTCATCTGGGGGTGGCGTGGGATAACGACCGCTCAAACGCTGGTCGATGGTGATATGCAGGCTCACCGGTCCGTAACCATGCAGCCCCTGCGTGCCGAGCGACTGCACCAGCGCACGCATCAGCACACAACTGGGAGCGACGCCACTGGAAGGGTCTACCGGCCTGGTCCTCAGCACTACTCTAGGGCACACCGAAGCAGGCAGGCGGATCGGACGCCACGCCACACCGCACCGGCACAGGTCGAGCATACCCTACGGCTGCTGGTCGGCGCATTTGGGTGGCCCGCGATTGTGCCTCAGCAGCACCTGCTTGAGTAGCATCGGCTGTCCACAGTTCGGACAGCTCACCATCCGCGTGCTGTCGTCACTGGCGGCTGGCACCGGCACCGCCTGCTCGGCGATGTGCTGGAGCAACAGCAACTGGCTGCGTAGGCGGGAGAGGCTGCGGCGCAGAGCAAGGCGGAACAGGCCGTAGTAGCGCACCTTGACGAACTCTTTGGGCAAGATATGCTGCAGGAACCGACGGAGAAACTCCTGAACAGGAAGGGTGCAGTAGGCCGTCTGGCCGCTCTGACCAACGGTGTAGCGAAACGTAACCTTCTCATCAGCGACACGCACAATCCGATTGTTCGAGAGCGCCACGCGAAAGATGTACGGCGCCAGATAGCGTAACGCGGCACGCGCTGTCCCGACCGGCCGGCAATCGACCACCCAGGGCTGCTCCCAGACTGCTGTGGGGATCTCGTTCCAAAGTGCGGTCTGGCGCAGCCCCGCTCGCAGCTTGGCCCGAAACAGCGCCGCAAGTGGCTTGACGTGAACCAGAAAGTCAGCCTTGGCTGAGATCCAGGTGCGAGCATCGTCGGCCAAACCGCCGCCAGGCACCAGGTAATGCACGTGCGGGTGATAGCGCAAGTCGCGGGTCCAGGTCTGCAACACGCCGACGAGGCCAATTTGCGCGCCGAGGAAGCGCGGATCGCGGGCCAACTCCATCAGCGCGGCGGCTGAGGCACGAAACAGCAGGTTGTAGAGGGTGCGCTGGTGGCGATAGGCGACATCACGCAACTCGGAAGGTAGCGTGAAGGTGATCAGGAAGTAGGACACGGGTAGCAGTAGCTCCTGCTGGCTCTCCAGCCAGGTCTGGGCGGCGGCGTGCTGGCAGGTCGGACAGTGGCGGTTGCGACAGGAGTGATAGCTGTAGCGGGTTGTGCCACACACAGCACAGCTGTAGACATGCCCGCCCAAGGCCTCGGTGCGACACAGCTCAATCGCCCGTAGTGCAGCCTGCTGGCTGGGTAGCATCTGCTCGCCGAACTGTGCCCGATAGGCTGGCCCATACTGGCGCACGATCTCGCCGAGCGTGATCATGACAGCCCGGCGGTCAGCCGCTCCAAGGCCTGCAAGGCCAGGTGCTCGGCGTTGCGGGTGAGATGGGTGTAGCGCGCGGTGGTGCTCAGCGAGCTGTGACCCAACCAGACCTGGATAACACGCAGATTGATTCCGGCCTCCAGCAGATGGGTGGCCCAGGAGTGACGTAGAGTATGCACGCTGGCTGGCTTGGTCAGCCCGACTTCCTGGACGGCGTGGTGAAAGGCTTTCTGAAGACCACTCTCAGCCATTGGAGCGGTGCTGGTCTGCGGGTCGCCACTGGCATTCGGGCTGGGAAACAGCCAGATCGGGTTGCGATGGGTGCGCCAGTGCTGGCGCAACAGGCACAGGGCCTTGGGCGGGAGCGGGACATAGCGGTCCTTGTTGCCTTTAGCGCTCTGAATGTGGAGTTGCATCCGCGCGCTGTCGATCTGGGCGACGCGCAACTGAACGCCTTCGAGCAGGCGTAAGCCACAGGCGTAGATGATGCTCAAGCAGACGCGATAGGGTGGGCGGCGGACCTGGGCCAGGAGTGGCCAGACCTCCTCGGGGGTCAGGACGACCGGAAGTTTGCGGACCTTGGGTGGGCGGACCAGATCGCCGAGCGGCCAAGGGCGGTGAAGAGTGTGGAGAAACAAGAACTTGACGGCATTGAGGGCCACATTGGTGGTGTTGGGGGCCAGGTGTTTGTCGTTACGAAGGTAGAGGAAATACTGGCGCAGTTGCTCCTCGGTGAGTAGGTCAGGAGAGGTGTTGTAGTGGATGGCCAATTGGCGCACGGCGGCGAGGTAGGACTCTTGGGTCCGAGCGGCTAGGCCACGCAGCTGCATATCCTCAAGCATGCGTTGGCGAAAGGGGGTCATGGGAACACCTGCTATCGATAAACCAATGACCGATAGGAGGGATGGTCACACTCATGCGGAACGATGACAAGTGGGAAGGGCAACCAACGGCAGGGCAGAGTCACCTGCGCGCAGCGCTTCGTTCAACGGCACGCGCTTCAGCTGCCGCCGAGGCGCGCGGCACAGGGTGCTTTCAAATAGCGATAGGTAGGGCCTCACGGCCTTTCCCCCGCTCCAAACGGAGCAGGCCAGTTTCCCAGCACTCCGCTTTCCAGTTGGGCCGCAGTACTTTGACCGAGCAGACTGATCATTGCTGACCGCAGGGCGC
>WNGF01001019.1_pt1 | contig 42370 bp, 48 predicted proteins | sample 5400641 | NCBI WGS metagenome assembly WNGF01 (sample SAMN13153371, study PRJNA577476) | soil metagenome | isolation source: 80 cm soil or saprolite under grassland replicate 2 | place: USA:California | collected 2016-06-15 | reverse complement strand
CTAGCGAGCGAGTGGGCCGGGGCCCTGCGCGGGCTTGATGCGGTCAGGGCTCCAGGGTGGATCGAACGTGAGCGCGACCTCCACGTCCTCGACGCCCGGCAGCTGCGTGACGGCCTCGCGCACCCAGCCCGCCATCGCGTCGTGGATGGGACAGCCGGGTGTCGTAAGCGTCATCGTGATGCGCACGGCGTCGTTGCGGATTTCCACGCCGTAGACGAGGCCGAGCGCCACGATCGACATCCCGAGCTCGGGGTCGAAGACACTCTCGAGCGCTTTCCAGATCTGCTCGGTGGTCACGCTCATGGGCTTTCCGCGGCCATGGCCGCGGCCGGCTCATAGGTACAGCCAGGGTCTTCGGCGAGCGGATCGCCGGTAGCTGCCCAGGCGCGGGCGCGGCTGCCGCCGCAGGCGCTCCGGAACTCGCACCGACCGCAGCGGCCGCTCAGGCGCCCGGGATCCCGGAGCGCCCGGAAGAGCGGGTCGTCGCGGTAGACGGTGACGAGGTCGTCCATCCGGACATTGCCCGCGGACATCGGGAGGAAGCCGCTCGGGCAGATCGTGCCCACGTGGTCGATGAAGACAAAGCCATTGCCGTCGGTGACGGCGCGCCCGGCGCGGGGCGGCGCTCCGGCGCGCCCCATGGCAGGCCGCGCGCCGCGCCGGCTCGACGCGAGCACTCTCTGGTATTGCGGGGCCTCGGTGGTCTTGATGCCGAAGGGCACGTGGTTGGCGAGATCCGCCGCCCACCCGAGGACCCGCTCGATCTGCTCCGCGGGCAGGGCCTGGCCGGCCTCGGCGCGTCCTACCGGGATGAGAAAGAAGAGCGCCCACAGGACGGGGCGGATGGTCTCCATCTGGCGCGCGAGGAACGGCAGCTCGCCCAGCGTCTCGCGCGAGACCGTCGTGTTGACCTGGAGCGGCAGCCCGAGAGCCTCGGCGAGCGCGATCACCCGCAGTGTGTGCTGGTACGAGCCGCGCACGCGGCGGAAGGCGTCATGGCTCTCGGCGGTGGAACCGTCGAGGCTCACGGCCAGCCGTGAGAGGCCGGCGTCCCGGAGCCGGGACAGTCGCTCGAGGGTCGCCGCGCCCGTGGCGCTGGGCGTGAGCGACATGCTGAGCCCGATCCGTGTCCCGTGGGCGACGAGCTCCTCGAGATCCGGCCGGCGCAGCGGATCGCCCCCGGTGAGGACCACGAGCGGCGGCGGGCTGCCCAAGTCCGCGATGCTTTCGAGCAGCCGCTTACCCTCGTCCGTGGTGAGCTCGGCCGGGTCCCGCTGCGGAATCGCCTCGGCGCGGCAGTGCACGCAGCGCAGCGCGCAGGCGCGCGTCGTCTCCCAGATCGCAATGAAGGGCGCCCGCGCGAAGTCGCTCACCGGGCGGGCGCCTCGGCGCGCGGCGCCTGCCCGGGCGCCGGCTGGACGTGATGCAGGAGGACGCGCCCGAGCGCCGCGGCGAAGGCGAGCGCGCCCAGCGTCGTGACGGCGCCCGATGCGGCGATCCAGGCCGCGCTCCCCGCCGCGACGGCTCCGGCGAGCGAGAGGATCCCGGACGTCAGGAGCGCCCAGGCCGTGGCCTCGGCCGCAGGCCAGCTGAGCTCCGCCAGCGTCGGCACCTGCGCGCGCCCAGCCTTCGGGCTGTAGACGCGATACCAGACGAGGAACGGAACGATCTTGAGCATCATCCCGACGATGGACAGCGACACCCAGCCACCGAGCAGCAGCACGATATAGGCCAGCGCTGCGCGGGACCCGGACACCAGGTCGAATGCGAGAGCGAGGCCGAGGGCTGTCCCGAGCGGGAGGAAGCCGGCCGCGGTCAGCGTGAAGCGGAGTCCCCAGTCGAGCCCGGGGCGCTTGCGGCTGCGCGCCATCTGGACGACCCAGCAGAGGTGGCCGATCGTCGCCGCGGCCAGGGCGAGCGCACCGGGCGTGATGAGCGCCGGCATGGCCAGGAGCCCCGCCACGAGCACCGGCGCGCCGACGGCCAGTCCCCAGAGCTGGAGCCCTCCCGGCCAGCCCCGCGGCTCAGGGGCCAGGAGGAACATCGGATACACGCGCGCCGATACACCCATCAACATCGGTGCAATCCACCAGGCGAGCGCCAGGTGGACGTGGGCGTGAAGCCTCGGGAAGAGCTCTCCCGGCAGGAATGACCAGAGGTGGTTCAGCGCCAGAGCAACCCCGAAGAGGACCGTGAGAGAGAGGCCCACGTGACCCAGCACCACGAGACGTGCCGTGAAGGTCCAGCGGTCGAAGCCGTGAAGCGAGACGGCGACATTCACGAGGTGCATGCCGGCGCCCAGCCCGACCAGGGCGGCCGCGCCCACGAGAGCGGGCCACGTCCCGATCCAGAAGTGGGCGACCATGCCGGTCACGCCGACCAGGAGCACGCCGAGCTGCCAGCGGGCCAGCCGCTCGCTCCAGAGCGGCCGCTCGAGGACGATGGGGATGAGCTGGTAGGAAGCCCCGAGGAGGCTCATCATGATCCAGCCGAGCGTGACGGTGTGGGTCAGGGCGAGCACGCGCGGATGGTAGAAGTGTCCGGCGAGCTCTGGCGAGAGCCACGGCAGCCCTCCGGCGGCCACAACGAAGGCCACCGCCGAGGAAACGAGATAGGCCAGCGGCAGCGTCGCCGACGGCGCCCGTCCTGCGCGAGGCCCGGACGACTTCATCCCGACTCTCCCTCGCGACGCCGGATCACGATGCGGACGAGCCCCGGCTCGGGCTCGTCGGTCTCGTGGACAAAGCCCCTGTCCTCGAGCTGCGGGTAGAGGAAGGTCGGGCGCCTGCTGTGACGCACTTCGAGCCGCTGGCCTGGAGCCAGACGATCGAGCGCCTCCAGCACGCGGACCAGGGGCTCCGGCGGTTCGAGCTCGCGCACGTCGAGGACGACGAGGCCAGCGGCCTGCGGAGGCTGCGCGCGCGTCCCGCCGGACTCGGCGGCGGCCGCTTCTCGATAGAACCAGACGCACCAGTCGTCGGAGGCGGAAGCCCGGGTCCAGTGAGCGAAGCCCCGCTTGCCCATCGCGGTGTAGAGCGGGACGGGCTCGAACGGGGCGCGGACAACCAGCACTTGGTCGGGGCCGAGGCCTGCCACCGCGCCCATGATCTTGGCGAAGGGCTCCCGCCCGAGCCGGATGTCCTCCCGCACGTCGAGATCCACCCGCTGCCGCGGATCGAGCCGCTCGAGAGCGGCGGGGAGCGCCGCCTCGGTGCTCATGCCGGCGCCCGCTCCAGCGCGCGCAGTGCCTCGAGCAAGCTCTCCAGCGGGGTGCCCGCCGAGGCCGCCGCCTCGCGCAGCGTGAGATGCGCGCCGCAGCAGTGGTTGATCCCCATTGCCTTCAGCACCTCGAGGGCGCCCGGGACGTGATGGGAGACATCCTCGACCGTGAGCGTATCCGTGATGGGAGAGGCATGGGATCCGGATCCGGAACGGCAACCGCAGGTGTGGGCCATGAGAAGTTCCTCCTTGCTCGTCACGATAGTCCTGTGAGCGGAAGCATGGATATGACCGGCGTCATAGGCGGTGAAGCGGCGGGCAAGGGGCGGAGCGGCCTAGCGCGGCAGAGCGGCCGGCGGCATGCGCACACGCCGCCACATGTTGACGATGAAGAGGAGCGCGCCCAGCAGTTGGCCGAGGCCGCCGGCCGCGATCACGAGCCTCACGGCGGGTGACGGCGTGAAGCTCGCCAGGAGCTCGGTCAGGGCCCGGAGCGCCGTGGCCAGGGTCATCACCCAGTACACGGCCTCCGCGCGCTCCGGGCGGTAGGCCGTGTCGTCGCGAGCCGGGCGGGGGAACATCCATGTCGCGACCCCCATCACCATCATCAGCATGAAGCCGACCAGGAGGAGATGGACGTGCGCCGTGATGAAGAGGCGGGGCGGGTAGTGGCCGACGACGAACTCGGCCACGATGATCCAGGCACCCAGGAGAAGCCCGGCCAGCAGGAACACGAAGCTCGTCTTGATGTAGCGACGGACGAGCGGCGTCATCCCTCGTCCGTGTCCCCGGCCGCGATCGCGCGGAGGCCCGCGACGTCCGCGACGACAAGCCGCGCCCCCTCGTCCACGACCAGCCCGTCGCGCGTCCACCGGCCCATGACGCGGATCGCCGTCTCGACCGTGGTGCCGCACATGTCGGCCAGGCTCTGCCTGGTCAGATGGAAGGGCAGGGAGAGCCCGGCCTTGGTGCGGGCTCCGTCGCGCTCGGCGAGCCGCAGAAGGGCCGCGGCGAGCCGGGCCTCGACGGGATCGACGGCCAGCGACTTCATGGAGTCGTGCGCCGTGCGCAGCCTGCGTCCGATCATCAACGCGAGCTCGCGGATGACCGACGGATGGCGCTCGCTGACGTCGCTCAGGGCCTGCGCCGGGATCTTCAGGATGACCGAGGCCTCCATGGCCTGCGCCGCCGCGGGGTATGGGCGCTTCTCGATCACCGCCACGCCGCCGAAGATCTCCCCGGGACCCAGCAGCTCGAGGACGACGTCCTTGCCCGCCCTGGAGTGGCGCACGATTCGGACGCGCCCCGACTTGACGATGCACAGCCAGTCGGCCGCGTCGCCCTCCATGAACACGTAGTCGCGCGCGCGACAGGCGTCCTCGCGCGCCGCCGCGGCCAGCACCTCGATCTCCCTGGCGGGGAGACCTGCGAAGACGGGATTGGACTTGAGCGCCTGTACCCGCTCGCCTGCCGCCATGGCCGCACCATAGCACGGGCCGTCGCGCCCCATGCGTGGCGCGGCCGCCTCACTCGCCGGATGGGTGGCCCGTCGCAAGCGGCTGGATTCCCGAGCGTCGACGCGGCGCGGATCATGCTCGAGGACAAGGTCGGCTCGCTCCCGGTCCTCGACGGCTCGCGGGTCATCGGCATCGTCACCGAGACCGATTTGCTGCGCCAGATCTGCCGCGCGGACCAGGCCTGTCCTCCCGACGTCGCCGAGATCGTCGTCTCCTACCCGTGAGCTGGCGCGCCGCCGCCCTCGCGCGGCGTGAAGAGCACGCTGATGACGCCCGACTCGAGGGTGCGGGACACGATGTCCGTGTAGCGCGCGAGGAGATCGAGCATACGGTGGTTCTCGGCAAGGACCCAGGCGCGGAAGCGGCGGATGCCGTGGGCCTGGGCGGCCTCGAGCAGGTGACGGAGCAGCAGCGAGCCGAGACCCCGGTTCTGCAAGCCGTCGAGGACGACGAAGGCGACTTCCACGATCTCTGGATCGTCGGTGGGCTCGTAGCGCGCAACGCCCACCAGCTCGGGCGCATCCTGCGGCCCCGCCTCGGCGATGAGTGCGAGGCGGCGTCTGTAGTCCACCGTCGCGAGCAGCCGGGCCCAGTCGGGCGGCAGCCGCTTCATAGCGCTGAAGAAGCGCTGATACGCCGTGTGACGGCTGAGCCGGCTGTAGAGCTCGATGAGCCGCGGAGCATCCTCGCGACGGATGGGACGCAGGCGCAGGCGCGTCCCGTCCCTGAGCGTTACCTCGCGCTCGAGCTCACTCGGATAGCCTCCGTCACTCGACACGTGTCATTCTAGCCCGGCGGACCGCTCATGAGCACCCATCCCTGGCATGCGCTCGATGCGCCGCAGGTGGCTGCCCTGCTCGGGGTCGATCCCGAGATGGGCCTGCGTGCTGAGCGCGTATCTGTGGGTGACCTGGAGCGACGGTCCCGGAGCCAGGAGCACGATGGTCGCCTTCACGGCCATTGCTCATCCATCCGTTTCAGGCGATGAGCTGCCGCTCGGAGCGTCTCGGCTGGTGGCGCCTGCCCCCGAATCCGCTCATGTGGATGTCTCTCGTGGCGCTCGTCGGGCTTCAATGGCTCGCCGTCGCGGTGCCTCCGCTCCAACGCCTTCTCGGTACGCAGTCGCTGGCCGGATGGGATTGGCTCGTGGTGGCCTTGGCGGTCCTCTGGCCCGTCGGTATCATGGAGGCTCTGAAGGCCGTCCGCGGTGGTGAGGCGCCTATGGGACAGGGCCGTCCCAGCGCCGCCCCCGCGACGGGTTCGGGTGCGATCGAAAGCTCGCGGAATCCTTGGTCCGACCCTTTGGCACCGGGGTTGCTCCACATGACCCCGCCGGATATCTGTCCGGGAGAGGACATAGACCATGACCATCGAGATCCAGGGCCTCACGAGGGATCGGCTGCTGCGGGCGCGCGCCGCGAAGCTCGTCGGGGCAGCGCTCGAGACGCTCCGGGTGCAGCCCATCTCCGCGACGGTGCGTTTCTTCGACGACGATGGGCCCAAGGGGGGTCCGGCTAAGCGCTGTGCCATCGATGTGCGCGTGCCGTACCGGCCTGAGATCCGCGTGGAGCGCGTGGCCGAGACGCCGCGTGTGGCACTCGACCTCGCCATGGCGACGCTCGAGCGCAGCCTGGAGCGCTACCGCGAGCGAGACCGCGACAACAAGCGGCATCCGAAGAAGTACTTCGTCGCCAAGCGCCTCTCGAACGGTGACATCGAGGCGCCGGGGAAGCCGAAGCGGGTTCGCCGCCGCACGGCGAGCTGAGCGACCGAGCGTGGCCCGACGAGCGCCGCCCGGTGAGCGCGAGGCCCGGCCGGGTCCGCCTCAGGGCTTGGGCGCCGACAGCTCCACGGTGCGTCCCTCGCGCCAGACCTTGAGGGTAATCCTCTCGCCGGAGGCCATGCGGGCCAGGCGCTCCTGGATCTTCAGGTAGCTCTCCTCCGTCTCGATCCGGATGCCGACGACGTCGAGGATGATGTCACCGCCGACCGTCATCGGCTTGCCGCCAATCGTGGCCTGCAGGGTGCCTGGGCGGAGGCCGATGGCCTCGGCAGGGGAGTCCTTCGCCACGCGCTGGACGAGCAGCCCGACAGGCTGGGGCACGTTGAAGACACGCGCGAGGTCGCCGGAGAGCGGGACACCGCTGAGGCCGCTCCAGAAGGAGCGCTGCTCGAGCAGGAGCCGGCGCGCCATGTTCGAGGTGACCACGAACCCGAGCCCCTCGAAACCGCCGGACTTCGAGATGATGTGGCTCACGACGCCGATCACCTCGCCCTGCATGTTGAACATCGGCCCGCCGGAGTTTCCTTGATTGATCGCCGCGTCGGTCTGAAGGAACTCGGCCAGCGCGAGCGCGCTGTAGACCGTGTTGGGCTGATGCCGGCCGCTTACATAGCCGACCGACAGGCTGTGGCCGATGCCGTACGGCGCGCCGATGATGATCACCTGGTCGCCGACGCGGGCACGGTTGGAATCGCCGAGCCTGGCCTGCACGGCGCCGGCCGGCACGGTGTCGAGCTGGATCAGGGCGACGTCGGCGTCGGGCTCAGAGGCGACGACCCTGGCGCCGACGCGCTCCCCGTTGAGGAACTCGACCGTGATCTTGTCGGCCAGCTGGACCACGTGCGCCGCCGTCATGACCTTGCCGTCGGCTGAGATCAGCACGCCGGAGCCGACGCCCGCGACGCCCGTGAACTGGCCGGGCTCGGTGCCGGTGACTTCGCGCTCGGTAGTGCGAATGGTGACCACCGAAGCGTTGGCCCGGTTGAAGACCTGGCTGACCGTCTGGGCCCCCGCGCCGCTCGGAAGCGCGGCCAGCAGCAGGAGCGCGGCGGCGAATCGCGCGACTCGCATGGGTCGGAGATAGCATGGCGCCCATGGACACGCAACCGTTCTGGGCTCGGCCGCTCGACGCCGTGCTCGCTGATCTGGCGACCACGCTGGCCGGGCTCAGCCGGCAGGAGGCCCTCGCCCATCTCAAGCGGTTCGGCCCGAACGAGCCCGCGCCGCCGCGTCGCTTCGAGCCCCTCAGGGAGATCGCCGCGTACCTCGTCAACCCTCTCGTGCTCTCCGGGACGGCCGGCCGCAGGGGATCCCCGCGCGTGAGGTGGTGCCGGGCGACGTCGTGCGGCTGACCGCGGGCGACCTCGTGCCGGGCGACGGGCGCCTCCTGACGAGCCGGGACCTCTTCCTGAACGAGGCGGCGCTCACCGGCGAGTCACTGCCGCGGGAGAAGCACGCCGAGGCTCCGGTGCCGCCGGGCGCGCAGGTCACGGAGGCGCCGACCGTGGTGCTGCAGGGCACCTCGGTCGTCAGCGGGCTCGGCGAGGCCGTCATGATCCGCACCGGCAGCCACACCGAGTTCGGCCAGGTGGCTGCCCGGCTCGTCGGCCGGCCGCCCGAGACCGAGTTCGAGCGCGGCACGCGACAGTTCGGGATGCTGATCCTCAAGGTGGTGCTGCTGCTGGTCTCCTTCGTCTTTCTCGTGAACGCGCTGGTCCGGCGGGATCCGCTGGAGTCATTCCTCTTCGCGGTCGCGCTGGCCGTCGGCCTGACGCCCGAGCTCCTGCCGATGATCGTGTCGGTCACGCTGGCTTCCGGGGCCGTCCGCATGGCGCGAAAGAAGGTCATCGTCAAGCGGCTGGCCGCCATCGAGAACTTCGGCAGCATGGACATCCTCTGCAGCGACAAGACCGGCACGCTCACGGTCGGCGAGATCAGCCTCGCCCGGCACGTCAACACGCGCGGCGAGGAGGACGAAAGCGTGATCCGGATGGCCGCGCTGAACAGCGCGTTCCAGACCGGGCTCAAGAGCCCCATGGACGAGGCCATCCTGCGCCACCAGCCGGCGGACCTGGCGCGCTTCCAGCTCCGGGACGAGATTCCCTTCGACTTCCAGCGGCGGAGGATCTCCGTCGTGGTGGAGGACGGCGCCGGGCGGCTCCTGATCACCAAGGGCGCGCCCGAGAGCGTGCTGCCGGCGTGCACGGCGGGCGAGCTCGAAAGCCGGACCTCTCCTTTCGATGCCGCCGCCCGCGCCGCGGCCGAGGCGCTCTTCCACCGCCTCTCGGCCGACGGCTACCGGGTCCTGGCGATCGCCTACCGGCCTGTCGAGCCACAGGCCGCCTACGCGGTCGCCGACGAGCGGGAGCTTCGGCTCGTCGGCTTCGCGGCGTTTCTCGACCCTCCCCGCGAGGGCGTTGCCGAGACGCTGGCCGCTCTCAAGGCCGACGGGGTCGAGGTGAAGATCATCACGGGCGACAACGAGCGGGTCACCCAGCACATCTGCCGGCAGGTGGGGCTGGCCGCCGACGAGATCGTGCTGGGCGACGCGGTGGAGAGGATGTCCGACCCGGCGCTGGCGGCCGTGGCCGAGCGCACGCAGGTCTTCGCCCGCGTCTCGCCCATGCAGAAGAACCGGATCATCCTGGCGCTCCGCTCGCGCGGCCACGTCCTCGGATGCATGGGCGACGGCATCAACGACGCGCCGGCGCTCCGCAGCGCCGACGTCGGCATCTCGGTGGACACGGCCGTGGATGTGGCGCGGGACGCGGCCGACATCATCCTGCTCGAGAAGCGGCTCGACGTGCTGCACGACGGGGTGCTCGAGGGGCGGCGGAGCTTCGGCAACATCATGAAGTACGTGCTGATGGGCACGAGCTCCAATTTCGGCAACATGCTCTCGATGGCGGCGGCCTCGCTGTTCCTGTCCTTCCTGCCGATGCTGCCGCTGCAGATCCTGCTCAACAACTTCCTCTACGATCTCTGCCAGGTGCCGATCCCCTCGGATCGCGTGGACGATACCTACACGCTCAAGCCCAAGCGCTGGAATGTCGGCTTCATCCAGCGCTTCATGCTGCTGATCGGGCCGCTCAGCTCTCTCTACGACTTTCTGACCTTCGCGGTCATGCTCAAGATCTTCCACGCGGACGCGACGCTCTTCCGGACGGGCTGGTTCGTCGAGTCGCTGGCGACCCAGACGCTCGTCATCTTCGTCATCCGCACCGCCGGCCGGCCGTGGGAGAGCCGGCCGAGCGCGGGGCTCGTCTGGGGTGTCTGCGCCTGCGTGGCGGCGGGCGTCGTCATTCCCTTCACGCCGCTGGCGCCGTGGCTCGGCTTCACCCGGCTGCCGTCGCTGTTCTTCGCCATCCTCGTCCTGATGATCGTGACCTACCTTGCCCTCGTCGAGGTCGTGAAGCGCTGGTTCTACCGCGTCTCGCCCATGTGACTTCTCTCGACTCTTTGGGCAGCCCGTCGGCCGAGGATCGCGCGGTCACAGGCCCCGCGAACCCCTGTGTGCGGCATCAACGGAGCTCGGAGAGCGGGAGGGCTCTTTCGCCGACGGCCGCGGCGACAGCGGGGTGGACCACGCGGCCGCGCCAGACGTTCACGCCGCGCGCGAGCTCGGCATTGGCGCGCGCGGCGGCCAGCGGCCCACGGTTCGCGAGCTCGAGGGCATAGGGTAGCGTGGCATTGGTCAGACCGAACGTGGAGGTTCGCGGCACGAGCGCGGGCATATTGGCCACGCCGTAGTGCACCACGCCGTGCGCCATGTACACGGGCTCGACGACCGTGGTGGGCCGTATCGTCTCGACGCAGCCGCCTTGATCGACGGCGACGTCCACGACGACCGCACCCGGCTTCATGCTCTTGACCATGGCCTCGGTCACGCGCACGGGGGCGCGCGCTCCCGCCACGAGCACCGCGCCAACCAGCAGATCGGCGCGCTGGACCACCTGCTCGACGTTGAAGCGGTTCGAGGCGATGGTGACGACGCGGCCCCCGAAGATGTCGTCGGCATGGCGCAGCCGGTCGAGGTTGATGTCGAGGAGCGAGACGTCGGCGCCGTACCCGAGCGCCACCTTGGCCGCGTTGAGCCCGACGGTGCCCGCGCCCAGGATCGCGACGTTCCCGTGGGGCACGCCGGGGATGCCGGAAAGAAGGATGCCCCGGCCTCCATAGGCACGACCGAGGTAGTGGGTCCCCTCCTGGACGGCCAGGCGCTCGGCGACCTCGCTCATCGGGGTGAGCAGCGGCAGGCTCCCGTCGGCGCGCTCCACGGTCTCGTACGCGATCGCGATAGCGCCGCGGGCCTGGAGGCTCCGGGTCAGTTCGGGCATCGGCGCCAGATGCAGATAGGTGAAGAGAATCTGGCCGTCGCGGATCCACGTGATCTCCTCGGGCAGGGGCTCCTCACCTTCAGGATGAGTTCCGCCTGGCTCCATACGTCCTCGACGACGGTGACGACGGCGCCCGCTCGGGTGTAGTCCTCGTCGCGGAATCCGCTGCCGGCGCCGGCGCCGGCCTCCACCAGCACGCGGTGCCCGGCCTCGCCGAAGCCACGCCCGCCGGCTGGCGTCAGCGCCACGCGCTCCTCGCCGATCTTGATCTCCTTCGGGACGCCGACGATCATGGCCATCTCTGACTATGCGCGGAGCTCCAAGGCCGGGCAACCCGAGGCATGCGTCATGGGGAGAGCGCGCCCCAGACTCGGCCCCGGCGCCCCACCCGGGTCCGGTCGGTGGTCGGGGAAGTGCTTGAATCACCGAGATTCGCCTCTGGCACCGGGGTTGCTTCTTGGAATGAACGCGAAAGCCTCGCCCCCCACCCTCCGGCGAGAGACAAGGAGGAGCCTATGCGAGCCATGATGCCGTTCACCGGGATGTCCAACGTCAAGCAGGAGCTCGACCGCATCTTCGATCGCTTCGGAGATTTCAAGCTCGACGAGCTCCCCGTACTGGGCGACTGGGCGCCCAGCATGGACGTGTCCGAGACGAAGGAGGCCCTGATCGTCAAGGCGGAAGTGCCGGGCCTCGATCCGCAGGACATCCAGATCTCGCTCCAGGAGCAGTTCCTGACGATCAAGGGGGAGAAGAGGCAGGAGAAGGAGGAGAAGGTCGAGCGGTACCATCGCGTGGAGCGGAGCTACGGAGCCTTCGCGCGGAGCGTGCGCCTGCCGGTGGGCGTCGATGGCAGCAAGGTGACGGCGGCCTTCAAGAACGGCCTGCTCACCGTCACGCTGCCCAAGACCCCGGCGGCCAAGGGCACCACGATTCCGATCAAGGCCGAGTAGCACTCCACGGGCGGCGGCCGCCGGTTCGTGCATGTCCGAACCGGCGACCGCGCTTCGGGCCGCAGGTCACGTTCCGTAACCTGCGGCCTGGCCGCGGATGCGAGGGAAGGAGAACCTCATGACGGCCCGTGATCTCATGACGCCGAATCCAGTGACCGTGGCTCCTCAGGCGCGGGTCGCCGAGGTCTGGGATCTCATGCGCGAGCTGGAGATCCGGCACGTGCCGGTGGTCGAGGACGGCGCCCTCGTCGGGATGCTGAGCGATCGTGACCCCGCTCGTCTCGACATGTTCCGGATGCTCGCCTCGGACGGCGCTGATGCACTGCGGCAGGAGCTCGCCACGCCGATCGTGAAGGTCATGAACTCGGATGTGATTGTCGTCGAGCCCGAAACCGGGCTGGACGAGATCATCGAGCTTCTGCTCGAGCACAAGGTGGGAGCATTGCCGGTGGTTCGGCAGGACGGCTACGAGGTCGTGGGCATCGTCAGCTACATCGACGTGCTCCGGGCCCTCCGAGACCGTCTCGAGGAGGAATGAACCGGGCGGCAGCGCTTTATCGGGTATCCTCGTCCCCAGGGCGCCGTGTCGTTGCAGCCGCCGCCCGTGTGGCATAGTCCTGGAGGCTCCTCATGGTCGTGGGCAAGAGACAGCTCGACGCGGACAGTATTGCGGAGCTCCGCCGGCTTCTCGAAGGGGCCCGCGGACGGCTGCTGCGCACCGTGGCGGTGACCGACAACGAGCTCGAGAGCCTGGCAGCCATTGAGCCTGGAGCCTTCATCGAGGACTCCGCGCGTCGTGCGGTGGCTGACCTGCTGACGCGGCTCGAAGGGCGCGAGCGCCACGAGCTCGACGAGATCCAGGCGGCGCTGGGGCGTCTCGAGACCGGCGGCTTTGGCGTCTGTGAGGCCTGCGGCACCGCGATTCCGCTCTCCCGTCTGCGCGCCATGCCGTGGGCGCGCCACTGCGTTGGCTGCCAGACCAAGGGGGAGCGACGGCCGTGACTCGTGATGTCTCGCCCGAGCGAGCCGTGAGCCAGGCCCGCTGCCCCGTGCTGCCCGTGCTGAGAGTCCGGTCATGACCGCCGATCCTGCGGGCGGCGGCTTCGCGCGCATCCTGGTGCCGACGGACTTCTCCGTCGGCTCCGAGCGGGCCTGGGCGGTCGCGCGCCAGCTGGCGGGCCGACTCGGCGCCGAGCTCGTCCTGCTCCATGTGGTCGTCGAGGCGCCCCTCTTCTCGGAGGGCCCGTTCACGATGAAGCACGCCCGGGACGTGTTCGACGCCGCGCGGGCCTGGGCCGAGAAGACGCTGGGCGACTGGACGACGGCGGCCGCGGCGGCAGGGCTCCGGGCGCGCGCGATCGTGGGCGCCGGCACTCCGCACGAGGAGATCGTGGCGGCGGCCGCGCGGGAGCGGGCGGACCTGATCGTGCTGGGTACGCAGGGACTGGGCGGGCTCAACCGCGCGCTCCTCGGCAGCGTGGCCGACCGGGTGATCCGCCTCGCCCCGTGCCCGGTGCTGACCGTGCGCGAGACGGGCTGAGTGCATGGCCAGCGCGCGCGACGAGCGCTGTGGGGCGGTGCGGGACTGGATGACGCGGGCGCCCGCAATGGTCGAGCCGGACTGCACGATCGATGCGGCGCTTGCGCGCATGCAGCGGGCCGAGATCCGCCACCTGCTGGTCCTGGACACCGACCGACTCGTCGGCATCGTCTCGAATCGAGACTGGCGTCGGATCCCGACCGACGCGGGAGGCGGAAGCTGGGGCACGCAGCCGGTGCGGGCCATCATGACCGAGGATCCCGTGACGGTAGCGCCCGAGACGCCGGCCACCGTCGCGGCGCGGGTTCTGCTGGACCGCAAGATCGGCTGCCTGCCCGTCAGAGATGGCGAGTTCATCGTCGGCGTCTTCACCACGTCGGATGCGCTCGAGGCCTTGCTCTCGGCACTCGAATAGGGACAGGAGATCCAATGGGGGTCAGGAAGAGCTCCGGCAAGAACAAGACGGACAAGCGGCCGGCGGAAGCCATCGCCGTCAAGCGGGAGGAAACGCTCAGGCGGGCGGGGAAGTCCAAGCGCCAACCAGCGCGACGCCGGCCGTGAGGGCCCGCCGCGTCGTGGTGGGAGTCGATGGCTCGCGCCACGCGAATCGCGCGATCGCGTATCTGGCCCGCTGGTCGGGTCGCGGCCGGGTGACCGTGGTGCGAGTCCTCGAGCCCAGCACGTTGCCCTCGCTCGCGCTCCTGCCGGCGCCTGTGCGGGCTGGCGTGGCACGCCTCGCCCGAGGAGAGATGGACGCCAGCCTGCGCGTGGCCCGGCGCAAGGTGGAAGCCGCGGCCGCACGGCTTCGGCGCGCCGGTTGGCACGCCCGCGCCGTCGTGCGTGTCGGTACGCCTCTGCCGGAGCTCCTCCGGTCCGTGCGCGACGAGAGGGCCGGACTCCTGGTCTTGGGTGCCAGAGGCGCCGGCGGCGTTTCACGCCTTCTCCTGGGCAGCGTGGCCGACGGGGCGCTCAAGCGGGCGCCGGTTCCCGTCCTCATCGTGAAGTGATGGAGGGCGCCTGACCCCAGCTCCAGCCGCGGCAAGTGCCGGCGACATTTGACTTCCCCCAGCGTCTGTCAGACTATCCGATAGCATGCCCGCCCGAGACTTCGACGCGATCATTGTGGGCGCGAGCTTCGCCGGTCTGGCCGTCGCGCGCCAGCTCCGCGGCGAGGTAATGCTCATCGACCGCAACGAGGTCGGTGCCGTCCAGACCTCGGCCTGCGGCACGCCGCTCTGGGTACCTCAGGCGCTCGGCGTGGCGGACAGCGTGCTGCAGGTGCACGACAAGCTCACCGTGCGGGCGCCCTCGCGCACGGTCACCTACGACCTCTCCGCCGTGCCCTTCTGCACCTTCGACTACAGGCGTTTCTGTCACGGCCTGCTCGCGCAGTCCCGCGCCCGCTTCCTGCGGACCGGCGTGACGGGCGTGGAGGACGGTGCCGTCGTCACGGGCGAGGGGCGCTTCAGCGCGCCGCTCGTGGTGGACTGCTCGGGCTGGCGCGGCGCCCTCGTCAACCAGGGCGACGCGGCGGCTGCCGCGCGCGGCAAGCTCTCGTTCGGACTCGAGACGCGCACCGACCTGTCCGACGAGGGCCTCTCCTTCTGGCTCGATGGCGGCCTGATCCCGCGCGGCCTCGGCTGGATCTTCCCCGTGGGCAAGGGCAGCTTGATCGGGCTCGGCTCCTACGTGGGGCTCTCCAAGCTCAAGCCCGCGCTCGAGCGATTTCTGCGCGATCGGGGCACGGTCGCGACGACCTACCACGGCGCCTATTTTCCGAACCGGCTCTTCCGGCCCACCGTGGGCCGGCTCTTCGCCGTTGGCGATGCCGCAGGGCAGTGCCTGCCGCTCACGGCCGAGGGAATACGGCCGGCGCTCTACTTCGGACTGGAGTGCGGGCGCATCGTCCAGCAGGTCCTCGACGGGCGCCTCAGTGTCCAGGAAGGGCTCGAGCGCTACCGCGCCATCGTCCACCGCTACCGCGCCGCCTATCGCCTCCTGGCCCTGGCCCAGTGGGTCGCCGAGCATGCCCCGACGCGCTGGTTCGTGGGGTTGTCGGAGCTGGCCGCGCGCCATCCGCTGCTGCCGCGCTGGTGGCCGCGGTACGGCTGGTTCGGACGCTTCGACGCCGAGCCCGTCGCGACGGGGACCGGGGCGGCGTGAGGCGCGGCGCCGCGGGAGGGTGGCTCTGACCGCGCGCATCCGGTGGGTCTTCGGCGCGGTCGCCACCGCGGCGATCATCGGGTACTGTGCGTGGCTCGTGTGGACCAACGCTCCCGCCTATCAGTTCTTCGTTCGCCTCTACGTCGACAAGCACTTCCTCAAGCAGACGCTCAACGATCTGGGCATCCTGGCGCCGGTCATCTTCATGCTGCTCCAGGCGCTGCAGGTCATCATCTCGCCTATCCCGGGAGAGGCGACGGGCATCCTGGGCGGCTTCCTCTTCGGCCAGTGGCTCGGGCTCCTCTACTCGACCATCGGGCTGACCGTGGGCTCTCTCGGGGCCTTTGGCCTCGGACGCTGGCTCGGCGCCCACTACGTCAAGAACCTGGTCAAGGAGGAGACGTGGAACAAGCTCGGCTTCATCGTGGAGGCCGAGGGCGCCATCGTCTGCTTCATCGTCTTCTTGATCCCTGGGCTGCCGAAAGACATCGTCTGCTACCTCTTCGGCTTGTCGCCGATGCCGTTCTGGGTCTTCGCCTTCGTCTCGACGCTCGGGCGGGTGCCCGGCACCTGGGTGCTCTCGGCGCAGGGGGCCAAGACGGCCTCGGGACACTACGTCGAGGTCGCGATCCTGACAGCCGTTGTGGCTGCCGTGGCCATCCCGCTCTACTACTACCGGCACCGTCTCGTGAGCTGGATGGAGGGCCGAAGCCAGTCTGACGACGGCTAGGGCGGCACTGGTCAATTTGCTTCGCCATACTTCGTTGCGAGCGGGCCGGCACCCCTCAACGTACACCTACGTACGCCTCGGGCTGCCGACCCGCTCGCGCCTCGTCTGGCTCGCAACTTGCCCCAGTGCCAGTGCCGAAACTGACCCACTACCGGCTAGGGCAGAACTTGACATCTCGGGATCGAGGCAGTAAAGTTGGCGGCACTTTCATGGGAGACAGGACGCCGGTGGACAGGACGGGGACGAGGGCTGCGCAGGGCTGGTGGCGGTATTTTTACTTTCCCTACGTCTGCCCACTGGCTCCCATGAGCTGAACCGAGGAGCCACGGGGCGGACGAGCCGCCGGCCCGTGGCCAACCGAGTAGCGCAGACGCCGCGGGTCGAGCGACCCGTGGCGTTTTTGTTTTCCTGATCACGAGGACGGGGGAGACGGCGATGATCATCGTGCTGAAGCCGGGATCGAGCGAAGCCGACATCGAGGACGTCACGCGTCGCGTGGGAGACATGGGCTTCAGGACCCATCTCTCGCGTGGCGAGGTGCGCACCATCGTGGGCGTGGTGGGCGACGACCGGGCCAAGGAGCAGCTGCTGGCGCTCCAGTCGCTCGATTCCGTGGAGAGCGTGGTGCGGATCCTCCAGCCCTTCAAGCTGGCGAGCCGCGAGGCTCACCCCGACGCGACGCAGTTCAAGGTCCACGAAGTGCCGGTGGGCGGCAAGCAGCTCACCGTGATAGCCGGGCCCTGCTCCGTCGAGTCGCGTCCGCAGCTCATGGCCGTGGCCGAGGCCGTGAAGGCGGGCGGAGCCCATGCGCTTCGCGGCGGCGCCTTCAAGCCGCGCACCTCACCGTACGCCTTCCAGGGGCTCGAGGAGGAGGGGCTCAGGCTGCTCCACGCGGCGAGCAAGGCCACCGGGCTGCCTGTCGTGACCGAGGTGATGGAGCCGGACAAGGTCGACGTGGTCGCCCAGCACGCCGACATCCTGCAGATCGGTGCGCGCAACATCCAGAACTTCTCGCTCCTCAAGCGCGTGGCCGAGTGCGGCAAGCCGGTGCTGCTCAAGCGCGGCATGTCCACGTCCATCCAGGAGTGGCTGCTCTCGGCCGAGTACGTGCTGGCCGGCGGCAACCCGAATGTCATCCTCTGCGAGCGCGGCATCCGCACCTTCGAGACCTCCACACGCTTCACGCTCGATCTCAACGCGATCCCCGTCGTGAAGAAGCTCTCCCACCTGCCGGTGTTCGTGGACCCGTCCCACGGCACCGGGCACTGGGAGTACGTGGCGTCCATGGCCAAGGCGGCGCTCGCCGCCGGAGCCGACGGGCTCATCATCGAGGTGCACAACAATCCGACCGAGGCGCTGTCCGATGGGCCGCAGTCGCTCAAGCCGGACCGCTTCGCCAAGTTGATGGCGGAGCTGAGGCCCCTGGCGCAGGTTCTGGGGAGATCACTATGATCATCGTGCTCAAGAGCGGGATCGGCGACGTCGAGATCGACGACATCTGTCGGCGCGTGACCGAGATGGGCTATGCGCCCCACGTCATCCGCGGCGAGTTCAAGACCATCGTGGCCGCGGTGGGCGAGGAGCGCGGGCGCCAGGACCTGCGCCTGCTGGAGGCGGTCGAAACCGTCGAGTCCGTCATGCCGGTGCAGCAGCCTTTCAAGCTCGCGAGCAGGGAGGTGCGCCGGGAGCCCTCCGAGGTGCGCGTCAACGACGTGATCATCGGCGGCCAGGCCGTCATCGTCATGGCGGGCCCGTGCTCGGTCGAGTCCGAGGCGCAGGTGCTCGAAGTCGCCGACCGCGTCAAGGAGGCGGGGGCGAAGATCCTGCGAGGCGGCGCCTTCAAGCCGCGGACATCGCCGTATGCCTTCCAGGGGCTCAAGGAGCAGGGGCTCAAGTACCTGGCCGAGGCGCGCAAGCGCACGGGGCTGCCGGTCGTGACCGAGGTGCTGGAGACGGAGAGCGCCGAGATGGTGGCCGAGTACACGGATATCCTCCAGATCGGCGCGCGCAATATCCAGAACTTCACGCTGCTGCGGCGGGTGGGAGAGATGGGCAAGCCGGTACTGCTCAAGCGCGGGATGGCGACCAGCATCCAGGAATTCCTGCTCTCGGCCGAGTACATCCTGGCGGCCGGCAACCCGAACGTCATCCTCTGCGAGCGCGGCATCCGCACCTTCGAGACGACGACACGGTTCACGCTCGACCTCAATGCCGTGCCGGTGCTGAAGAAGCTCTCCCACCTGCCGGTCTTCGTGGATCCTTCGCACGGCACGGGGCACTGGGACCTGGTCGCGCCGATGGCCAAGGGGGCGGTCGCCTGCGGCGCCGACGGTCTCATCATCGAGGTGCATCCGAAGCCCGAGGAGGCGCTGTCCGACGGCCCGCAGTCGCTCAAGCCTGCGAAGTTCAGCCAGCTGATGCGTGAGTTGAAGCCCGTCGCCGAGGCCGTCGGCCGGAGTTTATAGAGACCACGCGCAGGGGCAGGGAGCCGGGCTGCCGCGCCGGGGGATGCCCCCGAACCCCGATTGGTTCGAGGGGGTGACGGGGCGCCCGCAACGCAGTGGCCCCGCTCCCTGTCCCCCGGTGGGCTCCATGCCGGCGCTGCGGCGAAGTGGCTTATAATCAGCGGGATGCGTCGCGCGTGGGCGTGGTGTGTGAGGTTCCTGCCTGAGGATCGGACCAATCGCTATCTGGTGGTCACCGTCCTCGTGTCGCTGCTGCTCCACGCGCTCATCGGCGTGGCTTTCCTCATGTCGGGCGGCATCCACGGCCCCAGTATCACCAAGCGCGGCGAGCCGCTCTTTGTGGACATCGCCTCGGACAGGCCGAAGGAGTCCGCGCCACTGGGCAATCCCGCACGGCCGGTGGGACCAGACAGGGCCGAGGCCGAGAAGCCGCGACCTGTCACTCCACCTCCGGCCAAGACACAGCCGCCGTCGCCCCCGGCGCGGCCGGTCCCGCCGGCTCCCAGAGTCGCGGAGGCGCCCAGGCCGGCACCGCGAGCGCCCGAGCCACGCGAAGTCGCCAAGGCGGCGCCTCAACCGCCCCCGCCGGCACCGAAGGGCGAGGAGCCTGCCTATGAGGGGAGGAACGCTCCGGCGGCTGCCCCGTCCCAGACGGCCAAGGCACAGCCTGAGCCCCAGCAGCCGGCAGCACCCGCGACCGGCAGCGAGCAGCGCGTGGCCTCGGTGCCTCAGCCTGCATCCCCGCCTTCCGGCATGTTCCGCACGCCGGGCGGCGGCGGAGGCCTCAAGGGCGGGCGCGGCGGCATTGAGGGCGAGCCGATCCCGCTCGACACCCCGGAGCCTAAGTTCCAGGACTACTTCAACAAGATCCGCGAACAGATCAAGCGCAACTGGATCTATCCGCGCGAGGCGGGTGATCGCGGCATCGAGGGCGAGCTCATGATCGAGTTCGGGATAGCCAAGAGCGGGGAGCTGCAGTTCATCCTGCTGCGGCGCACGTCGGGGGTGCCCATCCTGGACGAGTACGCGCTCCGCGCGGTCAAGCTGGCCTCCCCGTTTCCGCCCGTGCCGGATGGAATCTCCAAGGGCGGGCTGCCGATCAACGGTCTCTTTCGCTACCAGATCGTGGGCGCTAGCCTGCTCAATAACTATCTCCGCTGAGGCGCTCATCGAGGGATGCGACAAACGGGGGTGACGCGCTTGACAGCTATGTCGGCTATCCTGTAGTCTCACTTGTACTTTTTGGACGTAGGCTCGTAGCTCAGGGGGAGAGCGCTACCTTGACACGGTAGAGGTCGGCGGTTCGATACCGCCCGAGCCTACCATTTTTCTTTTCACCCACTGAGGGGTGCCCATCGCCGGGAACGGGTCGCACGGGAGTGAGTGAGGGAATGCGAAGCATCACCGGGCGCAATCCCCGTGATGCTTTTTTGTCTTCAGGGACGGGAAACCAGGCTCGGACATGATCGATTCCGAAGAGGACAGGCATCTCAAGCTGGCCGGGGAGGCCGACTGCGCCCCGGAGCCGCTACCCACGCTGCGTCACTCGACCGCCCATCTCATGGCGCAAGCCGTGACGCAGCTCTTCCCCGACGTCAAGGTCGCCATCGGACCGGCCATCGAGGACGGCTTTTACTACGACTTCGCCAAGCCCGCGCCCTTCACGCCCGAGGACCTCGAGCGCATCGAGGCGAAGATGCGCGAGCTGGCCAAGCAGGACCTGCCGTTCGTCCGGGAGGAGCTGCCGCGGGACAAGGCCATCCGCTTCTTCGAGGAGCGCCAGGAGCCCTTCAAGGTCGAGATCCTGCGCGGCATCGAGGCGCCCACCGTCTCCTTCTACCGCCAGGGCGACTTCGTGGATCTCTGCCGTGGGCCGCACGTCGCCTCCACGAGCGCAATCAAGTTCTTCAAGCTCCTGTCCTCGTCCGGCGCCTACTGGCGCGGGAGCGAGAAGAACCCGATGCTCCAGCGCATCTACGGCACCGCCTGGCTCAGCCAGAAGGATCTGGACCAGTACCTCTGGCGGCTCGAGGAAGCCAAGAAGCGCGATCACCGCAAGCTGGGGCGTGAGCTCGACCTCTTCGAGTTCCACGACGTGGCCCCGGGGGCGGCCTTCTGGCTGCCCGGCGGCATGATCCTCGTCCGCGAGCTGGAGAAGTTCGCGCGGGAGCGTCTCGACGCGCGGGGCTACCAGGAGATCTCGACGCCGGTGCTCGTCAACAAGAAGCTCTGGGAGCAGTCGGGGCACTGGGAGTACTACAGCGACAACATGTTCAAGCTGGAGATCGAGAACGAGACGTTCAGCCTCAAGCCCATGAACTGCCCCGAGTCCACCTACGTGTACCGTCGCACGGTCCGCTCCTACCGCGACCTGCCCATTCGCTACTCGGAGATGGGTCGCTGCCACCGCAACGAGCGCTCGGGCACGCTCTCGGGTCTGGTCCGTGTCCGGCAGTTCACCCAGGACGACGCGCACATCTATCTTCGCCCCGACCAGCTCCAGGACGAGATCACCTCGCTCCTGCACCTGGTGGGCGAGTGGTACAAGACGTTCAATCTCGAGCCCTCGTTCCGGCTCGCCACGCGGCCGGTCCAGAGCCTGGGGACAGACGCCCAGTGGGAGCAGGCGGAGCGCGCGCTCCACGAGGCCCTCAAGGCCAACGGGCTCGCCTACGACCTCAAGCCGGGCGACGGCACCTTCTACGGTCCCAAGATCGACATCGACGTCCGCGACGTCCTCGGGCGCCCCTGGCAGCTCGCCACCGTTCAGGTCGATCTGACCATGCTGCCCGAGCGGATGCAGTGCGAGTACATCGATTCGGACGGACAGCCCAAGCGGCCGGTCGTCATCCACCGCGTCATCTTCGGCTCCTACGAGCGGTTCATCGCCATCCTCACCGAGCACTTCGCGGGCGCCTTCCCGACGTGGCTCGCCCCCGTCCAGGCGCGCGTCCTGCCCGTGAGCGAGAAGCACGCCGCGTACGGCACGAGCGTGCATGGGCGCCTGCGCGAGGCAGGGATCCGCGCGGACCTCGACGACCGCAACGAGAAGCTGGGCTATCGCATTCGCGAGGCCCAGATGCACAAGGTGCCGTACACGCTGGTGGTGGGCGAGCGCGAGGCGCAGCAGGGCACCGCGAGCCTTCGCCAGCGCGGGAGCGATCAGTCCGCGGTCCTGCCGATCGATCAGATCCTCCGCGACGTCGTCGCCGAGATCGGCAGCCGGTCCGCCACCCTCACCGTGGGCCGCTCAGGCTGAGCGCCGCCCGCAGCTAGGAGCCACGCCCATACAGTCCAAGGACATCCGGATCAACGAGGGCATTCGCGTGCGGGAAGTCCGCGTGGTCAGCGCGGACGGCGAGCAGCTGGGGATCCTGCCCATCGCGCAGGCGCTGGATCTGGCGCGGCAGCGGGAGATGGATCTCGTGGAAGTGGCGGCAGAGGCGGTGCCCCCGGTATGCCGGATCATGGATTTCGGCAAGTACAAGTACATGCAGGCGCGCCGGCAGAAGGACGCGCGCAAGAAGCAGACGATCATCCAGGTGAAAGAGGTCAAGCTCGGGCCGAAGACCGACACGCACGACTTCGACTTCAAGGCCAAGCACGTGCGGCGCTTCCTGGAGGAAGGCAACAAGGCGAAGGTGACGGTGCGCTTCAAGGGGCGCGAGATGGCCCACACCGAGCTCGGCTGGAAGATGCTGAACAAGATGACGGAGATCATGTCGGACGTCGCGGTCATCGAGAACCATCCGCGGATGGAAGGGCGCATGCTCTCGATGATCCTGTCGCCGAAGCCGCACTAGGGCACGCTATGGGACCCCTCACCCTGCCCTGTCCCCGGAGGGGAGAGGGGAATTAGGAGCACCACCATGCCGAAGATGAAAACGAAGCGCGCCGCGGCCAAGCGGTTGAAGGTCACGGCCAGCGGGAAGCTGAAGCGGCGGAGCGGCTGGAAGAGCCACCTGCTCGAGGCCAAGAGCCCCAAGCGGCGGCGTCGGCTTCGCCAGGCGTCCTTGATCGCGAAGGTGGACCAGCCGCGCCTCAGGCAGCTGGTCCCCTACCTCTAGAAGCCAGAAGGGAGGAGCGCATGCCACGGGCAAAGGGCGGGTCCAAGACCCGCCAGCGCCGGAAGAAGATCCTCAAGCGGGCGAAGGGCTATTTCGGGGGGCGCCGCAAGCTCTACCGCACAGCGGCCGAGACGGTGCTCCGCGCCGGGGCCTTCGCCTACCGGGGACGCAAGCAGAAGAAGCGCCGCGCGCGCGCCCTCTGGATCATCCGCGTGAACGCGGCGTGCCGCCAGGCGGGGCTGTCGTACTCGGTCTTCATGGCCGGGCTCAAGAAGGCCGGCATCCTGCTCGACCGGAAGATCCTGGCCGAGCTCGCCGTCTCCGACCCGCCGGCCTTCGCGAAGCTGGCCGAGAAAGTCGCCGCGCAGCGGAGCTAGCACGTGGCGGGGGACCCGCGGGTCCAGGACATCCTCGACCGGGCCCTGGCGGACATCGCCGGGGCCCGATCCACGTCCGCGCTCGAGCAGGTCCGGGTGCGCGTCCTCGGGCGCTCGGGCGAGCTGACGGCCCTGCTGCGCGGGCTCGGCAAGGTGCCGGCGGCCGAGCGGCCGCGGGTCGGCCAGGAGGCCAACCAGGCCAAGAGCCGCCTCGAGGCGGCGATCGAGAAGCGGCTCGAGACGCTCAAGCTCGAGGAGCATCGCCAGGCCCTGCAGTCGCAGCGGCTCGACCTCACGCTGCCCGGACGGGCGACGCCGCCGGGAGCGGTCCATCCCCTGATCCGCGTCCAGGACGAGATCATCGAGATCTTCGAGGGGCTCGGCTTCTCCGTCGCCGAGGGGCCCGAGGTCGAGTCCGACTACTACAATTTCGCCGCGCTCAACTTTCCTGACGACCACCCGGCGCGCGACATGCAGGATACCTTTCATGTCTCGGCGGACACGCTGCTCCGCACCCACACCTCGCCAGTGCAGATCCGGACCATGAAGTCGCAGCCGCCACCCGTGCGCATCATCTGCCCCGGCAAGGTGTATCGGCGCGATTCCGACACCACACACTCGCCCATGTTCCACCAGGTCGAGGGCCTGGCGGTCGACACCAGTAGCTCCATGGGCGACCTCAAGGGCACCCTCGAGCACTTCGCGCGCGAGATGTTCGGCCCGGATGCCGGGATCCGCTTCCGGCCGTCGTTCTTCCCGTTCACCGAGCCGTCGGCCGAGGCGGACGTGCGCTGCTTCGCCTGCAGCGGCGCCGGCTGCCGGCTCTGCAAGCAATCCGGATGGCTCGAGATCCTCGGCTCGGGCATGGTGCATCCGAACGTGCTGCGAAACGTGGGGTACGATCCCGAGCACGTCACCGGCTGGGCCTTCGGCATGGGCGTCGAGCGCGTCGCCATGCTCAAGTACGGCATCGACGATATCCGGCTCTTCTTCGAGAACGACATGCGCTTCCTGGGCCAGTTCGCCACCTCGTCCGCTCTCTCTTCCCCTTCGGGGAGAGGGTAGGGCGACGGGGATGCCGTGAAGATCTCCTACCGCTGGCTGCTCGAGTTCGTCGAGACGGCGCCGCCGCCCGCGGAGGTCGCCGACCGCCTGGTGAACGCGGGCATCGAGGTCGCGTCCGTCGCCCCGCTCGTCGAGGGGCTCTCCGGCGTCGTCGTCGGCCTCATCGAGGCCATCGAGCGCGAGCTCGGGGAGACGCCGGCGGGCCACCGCAACCGTCTCTGCCGGGTCGCGCTGCCGGACAAGAAGTACTCCGTGGTCTGCGGGGCGCCCAACGCCGTTGCCGGGCTGCGCACGGCCTTCGCGCCTCCCGGAGCGACGCTGCCGGGCGGGCGGACCATCACGGCGACCAAAATCCGCGGCACCGTCTCCGAGGGCATGCTCTGCTCGGAGCAGGAGCTCGGCATCGGCCAGGATGCGAGCGGCATCCTCGAGCTGCCGCCGGACGCTCCGCTCGGCGCCCCGCTGAGCCAGTACCTGGGACTCGACGACTCCATCCTCGAGATCGAGATCACCCCCAACCGCCCCGACGCGCTCTCCGTGGTGGGCGTGGCGCGGGAAGTCGCGGCGCTCACGGGCGCTCCTTTCCGCTTCCCCCAGGTCGCCGTGAAGGAGGGAGAGGTCGAAGCGGGCTCGCTGGCCTCCGTCGAGATCCTCGACCCCGACCTCTGCCCGCGATACGCGGCGCGCGTCATCACCGGGCTCACGGTCAAGCCGTCGCCGCCGTGGCTGGCCCAGCGGCTGCGCGCCGTGGGGCTCCGTCCCATCAACAACCTCGTGGACGTCACGAACTACGTCCTCTGGGAGATGGGCCAGCCGCTTCACGCCTTCGACTACGACACCATCGCGCAGCACAAGATCGTCGTGCGCCGCGCACGGCCGGGCGAGCGCCTGACCACGCTCGACGGCCAGGACCGGGCCCTGCAGCCCGAGATGCTGATGATCTGCGACGCTGAGCGGCCCGTCGGGATCGGCGGCGTCATGGGCGGCGCCAGCACCGAGGTGACGCAGCAGACGACCACGGTCTTTCTCGAGAGCGCCTACTTCAATCCGGCGTCGATCCGGCGGACGTCGCGGGCCCTCGGCCTTCACACCGACGCCGCCTACCGCTTCGAGCGCGGCGCCGACATCGAGGGCCTCCGCGAGGCGCTCGACCGCGCGGCCCAGCTCATGGCGGATCTGGGCGGCGGCACGGTGGCCCGGGGAGTCATCGACGTCTACCCCGGCCCCAAGCCGCGGCCGCGCATCAGCCTCCGCCGCGCGCGGATCGAGCGGCTCATCGGCGCTTGCCCGTCCCAGGACGAGGTCGTGCGCATCCTCCAGGCGCTGGGCTTCGCGGTGGACGACTCGGGCCTCGCGCTCCAGGTGGTCGTGCCAAGCTTCCGGCGCGACATCGTCCAGGAGGACGACCTCGTCGAGGAGGTCATCCGGGTCTGGGGCTATGACAAGATCCCCTCGACGCTGCCGCGCGGCGGAGAGCTCAAGCCCGTCGCGCGGCAGGCCGATCTGCGGATCGGGCGCGCCATCGGCCAGGCGCTCACCGATGCGGGTCTCTCCCAGGTCGTCACGTACGCCTTCGTGGATCCCGGCCGGCTCAAGGCCATGGGATGGGACGCGCCGGAGAGCCTGATCGCGCTCCAGAATCCGATCTCGGTCGAGCGGTCGATTCTCCGCCCCTCGCTGGCGCCCGGTCTTCTCGAGGTCGTGGCGCTCAATGGCAGCCGGCAGGTCCCCGACGTGCGCGCCTTCGAGGTGGGCCAGATCTTCTCGCCCCACCGGCAGGAGGACGGCGAGCGGCCCGTCCACGAGGAGCTCTGGCTCGGGATCGTCATGACGAGCCTGCGCGCGCCGCGCGCGTGGCATGCGCCGCGCGACCGCGTGGACATCTACGACGTCAAGGGCGCGGCGGAGCTGGCGCTCCACGCGGCCGGCGCGGGCGCGGCGCACACGGCGCCATACGCGCCGGGGCAGGGCCCGCGCTATCTGGAACAGGGCCGCGCCGCGGCGCTGACGGCGGGCGGAGCGCCCGTCGGCTGGTTCGGCGAGGTGGCGCAGGGCGTGCGAGAGGCCTTCGACCTGCCCGCGCCGGTCTTCCTGGCCGAGCTATCGCTCACGGCCGTGCTCGCGCTGCCCGGCCGCCCGATCCGTTACCAGCCGCTGCCTCGCTTCCCCGCCGTGCAGCGAGACCTGGCCATCGTCGTGTCGTCGGAGGTGACGGCCGGCGAGATCGAAGCCGCGATCCGCGCCATGAAGCTGCCGCTGCTCTCCCGGCTCACCCTCTTCGACGTCTACGAGGGCGACCAGGTCGGCGCCGGCAGGCGGAGCCTCGCATGGAGCTTGACCTTCCAGGCCCCGGATCGGACACTCACGGACGCGGAGGTCAATGACCTGCACGCCAGGATCGTCGCGGAAATCGGCCGCCGCTTCGGGGCCGAGGTGAGGGGAGCCTGAGTGAAGGGAGACTCGATGCCGGAGCCATCACTGGGCGAGCGCCTCGAGGAGCTCGAGAAGGCCGTGCGCCGCGCCGCGGAGACGATCGCGGTCCTGCGGCGGGAGCGTGAGACGCTCCAGGCCAGGCTCGCCGCGGGCGAGAGCGATCGCGCCGAGCTCCAGCGCCTCCGTCAGGAGCGCAAGGACATGCTCTCCCAGATCAATGGCATGCTCCGGGACATGGAGAAGCTCGACCTGTGAGCGAACCCGAGCGCGTCGAGGTCGAGATCCTCGGGCAGAAGTACACGCTCCGGAGCGAGGCAGATCCCAAGTACCTCCGCGACCTCGCCGCCTTTGTGGAGAAGCGCGTCAAGAGCGTGGCAGGCCAGGTGCGCGGGCAGGACCCGGTCAAGGCGCTGGCGCTGGCCGCACTGTACATCGCCGACGAGCTCTTCCGTGCGCGAGAGGAGCTGTCCCATTACGAGGGGGACCTGCCCAAGCGCATCGGGGCGCTGATCAGTCTCCTGGAGGCCGTTGCGCCGAGGCAGGCGTAGCCAGGTTGCGACCGGCTTCCAGTAGTGGGCCAGAGCGCATTCATCTGGCCAATGATGGCGACCTGTACTTGGTGCTAACGAAGGCGTGTTTCGTAACACGAGAAGGAGAAACAAAGTATCCCGAGACAGCCAAGATCTACGCCTGGGACGGACGTGCCTACGTGCTTAGGAAGACCGTCCCGTGGGAACAGCGCCTGGATGCCCTCCGCGAGTCCTGGCCACGCGCTCACCCCAAACGGTGAACAGCGCCAGTTGTCAGGCTCGCATGATCGGCTGAATTGCATTCTCCCTATTCTCCCGTCATCCGTATCGCCCGAATCTCGCCGCTGGGAGGGGACGTCATGCTCAACCGCTTCGGTCTCGTCGTCACGTCGCTGATGCTGCTCGCCGGCGTCGTCGCCATGCCCGAGGGCAACGTTCGCGCGCAAGCGCCCAAAGCGGGGGGCATGCTGCGGTTCGCCGTCCGCGCGGAGCCGTCGACGCTCGACCCGCACCGCGGCAGCTCGGGCTCCGACCACATGTCGCTTTACCCGATCTACGACACGCTCGTCCGCTTCGATCCGAACTCGATGGCGCCGCAGCCGGGCCTTGCGGAGTCGTGGGAGACCCCGGACCCGAAGACGCTCGTGCTGACGCTCAGGAAGAACGTGAAGTTCCACGACGGGACGCCGTTCAACGCCGAGGCCGTCCGCTACAACCTCCTTCGTGCGCAGGACAAGAAGATCTCGACCGTGGTCTCCGAGCTGGCCGCCGTCGAGGCAGTGGAGATCGTAGACTCGCACAAGGTGCGCCTGCGCCTGAAGCACCCGGACGCCGCGATACTCCTCGTGCTCTCCGACCGGTCCGGCATGATGGTGTCGCCGACCACCGCGGCGAAGCTCGGCGACCAGTTCGGCCGCAGTCCCGTGGGCGCGGGCGAGTACCGGTTCGTCAAGTGGGCGCCCGGCGAGTCGATCCGCGTCGAGAAGTTCGCGGAGTACTGGGACACGGGCCGGCCCTACCTCGACGCGATCCTCATCCGGATCATGCCCGACGGCGACACGCGCCTGTCCGCGCTCCGGAGCGGCCAGCTCGACTTCACGATGGAGATCCCGCCCCAGGACTTCGCGAGCCTCAAGACCGAGCGGGGCATCAAAACGCACGAGCGCGTGACCCTCGCCTACTGGCGGATCTATCTCAACATGTCGAAGCCGCCATTCGACAAACGGGCCGCGCGCGAGGCCGTCCAGTACGCGATCGACCGCCCAGCGCTGCTGAAGACGATCATGTTTGGGCTCGGCGAGCTCACCGTGACGCCGTTTCCCTCGGTCCACTGGGCGCACAACCCGAGCCTGAAACCGTTCCCCCACGATCCCGGCAAGGCGAAGGCCAAGCTGGCGGAGGCCGGCCTCCCGAACGGCTTCAGCTTCGACATGGTGCTCGAGTCCGCGCCAGAGCACGTGCGCCGCGCGGAGGCAATCCAGGCGCAGCTCGCGCAGATCGGCGTCCGTGTCGACCTCAAGCCCATGGAACTCGTGAAGGGCGTCGGCCTGTTCTTCCGAAGCAAGGAGGTCGCCGCGGCGAATTACCGGTGGACGGGGCGTCCCGATCCCGACCAGACGGTGCGCGGCATGTTCCACTCGACCGGCTTCTACAACCCCGGCAAGTGGCAGAACGCGAAGCTCGAGGCACTGATGGACCAGGCGGCCGCCAGCTACAAGCTCGAGGACCGGCGCAAGCTCTACGGGCAGATCGACGAGCTGATCCAGCAGGAGGCCGCGGACGTCGGGCTCTTCTTCGCGCCGGCGCTCGAGGCCAGTTCCGCCGGCGTGCAGGGCTACCAGCAGAACCTGCTCGGCAAACCGATGTTCCGCGGCGTCTGGCTCCAGAAGTAGATGGCCCGCTTCGTTGGGCGCCGCCTGATCGCGGTCGTCCCGCTGCTCCTCATCGTCACCGTGCTGGTCTTCTCGCTGATCCTCCTGCTGCCGGGGGACGCGGCGGTGGCGCTGGTGGGGCTCGAGAATGCGACGGAGGAGAAGCTCGCGGCGATCCGCGAGCGCCTCGGGCTCGACCGGCCCCTGTGGGTGCAGTACGGGCGATGGCTCGGACGCGTGGTGCAGGGCGACCTCGGCACGTCGTTCCGCACCGGCGAGCCCGTCGCGGAAGCGCTCCTCCATCGCGTGCCGGTCACGCTCGGTCTCGCCGTCGCGGCCACTGTGTTCGGCCTGCTCGTGGGCTGTCCGCTCGCGGTCGTCGCGGCGGTCAAGCGCGGCAGTGCGCTCGATGCCACCGCGCGGGGTGTGGCCGCGCTCGGCGTCGCCATCCCCAACTTCTGGCTCGGGTCGATGCTCGTGCTGGTCTTCGCCCTCCAGCTCAGATGGCTGCCGGCGACCGGCTACGTGAGTGTGGTCGAGGAGCCGTGGACGGGCACGCTGCACTTGCTGCTCCCTACGCTGACCCTCGGCGCCTCGGCGGTCGCCGAGGTGACGCGGCAGCTGCGCTCTGGGCTCCAGGACGTGCTCGCGAGCGAGTACGTCCGGACCGCGCGCGCCAAGGGCCTCGGCGAGCGGGCCGTCGTCGCCAAGCACGCGCTCAGGAACGCGCTCATCCCGATCGTGACGATCGCGGCGCTGACGATCAACCGCATCATCGGCGCCACCGTCGTGGTCGAGTCGATCTTCGCGCTGCCCGGCCTCGGCCGGATGAACCTGGAGTCGGTGCTCAACCGTGACTTCCCGACGCTCCAGGGTGCCGTCCTGCTGATGGCGGTGCTCGTCATCGCGATCAACCTCGTCTCCGACATCGCGTACGGCTGGGTGGATCCCCGCATCCGCTATTCCTGACGGCAGGATGCCGGAGCTCGAAGCGGCGATCGGTCGGTTCGCGCGGCACCGCGCGGCACTCGCGAGTGCAGTGTTCGTCGCCGGGCTCGTGGTGGCGGCGGTGCTCGCGCCACACGTGGCCCCTCACGATCCGCTCGAGCAGAACCTCGGCTCGATCCTCGCCGCACCCTCGGCGGCGCACCCGCTCGGCACGGACGACCTCGGCCGCGACGTGTTCGCGCGGCTCGTCCACGGCGCGCGCCTGTCACTGCTCGCGAGCCTCATGGCGGTGGCGATCGCTGTGGTCCTCGGCGTGCCGTTCGGCCTGCTGTCGGGATACCTCGGCGGTCTGGTCGACGATGCGATCATGCGCGTGAGCGATGCCATCCAGTCCATCCCGGCGCTGGTCCTCGCCATGGCGATCGCCGCGGCGCTCGGTCCGAGTCTCTTCCACGTCATGGTCGCGGTGGGCGTCGTGTTCGCGCCACGCTTCGGCCGTCTCGTGCGGGGCCAGGTGCTCGCGGTCCGAGAAGAGCTCTTCGTGGAGGGGGCCCGCGCGGTCGGCGCCACGCACACGCGCATCGTCGCCCGCCACGTGTTGCCGAACGTGCTGTCGCCCATCATCGTGCAGATCTCGGTCTCGCTCGCCTTCGCGCTGCTGGCCGAGACGAGCCTGTCGTTCCTCGGTGTCGGCATCCGGCCGCCGCTGCCGAGCTGGGGGGCCGACGTCGGGCGCGGCTACCGGTTCATGCGGCTGGCGCCTTGGCTCGTGTTCATGCCCGGCATGACGATTCTCCTCACGACGCTCGCGTTCAACTTCATCGGTGACGGCATCCGCGACGCGGTGGACCCGCGCCAGCGCGCAGCGGGCCGGGGAGCGAAGGACGCATGACCCGCCCACGGTATGGGCTCGACGATCTCGTCCACGCACGTACCTTCATGGGAGGCATTGGTAACCGTGACTACTGATCTACGCCCCTGTCTTCGGTAACCGGAATTTTGAGTCGATGCGGGGACTTGACTTCGCGAAGGTCCTGGATGTAGACAGAGACAGCCCTGCGCTGTTTGTGATGTCGGGGGGAAGTTTCAACCTCGATACACAAGAGGACGCCGCTCAAGAGGGTGGTGCGCACGCCCCTCACATGAGGGGAAGCCTGAAGCCCTCCATTTTGGCGCCCACCTGGCATGCCAGGTTCGAAACACCGTCGGCACACGGCAGAGGCGGGGCGCCTCCTCCCGTTGACTTTCCTGCCCCGAAGCGCCTATACTTTCAGGAGTTTTTTGTCCTTGGGCTGTACCTGAACGACCTGATCGGTCCGGGGCTTTCCCCGGTTTGGAGATAGAAATGGACGTCAAGCTCCTCATGGCTCTCCTTCCCCTCGTCGCCCTCCTGGCGCTCTTCGTCGGCTACATGGCCCACAAATCGGCCGTTGCCCGCACGGTGGGGGATGCCAAGGGCCGCGCCAAGCGCATCGTGGACGATGCCCAGCGCGCGGTCGAGCAGACCCGCCTCGAAGGCGAGAGCAAGCTCCGCGAGGTGGAGTCGCGTGCGCGCGCCGCCGAGCTCGAAGCCAAGGAGATGGCCCTCAAGATGCGGGGCGAGCTCGAGCAGGAGACCCGCGCGCGGCAGAATGAAATCCGCGAGGTCGAGCGCCGCATCCTCCAGCAGGAGGAGCTGCTCGCCCGCCGCCTCGAGCAGCTCGACCGGCGCGAGAGCGAGCTCCAGGTCCGCGACCGGCTGCTCGGCGAGCGGGACAAGAGCGTGGCCGTCGCCGAGGCCAAGCTCAACTCCGCGATGGAGGAGCAGCGCCGCAAGCTCGAAGGCATCGCCGGGCTCACGGCCGAGGAAGCCAAGCGGCAGCTGATGGCCCAGGTGGAGGTCGAGTCCCGCCGCGAGGCGCAGCTCCTCGGCATGCGCCTCGAGGAAGAGGCCAGGGAGACCGCGCAGGCCAAGGCCAGGGAAGTGCTGGCGACGACGATCCAGCGCCTGGCGCCGGACTACACGGTCGAGACGGCGGTGTCCATCGTCGACCTGCCCTCGGACGACATGAAGGGCCGCATCATCGGTCGCGAGGGCCGCAATATCCGCGCCCTCGAGCAGCACACGGGCGTCGACCTCATCGTCGACGACACGCCCGAGGCCGTGCTGATCTCGGCCTACGACCCCTACCGCCGGGAGATCGCGCGGCTGGCGCTCCAGAAGCTCATCGCCGACGGCCGCATCCATCCGGCGCGCATCGAGGAGGTCGTCGAGAAGGTCAAGAAGGACATGGAAGAGCACCTCAAGGAGGAGGGCGAGAAGGCCTGCTTCGAGGTGGGCGTCCACGGCTTGCACCCGGAGCTCGTCAAGCTCGTCGGCCGCATGAAGTTCCGCACCTCGTACGGCCAGAACTGCCTCCAGCACTCGAAGGAGGTCGCGTGGCTGGCCGGCATGATGGCGGCCGAGATCAAGGCCGATGTCAAGCTCGCCAAGCGCATGGGGCTGCTCCACGACATCGGCAAGGCGCTCACCCACGAGCAGGAAGGCAGCCATCCCGAGCTGTCCCTCCAGGTGCTGACCAAGTGGGGCGAGTCGCGGCAGGTCATCAACGCGGCGCTCTGCGGACACGAGAATGTCGAGCCCGAGACTATCGAGGCGGTGCTGACCGAGGCGGCCGACGGCATCTCCGCGGCCCGCCCCGGCGCGCGGCGCGACGTGCTCGAGAGCTACATCAAGCGGCTGGCCAAGCTCGAAGAGATCGCCATGTCGTACAAGGGCGTGGAGATGTGCTACGCGATCCAGGCGGGGCGCGAGCTCCGCATCATGACCAAGGCTGATCAGATCTCCGATCTCGACGCCCACCAGCTGGCCAAGGACATCTCCAAGCGCATCGAGGCCGAAATGCAGTACCCGGGACACATCAAGGTCATCGTCATCCGCGAGACGCGCGCGGTGGAAGTGGCGAAGTAACGTGATCAAGCCGCTCACGATCCTCTGCGTCGGCGACGTCTTCGGCGAGCCGGGCCGCAAGGCCGTGCACACGCTCCTGCCGCGCCTCCGCAAGCAGCATGAGGTGGATCTGGCCATCGTCAATGTCGAGAACGCCGCGGCCGGCTTCGGCGTCACGCCGCAGATCGCGCGGAGCTTCCTCGAGCACGGCGTGGACGTGATGACCTCCGGCAACCACATCTGGGACAAGAAGGAGATCATCGAGTACATCGCGAAGGAGAACCTGCTTCTGCGGCCCGCGAATTTTCCCCTGGGCACGCCGGGCGTGGGCTCGGTCGTCGTCAAGGCGGGCCCGCACAAGGTCGCCGTGCTCAACCTCATGGGCCGGGTCTTTCTGCCGCTCCTGGATTGCCCCTTCCGCAAGGCGGACGAGGAGCTCGCGCGCCTGCGCGCCGAGACCGCCGTCATCATCGTGGACATGCACGCGGAGGCGACGAGCGAGTCGCAGGCCATGGGCTGGTACCTCGACGGCCGCGTCAGCGCCGTCGTCGGCACGCACCGCCACGTCCAGACGGCGGACGAGCGCGTGCTGCCGCAGGGCACGGCCTACATCACCGACCTCGGCATGACGGGCCCGACCGATTCGGTCATCGGCGTGGACAAGACGCTGGCGCTCGAGCGCTTCCTCACGCAGATGCCGAACCGCTTCGAGCCCGCCAAGGGCCCGGTTGCGCTGCACGGCGCCCTGATCAGGATCGATCCCGAAACCGGCCGGGGGCTTCAGATCGATCGGCTGCGCGTTCCCTTCATCGACTGAGCGCGGTGCAGATCCTCGAGGGCAAGGCGGTCGCCGCGAAGGTGCTGGCCGAGGTCACGGCCGGCGTCGCGGCCCTCCGCGCCAGGACCGGTGTGCAGCCCACGCTCGCCGTCATCCTGATCGGTGAGGACCCGCCCTCCCAGATCTACGTCCGCAACAAGAAGCGCGCGGCCGACGAGGTCGGCATCGCCGCGCGCGATTTCCTCTTCCCCGCCGGCTGCTCGCAGGCCGAGCTGCTGGAGACCATCCGGACGATCAACGCCGATCCGTCTATCCACGGCATCCTCCTCCAGCTCCCGCTGCCCACGGGCATGGGCGAGGACGAGGCCGTCGGCGCGATCGCGCCCGTGAAGGACGCCGACGGGCTGCACCCGGCCAACCTCGGCAATCTCCTGGTCGGGAAGCCATCGACCGTGCCCTGCACGCCGGCTGGCTGCCTCGAGATCCTGGATTTCTACGGCGTGGCGCTCGAGGGCGCCGAGGCGGTCGTCGTCGGGCGCTCGCGCCTCGTCGGCAAGCCGCTCGCCCAGCTCTTGCTGGCGCGCAACGCCACGGTGACCATGTGCCACACGCGGACCCGCGATCTGGCCGGGCACTGCCGCCGCGCCGACGTGCTCTGCGTGGCCGCGGGCCGGCCGCGCTTCATCACGGGCGACATGGTCAAGGAAGGCGCCGTCGTGATCGACGTGGGCGTCAACCGCCTCGACACGGGCAAGCTCGCGGGCGACGTGGATTTCGACGCGGCCGCGAAGCGGGCGCGCGCCATCACGCCCGTGCCGGGCGGGGTCGGCCTCATGACCGTCGCGATGCTCATGAAGAACACGCTCCTGGCGGCCAGCCGCCAGCTCGGCGCCGCATGACGGGTCTCTGCCCCTCACCCTACCCTCTCCCCAAAGGGGAGAAGGGTTCCGAACGGTCCACTGCCGAAAGGGAGAGGGGTTCGGAAGCGCCCATTCGAATCCACCCCATCTCCCCTATTGGGGCAGGGGTCGGGATCTCCCCCTATGATCCCCTCTCCCCCATCGGGGGAGAGGGGAGGGTGAGGGGGCAAGTCTGCGAGCGCCCAGGGCAGTACGCCCGTCGGCTGCGCCGGTCACAGACAGATGCGGAGAGGAAGCTGTGGCTGCGACTGCGTGACCGAAGATCGACGGAATTCAAGTTCCGCCGACAGCATCCTATTGATCCTTTCGTCGCGGACTTCTGCTGCACAGAGGCCAAGGTGGTGATTGAGCTTGATGGCGGATATCGCGTGCTTCGGTTCTGGGACAGCGAGGTTTTGAGCAATACGAGGGAGTCCTTCAGCGTATTGCTGAGGCGCTCAGGCGTCGTGAGTCTCGCCCCTCACCCTACCCTCTCCCCAGAGGGGAGAGGGGATCGGAAGGGCCCGCCCCCAGCGGGGAGAAGGGTGCCGAGAGGGCGATTCGGATGAAGCCGTCTCCTCAGCGGGGCGCGAGGCGAGATTTTCAGAGTCCCCCTCTCCCCACTGGGGAGAGGGGTTCGAAAGGGAGCGCGTGAGCGAGGCTGAGCGGCGGGTCTTCACGGTGTCGGAGCTCACGGCGCATATCAAGGCCACGCTCGAGGAAGCCCTGCCGGCCGTGTGGGTCGAGGGCGAGATCAGCAACCTCCGCACGCCCTCCTCCGGCCACGCCTACTTCACGCTCAAGGACGAGGGCGCGCAGATCTCTGGCGTGCTCTTCCGCGGCCGCGGCCGGCGCGTCCGCTTCGAGCTCGAGGACGGGCTCCACGTGTTGGCCTTCGGCGGCCTCGACGTCTACGCCGCGCGCGGGCAGTACCAGCTGGTCGTCGAGCTCATGGAGCCGAAGGGCCTGGGCGCCCTTCAGCTCGCCTTCGAGCAGCTCAAGCGCAAGCTCGAGGCCGAGGGGCTGTTCGACGGAGCCCGCAAGCGCCCGCTGCCCGCCTTCCCCCGCGTGATCGGCATCGTGACCTCGCCCACGGGCGCCGCGGTGCGCGACATCCTCAACATCATCGGGCGGCGCTTCGGCGAACTGCAGATCCTGATCGCCCCCGTGCGCGTACAGGGCGACGGGGCGCCGGGCGAGATCATCCAGGCCCTGGCCGATCTCCAGGAGGTGCTCGAGATGGAGGTGATCATCGTCGGGCGCGGCGGCGGCTCCATCGAGGATCTCTGGGCGTTCAACGAGGAGGCCGTGGCGCGCGCCATCGTGGCCTGCCGTGTGCCCGTGATCTCGGCCGTCGGCCACGAGACCGACTTCACCATCGCCGACTTCGTGGCCGATCTCCGGGCCCCGACGCCCTCGGGCGCAGCCGAGCTCGTGGTGCGCGAGAAGCTCGCCGTGATCGAGCGGCTGGTGGATCTCTACGCCCGGCTCAAGCAGGCCATCACCGCCGAGGTCGCGACCCGGCGGGAGCGTATCGACTTCCTCGCCCGGCGTCGCGTCCTCACCGATCCGTCCCGCGCCCTCCGCGATCTCTACCGTCGCCTCGACGACCTGGGCGGCCGGTTGCGCCTGGGGCTGCGCGCGAGCCAGCGGCAGATCCGCCACCGGGTTGCGCTCGTGACCCATGCCTTGCGGTCGCAGAGCCCCGTGGCCAGGATCGCCGGCAGCGAGGCCCTGCTCGACCAGCTCCGCGGCCGCATGGCGGCCTCGGCGGCGCACGGCGTGAAGGCCGCGCGGGCCCGCTTCGCGACCTCGGTCGGCCGCCTCGAGAGCCTCTCGCCGCTGGGCGTGCTGGCCCGCGGCTACAGCGTGACGCGACTCGAGTCGGGCGCCGTCGTCCGCAGGGCGTCGCAGGCGCGCGCGGGCGACCTCCTCGAGATCCTTCTGCACCAGGGCGCGCTGGGCGCCCGGGTCACCGACGTCAGGGAGCGGGATGAGCGACATCAAGTTTGAAGACGCGCTCCAGCGTCTCGAGCAGATCGTGGACCAGCTCGAATCGGGTGACCTGCCCCTCGAAGAGTCGCTCAAGGTCTTCGAGGAGGGCGTGGCCCTCGCGCGCCGGTGCTCCAAGTATCTGGAGGAGGCCGAGAAGCGCATCGAGCTCCTGACCAGGGACGAATCGGGCCTGCTCCGGACGGAGGCGCTGGACTGGGACAAGGACGAGCAGGGATGAGCCTCGACCTCCAGGCCTACATGGCCGAGCGCGCGCGCGCCGTGGACGAGGCGCTCGGAGCCTACCTGCCGTCCGAATCGGACCCGCCGGAGACGCTGCACAAGGCGATGCGCTACAGCGTCTTCGCCGGCGGCAAGCGGCTCCGGCCCGTACTCGTCATGGCGGGCGCGGAGGCGGTCGGCGGTAGGATGGATGCCGTCATGCCGACCGCCTGCGCCGTCGAGATGATCCACACGTACTCCCTCATCCACGACGACCTGCCGGCCATGGACAACGACGATTTCCGTCGCGGTGTGCCGACCAACCACAAGGTCTTCGGCGAGGCCATCGCCATTCTGGCGGGTGACGCCCTGCTGACCCTGGCCTTCCGCCTGATCGCCGACAATGTCAGCGTCAGGAGCGACACAAGCGCGCTCCGCGACGTCCTCATCGAGGTGGCCGACGCCGCGGGCAGCGGCGGCATGGTCGGAGGCCAGGTGGCCGACATCGAGTCCGAGGGGAAGCGGGTCGGGCCCGAGACCGTGGACTATATCCATACGCACAAGACGGCGGCCCTCATCCGCGCCTCGGTCCGTGCCGGCGCCATGCTGACCGGCGCCACGCCCTCCCAGCTCGTGGCCCTGAGCCTGGCCGGCGGCAACCTCGGCCTGGCCTTCCAGATCATGGACGACATCCTCGACGTGACGGGCACGAGCGAGGAGCTCGGCAAGACGGCCGGCAAGGACCAGGCGCAGCAGAAGGCGACGTATCCGGCCGTCCACGGCATCGAGGCCTCGCGTATCCACGCCAAGGCGCTGATCGCCGAGGCGCAGGCGGCCCTCCTGCCCTTCGGCCCGCGCGCGGAGGCACTCAGCGCCATCGGCACCTTCATCGTCGAGCGAAAGGCCTGACATGTCCGAGATCCGCACGGTCCACGCCCGCGAGATCCTGGACTCTCGCGGCAATCCGACCATCGAGGTGGACGTCTGGCTCGATTCCGGCGCCTTCGGGCGCGCCATGGTGCCCTCGGGCGCGTCCACCGGCAAGCGCGAGGCCGTCGAGCTTCGCGACGACGATCTCGCGCGCTATGGCGGCAAGGGCGTCCGCCAGGCCGTGCAGAACGTGCTCGAGACCATCGCCCCCGAGATCGAGGGGCTGGAAGCGACGGAGCAGCCGGCCGTGGACCGCGCCCTGCTCGAGCTCGACGGCACGCCCAACAAGTCGGGACTGGGCGCCAATGCCCTCCTGGGCGTGTCGCTCGCGGTGGCCCGCGCCGGCGCCGACGAGTGCGGCCTGCCGCTCTACCAGTACCTGGGAGGCCCCGGCGCGCGGATCATGCCCGTGCCGCACATGAACGTGCTCAATGGCGGCGCGCACGCCGACAATGGCCTCGACGTCCAGGAGTTCATGCTGGTGCCCTCGGGGGCGGGCTCCTTCGCCGAGGCGCTCCGGATGGGCGCCGAGATCTTCCACACGCTCAAGAAGCTCCTGAAGGACAAGGGGCTCGCGACGGGCGTGGGCGACGAGGGCGGCTTCGCGCCGGTGCTGCCGGGCAACGAGGCGGCGCTGGACTTCGTGCTGCGCGCCATCGAGCGCGCGGGCTACCGGCCGGGCGAGGATGTCTTCCTCGCGGTCGACGCGGCGGCCAGCGAGTTCGGCAAGCATGGGCGCTACCATCTCAAGGCCGACCGGGTGGATCGCTCGAGCGAGGAGATGATCGCCTGGTACGACTCCCTGCTCGGACGCTACCCGCTCTGCTCCATCGAGGACGGGCTCGGCGAGGACGATCGCGAGGGCTGGCAGGCGCTGACGCGGCGGCTGGGCTCGCGGGTGCAGCTCGTGGGCGACGATCTCTTCGTCACCAACCCGGCCATCCTCCAGGAAGGCATCCGCCGGGGCATGGCCAACGCCGTGCTCGTCAAGCTCAACCAGATCGGCACCCTGACCGAGACGCTCGAGGCCGTCGAGCTCGCCAAGCGCGCGGGCTGGGGCACCGTGATCTCTCACCGCTCCGGCGAGACCGAGGACTCCTTCATCGCCGACCTGGCGGTCGCGGTCAACGCGGGGCAGATCAAGACGGGCTCGCTGGCCCGCGGGGAGCGCATCGCGAAGTACAACCAGCTCCTGCGCATCGAGGAGGAGCTGGCCTCCGCCGCCGTGTGGCCCGGCCGGGCGGCGTTCGGGAGTTACGGGCGGTGAGGATGCGCTCGCGCCGCCTCCTGGGCGCCGCCGTGCTCGGCGTGCTGGTGCTGTCGATCGCCGCCTATGGCGGACAGAGTTTGACGCGCGTCTGGCATCTCATGAGGGAGGTCGAGGGCCTGGAGCGCGAGGTCGGCGTGCTGCGCGTCGAGGCGAGCCGGCTCACCGCCGAGGTGGACCGCCTCCGCACCGATCCCGACTATATCGAGCAGCTCGCCCGCGAGAAGCTCGGCTTCGTGAAGCCGGGCGAGCAGGTGTACAAGCTTCCTCCGAGCACGTCCGGGCCCGCCCCGGCGCCCGCTGCGCCCTCGCCTGGGATCGGGGACCGCTAGGCTCGTGGACCTGCTCCTCCCCATCCTCTTCGTCGTCGCCCTCTTCTTCAATATCCGCGCATCCTTCAAGCTGGCCCTCGACTGGCGCGGGATGCTGATCACGGTGCGCTTCGTGCGCGAGGCCTATGCGCGCCTGGCCGGGCTGCCCAGCGAGGACGCCCTCGAGCGCGACCGCCACGCGCCGGTCTTCCTCCACCTCGTGCCGGCCTACCAGGAGCCCGACATCGCGGTCACCGTCAGCGCGCTCTGCGCCTCGCGCTATCCGCACGGCGGCCTCCACGTGGTGGTCGTGACCAAGGAGGAGGAGGAGCGCGCCCCGCACCCCGGCATGGGCGTGAGCACGGGCGGCCTCGTGCGCCGGCTGCGGGAGACCCTGCCGCCCTATCAGCAGAAACGGCTCTCGCACCTGGCGATGTCCGGCTCCGGTCGCAAGGCGCACCAGCTCAACTGGGCGCTCCGTCCCGAGGCTCTGCGCGAGATCCTGGGCGAGGATTACGACCCGGCGCGCGTCTTTGTCGGCGTGAGCGACGCCGACTCCATTCCCGATCCCGACACGTATCGCTGGATCGCCGCGCGCGAGCTCTCGGGGCAGGGAAGCCTGGCCTACCAGGGCATCACGCTGTCGCTCGGCAACTACGACCGGCTGGATATCCGCGGGAAGATCTGCGCCATCCAGCAATCGTCCATCTTCATCCGCGTCTCGATCGCGCGGCTGATCAACGAGATCAAGCGCGTACAGTTCTTCGACGCCTTCTGCGCGCGCTTTCCCCGGTTGGGCCGGCTCCTGCGCCCGCCCTTCGAGCTCTGCTTCCGCCGATCGCAGATCTGCCTGGGCCACAATCAGTTCGTCCGCCTCGACGTCATGCAGTCGCTCGGCGGCTTCCCGACCTCCGGCGTCACGGAGGACTCGACGCTGGGCTATGTGCTGGGCGCCCGCGGCATCCTGATCCAGGCCGTGCCGATGGTGGAGCTGACGGATCTGCCCGAGACGCCGGAGAAGATCGTGCGCCAGAACGCGCGCTGGTACCTGGGCGTGCTCGACGACATCCCGTTCCTGCGACGGACGTGGCGCGAGCGCCGCTCGGCCTTCAACCTGGCCCAGCTCGTCCGACACGTGGGCAACAAGGTGATCGAGTGGCCCATCGCAGCGGCCGTGTACCCGGCGACAGGCTATCTCGGCTGGTGGCTGGCCTACATGTACCGGGGGCGCCATCCGTGGCTGTTCTACCTCGCGACGGCGGCGCCCACGCTGTCGCTCATCCTCACCGTCTGGGTCGGCGGCATCGCCACGCAGAGCCTGGTCGAGGATCTGCGGTCCTATCTCCCGCGCCCGACGGACCTGCGGCGGAAGAGCCTCAAGGAGAAGTTCCTCGGCACCTTCCGCTGCCAGACCTACTGGCTGCTGGCCACGCGCGGCGCCTGGCGTGTGCTCTGGAGCCTGGCCCGGACTGGCCGTTACGAAGCCGGCAAGACCGACCGCGTCTCTCGCAGCGCCGCCCGCGCTGTCCCCACTCCCGGCGGCTAGCCTCAAACCCTCCCTCTTCACTCTCGAGAGACCGCCCAAAGCATCCCTCTCCCCTCTGGGGAGCGCGCGCGAAGCATCCCTTTCCCCTCTGGGAAGAGAGCACAAAGCACCCCTCTCCCCTCTGGGGAGAGGCTAATGGTGAGGGACCGATGGTTGACACCACCCAGCGCCTCCAGTACAGTGTGATTCGTCACCGCGGGGTGGAGCAGCCCGGTAGCTCGTTGGGCTCATAACCCAAAGGTCGTCGGTTCAAATCCGACCCCCGCAACCAATCAGGACGAGGGGTTAGCGATTACGTCGCTAACCCCTTCGTGCTGTCTGCTACCGTTTTGCTACCGTTGTCTGCCGTCTCGGCCCCGCGCCCGTCGCCCGCTGGGCCAAACACGAGACGATCGAGCTTGCTGGCTTCCGCTCGGTGCAGCTCCGGCATGAGATGCCCATACCGGTCGAGCGTCGTCTGAATCGAGGCATGCCCCATCTGGACCTGGATGTACTTGGGATGCGCCCCCTGGGCAATCAGAAGGCTTGCGTAGGTATGCCGCAGATCATGGAGCCGCACATGCCGCGCAATGCCGGCCTGCCGCAGGGCCCGCGGAAAGCGGCGGTGCGACAGGTTGTCAGGATCGAGCGGCTGTCCGTCCCGGCCACCGAAGACCAAGGACCCATGCCGGTGCTCGGCGAGGCGCTGGAGCGCCCGCGTAAGCGTGGCCGGCATGTCGATGACCCGCTGCGAGCGCCGCGACTTCGGCGGGATCATCTGCCCCCGCCACAGCGCCCGCCGGACATGGATGTGCTGTCCTGCAAAGTCGATATCCTCCCACTGCAAACCCAGCAGCTCGCCCCGGCGCATCCCGGTGAGCACGGCGCAGAGCCACAGCGTCCGCCATGGCTCGGGCGCCGCCTCGATGAGGCGGCGAATCTCCTCCGGAGTGAGGACGGTCATCTCCCGATCCTCGCCCCGGGGTCGCTCCACGTACTGCGCGGGATTGGCGTCGAGGTACTCCCACTGCACGGCGTGTTTGAACATCGTCTTGAGGATACCGAGGATGTTGCTGATGGTCTTGGGCGACAGCTTCTTGGAGATAAGCACCTTCACGAACTCGCGAATGACGGGCAGGTCGATGGCACGCAGCAGTCGCGACCCAAAAAACGGCCGGATGTGCGTGGCCAGCACGCTCTCGCGCGAGGCCAGGGTCGAGGCCTTCATGCGACCCAGCTGACGCTGCACCGACAGGTAATCCGCCTGCCACTGCGTCTCAAACGTCGCGAAACTGATGGCCGGCTTGGTGAACCGGAACTTGCCGTTGCGGCGCTCCCACATGCGCTGGGCGAGGACTTGTTGGGCCTCCCGCTTGTTCGGCCCGACGGTTTCCCAGCGTCGCCGGCCCACGGCGTCGTAGTAGACGACCACGTATTGCTGCCCCCGTTTCCAGATGACCCCCACTCACCGCCTCCTTTCTTTCGGAGGCCATGCTGGAGCCCTCTGATCTCTCGGGGT
>WNGF01000977.1_pt1 | contig 42375 bp, 36 predicted proteins | sample 5400641 | NCBI WGS metagenome assembly WNGF01 (sample SAMN13153371, study PRJNA577476) | soil metagenome | isolation source: 80 cm soil or saprolite under grassland replicate 2 | place: USA:California | collected 2016-06-15 | reverse complement strand
TCATTTCGCCTCCTTCGTTGGTTCCCGCTGGCCGTCCGCCATTGGCCGGCCGCGGCGCAGAGACAGAGCAACGGAAGAGCCACGATGAGCGAAATGCGGAGAACCTGTTTGGAACCCGATGTTTGACGCTGCGAACGATTTCCATTAAAACGCGTTCGCTCAAACGGATACTTGGAGAAGAGTCCGTAAATCTGAATCGGGCGTCCGCCGCTCCCTTCAGCGACGGCGCGGGGCCGGACGCGAAGACTCGAGGACAATGCGGCGCAGCGCCGCAAGGGAGCGCGCCTCCGTCGGCGCCCTCGGAACGGGGAAGCCCTCCTCTCGCACCTTCCGGACAGCCGCGTCCATGCGGTGGCCGCACCGCGACGAGTCCTCCTCGTGCAGGGCCCAGTCCGCGTCGTCGAAGGAGCAGCGGGCGTTCGAACAGACGAACGCCAGCCTCTCAGCCATCGTTCCCTGGCTGCGCGCGGCGGTCCGGCGCACGCGCTGGAGCAGGAGGATGCGGTCATGCGCGAAGCGGCATTGGCGGGCAAGGCCATTCGGATCCGGGCCCACCTTCCCGACGATGTGTCGAAAAAAGACGCGGAGTCCCTTCTGAGCGCCGCTCACGGAGGTCTGTGCCTGGCACGCGAGGGTCTCGACTTCGTCGCGCACGCGCCAGGACCGTAGGGCGCGCAGAGACAGGATGGTGAGCGCCGACTCGAGAGAGCGCGTGCCATCGATGTCCCGGAGATAGCCCCGCAGCTTCTGCTCGGCCTCGATCTCCTCGAGAAGAACGCGTCTCCAGGGAATTCCGAGAGTCTCGGCGCATCGGAGGATCTCGGCCGGCGACGACTTCTCCGTTGGAAGAAAGGGCGTCGGCGCAGGAGGATCGCCGTCTCGCAGCGGGAGAATCGCCATCGCCAGAATCTTGTCCGGGCGGCTCATCACGGCCTCGCGCCGAGTATTCGAGCGCCTCTTTGCCGGCGTCAAGACCGCTCCGACATTCGCGTCCGAAAATGGCGATCCGCGAGAAGAAGCGAGAGATACCCTAGTCTCGCGATGGAGCTGGACGCGAGGGTCTGTGACCGAGCGCGACTCGCGCGCGACGCGCGATTCGACGGGCGGCTCTTCATCGGTGTTCTCTCGACCGGGATCTATTGCAGACCGATCTGCCCGTCGCCCACCGCCAAGCGCGCGAATGTCCGATATTTCGGGTCCGCCGAAGAGGCCATCGCCGCGGGCTTTCGTCCCTGCCTGCGCTGCCGGCCCGAGTCGGCGCCCGGAACGCCCGCCTGGAACGGCACCTCCGCGACGGTGAGCCGGGCTCTGCGACTGATCGCGGAGGGAGCGCTGCAGGATCACACGGTCGCGGAGCTCTCGAAACGGCTGGGCATGAGCCCTCGCCATCTCTATCGGCTGTTTCTCAGGCATCTCGGCGCCTCGCCGATCGCGGTCGCGAGGACCCGGCGGCTGCAATTCGCGAAGCAGCTCATCAGCGACACCGATCTCCCGATGTCTCACGTGGCGCAAGCGTCCGGTTTTCGGAGCGTCCGGCGCTTCAACGAATCCCTCCGAGAGCTGTACGGACGGACTCCTTCGGAGCTGCGCCGCTTGAGACCGGTTCCGCTGCACGCGCGACAGGATGAGTACGTCTGCCACCTTCCCTATCGTCCTCCCTACGACTGGGAGTCGATGCTCGCGTTTCTCGGCGCGCGCGCCATCCCGGGCGTCGAGGAGATCGCCTCGGGCGCGTATCGGCGATCGTTCAAGTGGGAAGGGCAGCAAGGGATTCTGGAAGTCAGACGCGAAGCGAGGCTCCACTCCCTCGAGGCGCGCATCCGCTTTCCGGAGCCCCTCTCCCTGCTTCCGATCGTCACCCGGGTTAAGGCTCTGTTCGATCTGGCCGCGGACACACAGGCGATCGCCGGGCACCTCCGCCGCGATCCTCTGTTGGCGCGGCTCGTCCAGAGGTACCCCGGCCTGCGGGTACCGGGCGCGTGGGACGGTTTCGAGCTGGCCGTGCGCGCGATTCTGGGCCAGCAAGTCAGCGTGGCGGCGGCGTCCACGCTGGCGGGGCGAATCGCTCGACGCTTTGGCGAGCCGCTTTCCGTCCCGGACACGGGCGGACTCACGGTCGTGTTTCCCGCCGCGAAAGTCCTGACTGCGGCGCGGCTCACGGGACTGCCGCAGGTTCGCGCGCGGGCGATTCGCTCTCTCGCCCGCCTGTCCGTCATCGGCCGACTCCCGCTCTCCGAAATCGACGAGGCGCCTCTCGCGGAGCTCTCCGGCGTCAAAGGCATCGGAGAGTGGACGGTGCAATACATCGCCATGCGCGCTCTCAAGCAGCCCGATGCCTTTCCCGCGGGTGATCTGGTGTTGCAGCGAATGGTCGGCCAGGGCGGCCCGCTCTCGGAGGCAGCGCTCGCCGAGCGGGCCAAACGGTGGCGGCCGTGGCGGGCCCATGCCGCCATCCTTCTGTGGCGCGCCGCGGCGGACGAGGTCGAGTCACCGGAGGCGAGAGGATCGCTGGCATCCCGGGAAGCTCGGTGAGGTTGGTCATGTCGACGCGGCCGGCATGGCTCGCCTTTGTTCTCTCGAGCAGCCTCTGTCCGGTGGTGACGAGCGCGCAGGCGCCGGTGTCTTCCCGCTGCGCGACGGCGGAGCATCGCCAGTTCGACTTCTGGGCCGGCGACTGGGACGCCTACGGGCTCGACGAGAACAACAAGCTTGTGGCCCGAGCTCGCGTCGACATCATTCTCGGCGGCTGCGCCTTGCTCGAAACCTACGAGAGCCTGGACGGCCTGACCGGACAGAGCTTCAGCATCTACGACGCGTCACGTGGCGTCTGGCATCAGAGCTGGGTGACGAACCGCGGCAAGCTCCTGACTCTCGAAGGGCGGTTCCAGGACGGTCGCATGACGTTGACCGGGACCGAGCGGACGAGCGACGGGCGCTCTGTGTTGATTCGCGGTGTCTGGAAGCTCTCCGAGGGAGCGGTGCGGGAGACGGCGGTCTCCTCCGACGACGGCGGCAAGAGCTGGAAGCCGCTCTTCGACATCCTGTTTCGGGCACGGGCGGAGAGCCTCAAGGCCTCGACTTCCGAAGACGAGAAAGCGGTGGCGGCGCTCGACACGCAATACCAGGCCGCCGTGGCGAAGAACGACGCTGCGGCAATGGATCGCATTCTGGCCGATGACTTCATCCTCGTGACCGGCAAGGGCAAGGTCTTCACCAAGCCGGACCTGCTGAACGAGGCGCGCAGCAAGAAGACGGTGTACGAACGCCAGGAGGAGGAGACCGGTTCGCAGAAGGTCCGCGTCTGGGGCGATACGGCGGTCGTGACCGCCTTGCTTTGGGTCAAGGGGGCGGGCGAGGGAAGGGCCTTCGACTACAAGCTCTGGTTCAGCGACACGTACGTCCGGACCAAGTCCGGCTGGCGCTACGTGTTCGGTCAGGCGTCGATTCCGCTGCCCGCCGGGAGCTGACGTCGCTCCTTCTCCGTCCGTGGGACTCTCTAGCCTGTCCGGCTCCGCAGGTGTGTTGTTGCTTTTCTGGTCCGAGAGAACGAGTTTTCACTGTATCGCGTTGAAGCGGTTATGAAGGCCGCCGCCCGCCAGATGTGGTCGGGATCGCGGCGATCTGGCTCTACGCCGCGTTCGGCCGCGCTACGGATCCGGATCCGTCGCAACCAGCTCGGGCAAGACCTTGACTGCAACTGCGCGACCCAGACGCGGATCACGCGCGACGTATACCTCGCCCATCCCCCCGGCACCGAAGGGAGAGACGATCTCGTAAGGACCAAGACGGGTCCCCGCCGATAGCATGAAAGCCTCACCGACTCGGGAACGACGCTGCAACCGATCTTATCGCGGCGCAGCGGGATCAGGCGGCCCCCGCCGGGGAGAGAGGGTGTACCGCAATTCGTCATGCGGGTTAAGGGTCGGGGCACTACTGCCGGCGCCCGATCTGTCGATCCACCGAGACTGACTGAACGGGCCTCTGAATGGCATTCAGGAGGTCGACGGTTCGATCCCGTTCAGCTCCACCAATACCGTCGCTTGCCGCTTGCTCGGGACGTGCGGCGCACCGGCTCGCGGCTCGGCAGAATGGCCTCGACCGCTCGCCTGGTCACTCGCTGCGTTTCCGCTCCCGCATCGCGAACCTCCTCGCCTCGGTTACTTCGGCGAGACTTTTCGCGATGCGACGGCCCGCTCAGCTCTACCAAGACTCCTCTGACGGAGGCCCGTCTCTGCGCGCGGATAGAATCCGCACGACCTGATGACCCTTGCTGTCGGCACTCGGCTCGGGCCCTACGAGATCCTTGCCCCAATCGGGGCGGGCGGGATGGGCGAGGTCTACCGGGCGCGGGACACGCGACTGGACCGCACGGTCGCAATCAAGGTCCTTCCGGCGCAGCTCTCCTCGTCGCCGGAGCGACGCGATCGTCTGGAGCGAGAAGCCAGGACGATCTCGCAGCTTTCCCACTCCCACATCTGCGCTCTCTACGACATCGGGCGAGAGGGGGACACGGACTTTTTCGTCATGGAGTATCTCGAGGGCGATACGCTGGCCGAGCGGCTGAACAAGGGCCCGCTTCCCTTCGAGCAGGTCTGCCGATACGGCGCGGAGATCGCGGAGGCACTCGGCACGGCGCACGCGGCCGGAGTCGTTCACCGGGACCTGAAGCCCGGCAACGTGATGTTGACGAAGTCGGGCGTGAAGCTCATGGACTTCGGACTCGCGAAGGTTCTTGCCGCGGCCGTGCCGATCGAGGCCCTTACCTCGGCGCCGACGCGCGCCAAGGACCTGACGATCGAGGGCACCCTGCTGGGTACGGTTCCCTACATGGCACCCGAGCAGCTCGAGGGCAGACAACCGGACGCGCGGACGGACATCTTCGCCTTTGGCGCCCTGCTCTACGAGATGGCGGTAGGCCGGAAGGCGTTCACGGGTGCGAGTCAGGCGTCGCTCATGTCGGCGATCCTGACCTCGGAGCCTCCAGCCGTTTCCTCCCTCCAGCCGATGAGTCCGCTGTCCTTCGATCGGCTGGTCAAGACGTGCCTCGCCAAGGATCCGGCCGAGCGCTGGCAGTCGGCGCACGATATCGGCCTGCAACTCGCGTGGATCGCGCGAGGTGGTACGGACCAACCCGGAAGGCCGGCCAGAGACCTCTCTTCCGCTCCTCGATGGCTGGTGGGCGTTGCCGCCGTAAGCGTCCTGGCCGCCGCGGCGTTGATGGCGCTCTACGCGCTTCGCCGTCCGTCGAGCGCGCCCGCGGCGCCCATCCGGTTTGCCGTGAGAGCGCCGGTTGGGACCCGGTTCATTTGGAACCGAGCGCAGGATGTGTTCGCCGTTTCGCCGGATGGGCGACGCCTCGTCTTCGTCGCGCGCGGCGCCGACGGGCAGGATCTTCTGTGGGTGCGGTCGCTCGCCGAGCCGTCGGCCGTGACCCTCGCCGGCACGGAAGGCGCCGCGGCTCCCTTCTGGTCGCCGGATAGCCGCTTCATCGCCTTCTTCGCGGACCGGAAGCTCAAGAAGATCGATCCGTCGGGAGGGCCCGCGGTGACCCTTTGTGACGTGCCGATAGGCGCTCCGTCGGGCTCGTGGGGAAGCCAGCACTCGATCCTCTTCGCCGGTCTCGGGGACCCGTTCGTGAGCCTCGTCGCGGAGGGCGGAGGCGCTTCCAAGGTCGTTCTCAAGGCGGACGCCTCGCGGCGCGAGAGGGCTGTCTGCTGGCCGAGATTCCTTCCCGATGGACGCCACTTCCTTTACCTGGTGAAGAGCCTGACCGACAAACAGCTCGAGCTCCGTCTGGCGAGCATCGAGGACGGCAATACGGACTCACTCCTGACAAACTGTTCGCGCGCGCAACACGTGCCGGGCGACCCGAACGACTCTGCCGGCAACCGATCCGGGTATTTGCTCTACGCGCGCGACGGGAGCCTGCTGGCACAGCCATTCGACAGCCAGCGGATGCGGCTTGCGGGTGACGCTGTCCCGGTAGGGCAGGAGATCGTGCAACACGCGCTCACCGGGTCCGGTGCCTTCTCGGCGTCAAACAACGGTGTTCTCGCCGTTCGGGGCGGGGGAAGCCTCGCGCGGCTGGCCTGGATCGACCGGGCCGGCCGGGAAACGGGTTCGGTCGCCCCGGCAGGATTCGAATCGTTGCGACTCTCTCCCGACTCCCGAAGGGTCATCGCCAACCGTGTCGACCCGCGTACGGGCTTACACGACCTGGTAATCGGTGACCTGTCCCGAGGCGTGCTCACGCGCCTGGATCTCGGCTCGGGCGACTATTTGCAACCAATCTGGTCGCCGGACGGCACTCGCATCGCCTACGGCTTGATATCGATGAGCCATCCTCCCGCACTGCAATGGCTTGCCTTGCGCGGGTCGGGCTCCCCGGAGCCCATCCTTCCGCCGGGAGAGGTCCAGCGCACGGAGGACTGGTCACCCGACGGCCGTTTCGTCCTCTACTTTGGCGGCATGCTTACCAAGGGGGGCAGTGGTCTTTGGGTCGTGAATCTCGAGGGGGAGCCCAAGCCGCGCAAGCTTCTCTCGCAGGCGACCGACTCCCAGGCCCAGTTTTCTCCCGACGGCCACTGGATCGCGTCCTGCTCGCCGGAGTCCGGCCGCTCGGAGGTGTTCCTCACCTCGTTTCCGGAGCCGGGAGAACGAATCCGCGTATCGGCGTCCGGCGGGTCGCGGCCGCGCTGGAAGCGGGATGGCCGCGAGATCTACTTCATGTCCGCGGACAATGAGATGATCGCAACTCCCGTCCGGCTGGCGGCAGGCGGCGAGGTCGGCCAGGCGCGGCCTCTTTTTCGAATCGATCCGGCAGGCTGGAGGGACTACGACGTGACGCCCGACGGGGAGCGGTTTCTCGCCGTCGTCAACGTTCCGGTCCAGGACGCGGACGCGATCGCCGTGACCGCCAACTGGCTTTCCCTGCTTCCCCGCTGACCGGCTTCGTGCAGTTCGACCAGGAGTCGACGAAACTCTAGAACCGCACGAAGCCGGTCAGCGTCGCCGAGATCCGGGGCGCGAGCGCCGAGACGTCGGTCGGGGTGTTGAAGTACGCCTTGTTCAAGACGTTGCGCACGTAGGCCTGGAGCTCGAAGTGCTCGGAAAAGCTGTAGCCTGCACCCAGATCCAGCAGACCGTAGCCCGGCCGGGCTACGGTCGTCGGCCCCGGGTTGTCGTCGCCGGCGTAAACGACCCAGCGGGCCTGGGCGAAAGCGGGACCGAAGGCCTTGCGTATCTGAAGCGTCAGCGACGCCGGCGGAATGTCGTCGATCGGCTTGTCGTCGTCGACCGTCACCCCACGCTCGATTTGCCCCGCCAGCGCCACTGCGAAGCCGGCGGGAAGAGTCACCTGCGCTTCGAGCTCCAGGCCCTGGAGCTTCGCCCCTGCCGCGCGATTGCGCAGGAGGAAGTGGCGGAGAGGCCTCTCGTGGTAGACCGGGTCCGGGTAGATCTCGATCAGGTTCTTGATGTGGTAGTCGTACATGTAGAAGGCGGTGCGGAACCCGGCGTTCGTGTAACGCAGGGCGATGTCGTACTGGTTGCTCGTCTCCAACTCGAGGTCCGGGTTGCCCTTGACGAAGCCGCGCCCGAAGAGTCCGCTGAAATATCGATCCGAGAGGACGGGATCGCGGAAGCCGTGCGCGTATTGGGCCGTGGCGGAAAAGCCGCCGAAAGATCCCGCCGTCAGCGCCACATTTCCGGCGATGGCGCTCTTGGAGGTGGACTGGTCCCCCAGGTCGCCGCCCTCGTTGGCCGTCTTCATGAAGTCGCCGCGCACGCCGCCCTGCAAAGCGAGCTGCGGCAGGAGCGGCGCCTCGGCCGTCAGGTAGAGCCCGAGATCCGTGCGATGCGCGTCGACCACCGAGGTCTTCACGATCCTGTTCGTGTCGTCGACGTCGTGCAGTCCGTAACGGCCGTTGAGATCCAGGCCGACGTCCACCCGGACAGGGCCGACGAAACGCTCGGCGAACGTGCGGACCTGAAAGTCCTTCGACGACATGTCGACGCGCTCGTTCGAAGCGGGCGTGTGGAGGGCCGTGCTTCCGTCGTTGGAGCCGATGAACCCGAGGAAGGCAAGGCGCGAAAAGCCGCCGACCGGCTGCGTTTCGTACGACAGAGTGAAACGGCTCGAGTCTTCCTCGCCGGAGATGCGCGTGGTTTGCGATCTCGGCGCCGGCAAGCCAATGTCCCGCGCGTAATCCCCTTCCCAGCCCGCCTTCAGCGTGCCGGGGCCGAGGTTGTATGCCGCGCTCGCGAGGACGCCGCTGTCCCGGTAGCCCGAGTTGGGAACCTCGCCGTCGGGGCTGTCGTAGTTCCCGTAGGACCGGTAGTGGCCGGCGACGAGGATGCCTCCCTCCTGGCCGATGGGACTCGTCAACGCGACTCCCACGCGCCCGCCGGGAGCCCCGAGGCCGTAGTCGCCGATGGCTTCGACGTGGAGCGGAGCTCCCGGGGCGACGTCACGCGTCCGCGCGGAGATGATGCCGCCGAAAGCGTCCGAGCCATACGCGACCGAGCCAGGGCCGCGCGACACCTCGACGCCGTTGAGAACGAAGGGATCGAGGTACGTGGCGCTCGGCCCGGCGCGCCGCTCCGTGCTCGCGCGGGCTCCGTCGATCAGAATCAGGCTGCGCCCGTGCGCAAGGCCGCGAATGGCCGGAACCACGGCCTGGCCTGGGGCAACCCGGGAGAGGCCCGCGACGTTCTCGAGAGTCTCGGCGAGATTGGCGGGCTGGCGCGACTCGATGTCGGCCTTCGGCACGATCGTCGTCCCGTTGGCCGGCGGCGACTCGATCGATGGCGCGGCACCGGCCGTGACGCTGACGCTCTCCTCGACGATCGGCCGGACGGGGATCGTCACCAGCCCGCCGGCGGGAATCGACGTCACCAGGAAAGGCTTCATGTACCGGCCGCCCGGCAGGACGACCAGCACCTCGAACGGCGCGACCGGATCCGGAAGCCAGAGGAATCGGCCGTCGGTGTCGGTGCGCTGCGCGCCGGTCAGGCCGAGCACCGAGACTTCCGCCCCCGCGATGGGGGCCCCGGTCGCCTCCATCACGACCCGCCCTTGCAGGCCGAGAGCAGAGCCGGCGGCCAGGAAAAGAGCAACGGCCGCGATAGAGGCGGAAGCCACACGATGAAGGACCGGATTAGTGGGTTCCAAAGTGCTCATGGGCGCACCAGTCTACTGTGGTGCTCAGCGGACGAATCCGCGTTGGTCTGACCTGCTCGGCCTGCGATGTGCTACTGGCAGGGTCAAGGTCCTGTGCAGACGTGCTGCCGCTGCCTGGAGGGCAGAACTCCGGAATGGCGTTGACCGCGCCAAGGGGTTTTCTGCTGTTGCTACTGACGCGAGCAAGCTAGAGAGGTTTTCTCCAGAGCCAGCGCGCGCACATTGAGAAGATTGAGGCTAAGACCAGAGTGCCACGGGAGAAGATTTATCCCCTCATGAAGCCGGCTGGTCAGACACTGGCGGCGTGGCAACGCTTGCTACTGGGAGGCACCGTCGAGGCCGCTCGTCATCCGCCGGCCGTCGTCGGCCTGGCTGCGCAGACGCTCGACGATCCGCTCGTGAGCGGCCCGGCCGGGCGTCGACTTTTTCTTTCCCATGCGGCGCTGACGTCGCCGGCTTCTTGCAGGCTGTTGGAAAAGGGATGCGGGCGTTGTGTCTGGCCGCTCGACACCTTTTTTCAGCAACCCGCTAGCGCCGAATAAACAGGAGCGCGGCGACCGCGAGGCCGATGACGATGACCGCAGCGCGCGCCTTGTCCCGGCCGATGAACCGCGCAAACCGCGCGCCCGCATAGCCCCCGACGACCGCGCCGATGATCATCACGAGCGCGGCCGGCCAGTCCACGGCACCACGCAAGATGAAATATGCCGCCGCGAGCCCGTTGATGCACATGCCGAAGAAGTTCTTGATGCCGTTGGCGGCGTGGATGTCCGAAAGGCCGAGGAAGCCCAGGACGGCCAGCATCAGAATGCCGATCCCGGCTCCGAAATAGCCGCCGTACACCGAGACGCCAAACTGGAAGAGCACCGCCGCGGACAGCCGCCCCGGCGTCTTGCCCGGATGCTCCGCCCGGGTCCACTGAGAAACGATGCCCTGCAGCATGAAGAGAACCGTAGCAAAGAGAATCAAGAAGGGCGCGAGACGCTCGAACGTCTTGACGGGTGTCTGAAGCAGCAACACGGCGCCGAGCGCTCCGCCGACGAGGCTCGGCAAGAAGAGCGTCTTCAACCAGTCGCGGTGCTCGGCGACCTCGCGCCGATATCCGTACATACTGGAGAGAGCTCCCGGCCAGAGGGCCACGGTCGACGTCGCGTTGGCCGTGATCGCCGACTCGCCGAGGAGCAGCAGTGTCGGGTACGTGAGGATCGTGCCGCCTCCCGCCATCGCGTTCATGACGCCGGCGCCGAAGGAGGACGTGATGAGCGAGGCGACCTGGAAAGGCGTCACCGGCTGCCGCTCTGAATGCCGAGGCGGATCGCGGCGAGCGGCGCGGTGTCGTCGTACGTCACGCCCGCCCTCCCGCCGGAGACTCCCAGCTTCGAGAGCAGCAGGGAGACGTCGGCCGTCATCGGCTTCTCGCCCATCCGGGCGTACAGCTCGGTTAAGACCGGCACCCCAACAGCCTTGTCGCCGATCGCGAGCGTGCGGGCGAGATCCCACGACACGGTGACGTTGCCGCCCGCGCGCACGATCGCGCGCAGGGCGTCGTCCAGGGACTTGCGGTTGTCCGTGCGCTGACGAATCTCGACGTCGGCCAGAAAGCAGAAGAGCGCGCCACCCCAGTATTTCGCGCCATGACTGCGCGCGGTGTCCAGACCCACGCGCTCGGCCGCCGCCGCCCCTTGCGGAAGGCCCCAGAGCAGCCAGCGCCAGATCTCGTCGCCGGAGGCTCTGCCGGCTCTCGCGCGAACGATCGGCTCGACGTACGTGGCCAGTCCCTCCTCGATCCAGCCCCGCCGCCGCGGCATAGAAGGGAAAGCGAGGTGCACCATCTCATGAGTCAGCTCCCAATCGGCCTCGAGATCTGTCTCGCTCGTGGCGTCGCCCACGGCGATCTCGATCGAGGCGCCGTCCCGGCCACCTTCGGTGCGTCCGCCGCCGACGCCGGCGGAGCCGGCCGGCCGGATCGCCAAACGCACGCGCGGCACGGGGAAGATCCCGTAGTACGCCGCCACGGCGCGCGCCGAGCCCTCGACCCAGGTGAGCAGCTGCGCACGGCTCACGCCGCTCGGCTGCGCCGCGATCGTCACTTCAACGGATCCGCCCGGCACGCTGACGATGGCCGGGCCCGCGGCCGGCGCAAGAGCCATGAGAAGAAGGCCCGCCGTCACGCCCTGTTCGCCCGTTGGAGCATCGCCCTCACAACCGCGACAGCCGCCTCCGGTCTTCCCGCCGCACGGGCGGCTTCGCTCATTTTGGAGAGCCGCGCCCTGTCTGCGAGCAGCCGCCCAACCTTGAAGGAAAGGGAATGGGGCCCATGCGCCTTGACGCCCGCGCCGGCCTCGAGCACGAAATCGCAATTGCGCTCCTCCTGGCCCGGAATCGGGTCGCGGACGACCATGGGCAGCCCCATCGCCAGACACTCGGCTGTCGTCAAGCCTCCGGACTTGGTCACCGCGAGGTCCGAGGCGGCCATCAAGTCCCCGATCGGATCGACGAACCCCAAGGCGGTCAGAAGAGAGCCCCGGGGCACGGGCATGGCCTCGAGCGTGCGCTTCAACGGGGCATTCTTGCCCGCGACGGCGAGAACATGGACCCGTCCGATCTCGAGCACCGCGCGAACTGCTTCGTTGAGCGATCCGACGCCCGCGCCGCCACCCATCATCAGGACGGCAAACGCCTTGGGCGCGATACCGAATCGCCGGCGCATCTCTTTTCGATCAGGCGGCCGAGCGAAGTCGGGAGCGATCGGGATTCCGGTCACCGCAACCCGCCCGGAATCGATGCCGCGGCCGGCGAGCCGGGCGGCGACCTCATCGGACCCGGCGAAGAAGCAGTCGGCGGTCGGCTGCACCCAGAAGGCATGCACGTCGAAGTCGGTGACAGCGACGCCGAGCGGAAAGGCGAAACGCCCGCGCCGGCGGTACGGAGCCAGCACCTGGCAGGGCAGGAAGTGCGTCGCGATCACCGCGTCGGGCGCGAAATCGGTCAGGAAGCGACGAAACCGCGCGAATTCGAGCCGATCGAAGAAGCGCACGAGCTTCTCGCGCACCCGCCGCTCGTCGCCCGGCCGGTCGCTCGCCTTGTAGAACTGGCCCCAGAGGCCGGGCGCCCGGTTGACCATCTGCAGATAGCTCCCGGCGTACGCCTTCTTGTAGAGCGAGTCGGCCAGATCCAGAATGTCGCAGTGCCGCACTTCGGCAGCTGCGTCGAGCTGCCGCGCTGCCTGCGCGAGGGCCTCCCCGGCGCGCGTGTGCCCGGCGCCCGCCGAGGCTGAGAGAACGAGCAGCCGCATGCTCTTCTTCGCCGGAGCGCCTCTCGGCTCACTTCCGGCCGCGTCGCGCGGCCGCTGCAAAGGCCCCCTAGCGGCCTTCCATGGGGACGAAGTTTCGCTCGCCCGGGCCGAGGTAGACCTGCCGGGGCCGCGCGATCTTCTGTTCCGGGTCCTCAAGCAGCTCCTGCCACTGGGCGATCCAGCCGGATGTCCGGGGAATCGCGAAGAGCACCGTGAAAGCCGCCGTGGGAATCCCGATGGCCTGGTAGATGAGGCCCGAGTAGAAGTCCACGTTCGGGTAGAGCTTGCGCTTGACGAAGTAGTCGTCCTGCAGAGCGATCCTTTCCAGCTCCAGGGCGATGTCGAGCAGCGGGTTTCTGCCGGTGACTGCGAAGACCTCCTCGGCCATGCGCTTGATGATCGTGGCCCGCGGGTCGAAGTTCTTGTACACCCGGTGGCCGAAGCCCATCAGGCGCTTCTCACCTTTGCCGAGCTTGACCTCCTGGATGAAGGCGGGGACTTTCGAGACCGAGCCGATCTCGGCGAGCATCTTCAAGACCTCTTCGTTGGCCCCGCCGTGGAGCGGCCCGTAGAGCGCCGCCGCGGCTCCCGCCACCGCCGAGTACGGGTCCGCGTGCGAGGAACCGATGCCGCGCATCACGCTCGTGCCGCAGTTTTGCTCGTGATCGGCGTGCAGGATGAAGAGGACGTCGAGCGCCTTCACGAGAGTCGCGTTGGGCCGATAGCCGCGCGCCGCCGGCATCCCGAAGAGCATGTTGAGGAAGTTCTCGGCGTAAGACAGGTCGTTGTCCGGATAGACGTAGGGCATCCCCATGCTGTGCTTGTAGGCAAACGCCGCGAGCGTCGGCATCTTGGCGATCAGCCTGTAAGTCTGCTTCGCGCGCGAGAGGGGGTCGTGGATGTTGTGGCCGTCCGGATAGAAAGTGGACATCGCGGCCACCGTCGAGATCAGCATACCCATCGGGTGGGCGTCGTAGTTGAACGTGTCCATGAGCTTCTTCAAGCTCTCGTGGACCATCGTGTGGTACGTGATGTTGTGAACCCACTCCTCGTACTGCTTCCGGGTCGGCAGCTCGCCGTAGAGCAGCAGGTACGAGACCTCGAGATAGGAGCATTTCTCGGCAAGCTGCTCGATCGGGTAGCCGCGGTAGCGCAGGATGCCCTTGTCGCCGTCGATGAACGTGATGCGACTCTTGCAAGAAGCCGTGTTCATGTACGCCGGGTCATAGGCCATCAGGCCGAAGTCGGTCGGCTCGGTCTTGATTTGTCTCAGGTCGATCGCCCGGACAGTGCCGTTGGAGATCGGGATCTCGTACGTCTGGCCGGTGCGCTGGTCGGTGATGGTCAGAGCGTCGCGGCGCTGACCGGTGGACGCAGCGGTCTTTTCGGCCGTTGCGGTCGGAGCGGTTGGAGCGGGCATTGCAGCCTCCTCAAAGGCCCTCAGTTCGGGGCGGATTGCCATTATATGGGCCGGCGCGCAGACGAGTGTAGTGAGGAGGGGTCAGCCGCAACTGATTCAGCTGCATCAATTCCGGGGGCCGGAGCCCGCGTTGCTAAGATCTCCTCCCGAGGAGGCTATCTCTGACGTCACCTTTCGAGCTGCCTGCGGTCAGCTACGACGAGATCCCCTACGAGAGCAGCTCTCAGACCCCGACACACCCCAGCCGCCTTGCCGCCATGGCTCTCCTGTTCGGCCTGGAGCCGCCCTCCGTCGCCTCGTGCCGGGTTCTCGAGCTCGGCTGCGGATCGGCCGGGAACCTCGCCTCGATCGCCCTCACTCTGCCCGGCGCGACCTGCATCGGGATCGACAACGCCGAGCAGCCCATCGCCCGCGGCCTGCGGCTCATCGCGGAGGCGGGCCTTCCGAATATCACTCTCGCCGTCAAGAGCATCCTCGACGTCGACGACGAGTTCGGGCGTTTTGACTTCATCATCTGCCACGGGGTTTACTCCTGGGTCCCCCGCGAGGTCCAGGACAGGATCCTCGAAGTCTGCGCCCGCAATCTCGTGGACAACGGCGTGGCCTTCGTGTCCTACAACGCCTTCCCGGGCTGGCACCTGCAGCGGATGGTGCGCGAGATGATGCAGTATCACGTCCGCGGCTTCGAAGATCCCGTCCAGCGTGCGCAGCAGGCGCGTGCCCTCCTCGACCTGCTCGCCCGTTTCTCCGAGTCGAGCGACAACTATCGACAAATCATCGAGAACGAGGCGCGGAGCATCCAGAAACTCGAAGACTGGTATCTCCTGCACGACAACCTCGCGGCGGTCAACACACCCGTCTACTTCCACGAATTGGTCGAACGGGCGACCGAGGCCGGATTGCAGTACCTCGGCCCGGCCGTGTTTCCGAGACGGGAGGCGCGGCTGTCCCCCGAGCTGACGGGGATCCTCGACGGCCTCTCCGATCGGGTGCGACGCGAGCAATACCTCGACTTTCTCTCGGGCCGCATGTTCAAGCGTTCTCTTTTTTGCCGGCAGGGACCCACGATCCGCTCCGAGCCCTTCGCCGACTATGTCCCGCGGCTCTTTATGAGCGCCACGGCGCGCCCGGACAGCCCGCACCCGGACACCGCTTCGGAGGCCGTCGAGAAGTTCCGTACGACGCAGCACGACGAGCTTTCGACGAACCGACCTCTCTTGAAGACGATGTTGTTGCGGCTGGCGGAGCTCGCCCCACGGACCGTCTCGTTCGACCAGCTTTGGAACGACGTCGTGCGGCGCCTTCCTCCCGCGGATGCGGCCAGAGAGACCGCCGATGAGCTCGCCCGTCTCGTGCTCTTTTGCAACCGCGCGAACTTCGTGGACCTCCTGGGAGAGGCCTTCGAGATCGAGACGACGGTGCGGGAACGGCCGGTCGTCAGCCCTCTCGCGCGCCTCCAGGCCCGCGAGGGTGAGCTCTTGACCAACCTGAAGCACCAGATCGTTTCCGCCAACGAGATCGTTCGTCAGGTGCTCACTCGCTGCGATGGCGCGCACGACCGGCCGGCGCTCCAGAGCGCCCTGGCGGCCCACGTGGAAGCGGAAGAGCTCGAGCTGCACGGTCCGGACGGAGAGAAAGTCAGCAACCCGGCAACGCTGCGCGACGTCGAGGCCGCCTTGCTCGAGGAGATCCTCGTTGACATCGCCGGCCAGGCCCTCCTGGCGCCGGGCTAGTCCACGGTCTGCCGCCCCAACGGAGAGACGCAATACCGCGGCGAACTCTCCACCTCAGGCACCAGAGCATCGAAGTGGACGCGCTGCCGCGCCTGCTCCTCGAGCATTGAGGCATGCCTGGTCAAGCTTGCCAACCACGCGCTTCTGACGGCATAGTCGTCCGGTGCAAAGCCTGCTAGAACGCTACGCTCCAAAGAATGCCTGCTTCGGCTGCGGACCCGCCAACGCACACGGGCTTCAGATCAAGAGCTTCGTCTCCGGCGAAGAGCTCGTGGCCGACTGGCGGCCGCAGCCGCACCACCAGGCCTTCGACGGGATCTTGAACGGCGGCATCTGCTGGGCCGCCACCTGGCACCTCATGCAGAAGCCGGTTCGTCGACGCCGCCGTGCACCGTGACCGCCGACTTCCACGTCACACTGAAGCGCCCGACGCCGATACACACGACTCTCCATCTCGTGGCGCGCGTGGTCGAGTCCACCGAAGACCGCGCCGTGGTCGACGCGACTCTCGAAGCCGACGGCAAGGTGACCGCGACCTGCCGCGGGACCTTCGTGGCTGTCCGGGAAGGCCACCCCGCCTTCCACCGCTGGTAGACGGACTTCATGAGCCCCGAAGTCGCTGAAGCGGTCGGGGTCCTGCGCGAAAAGGCGATCCTCTCGGAAGGACAGGCGGCGCACCTGCTCTCGGTCGCGCGCCGCGAGCTCGTCTCGGTCCGGTTTGAGCTCAAAGCTCTGCTTTACGGCGGCGTGCTCCTCCTCGTTTCCGGCGTCGGGCTCTTCCTCAAACAGAACCAGGATCGCATCGGGCCGGCGGCGGTCGCGTCGCTGCTGGCGGCCGCCGCGGCGCTGTGCTTCGTTTTCGTCCAGCGCCGTTCGCCCCCGTTTTCCTGGGGCGCCTCGGCGTCGCCGCACGTCGCAGCCGACTACGTCCTCCTGCTCGGCGTTCTGTTGGTCGGCTCGGACCTCGCCTACATCGAGACCCAGTTTCGTCTTCTCGGCCCGGACTGGGCCTATCACCTCCTCGTTCTGGCGCTCATCGCGCTCGCGGCCGCGTACCGCTATGACTCCCGCGTCGTCCTGTCGCTCGCTGTGACTTCCTTCGCGGCCTGGCGCGGGCTCTCGGCGCGCCTTCCGCTCGAATCGGTCTTCGGCGACAGGCCGGGCGCCGTCCGCGCCAATGCTCTGGGCTGCGCCGCCCTGTTTCTGGCCGCGGGACTCGTCTCGGCCCAGGCGAAGAAGAAATCGCACTTCGAAAGCGTGTTCACAGCGTTTGGTCTGCTGCTGCTCTTCGGCGGACTGCTTTCGGGCGTCTTCCAGGACGATTCGAACTGGCTCCTGTGGGAGCCTGCGGCGCTGGCCGCCGCGGCGGCGGTCATCACGTTTGCCTATCGGTCCCGCCGGGTCTTCGACTTCGCCATCGGAACGGTCGCCGGCTACCTGGCGTTGCTTCGCCCCCTCTGGGAAGCCTTGAAGCCCGCCGGCGAAGCCTTCTTTTTTGTCGTCGCCGCCTCGAGTCTCGGGGTGCTCGTGCTGCTCGCCTTCGTCTCCCGCTCGTTGCGGAGGGGACGGTGAAGAGCGCGTGGACTCGCGCCGAGAGGGAGAGCGAGGTCCGCCGGGCGGCACGCCACTGGCGCGAGGCGGACGCCATCGACGACGCGACTCTGGCTGCGATCGAAGGGCTCTACCCCGCCCCCTGGCCGCAGACCTCGCTCGTCTGGAGCGTGCTCGCGTTCGTCTTCGTTTCGTTCGCCGTCGTGGGACTCGCCGCCGCCATCGCGAGCCTCTTGCACACGCTGGCCGGTCCTGCATTTCTGTTTGCCGCCGTCCTCGCGTTCACCGCGGACCGCCTGCGGCCGTCGGCTTCGGGGGTGGCAGCGGCCTCGGGCGCAGCGGGGGCGTTCTGGGCCGTCCTGTGTCTGCTGGTCGGCGTCTTGGACGCCTGGCACTGGAGAGAGGGGGCTGCGACAGGATTTCTCCTCATCGCAGCGGCGGCCTGGGCGGCCGCGGCCTGGCGCTGGGGCTACGCCGCGTTTGCGGCGTTTGCGGGGGTCTTTCTCTTTCTCTTTCTCGCGCGCTTTTCCCAGGGCCCCGCTCTCTGGCTAATACTGGGAACGGTTCTGGCCATCGCGAGCACCCGCTGGCTCGACCGGGCCGCGTTGGCCCCGTCCCACCGGCGCTCGGCCGCCGCGGTGCTGGCCGTCTGCCTCGTCGCGGTCTACGCCGCTGTCAATCCGTACTCGCTCGACCGCCAGCTGATCGAGTCCGTCGCGAACGGGAACGTGCCGGCGACGGGCCCTTCCGCCGCGGAGCGGATCCCGGCGGCGGCGGCGACCGCCGTCTTCCCGGTTCTCCTGATCGCCTGGGGGGTCCGCTCGAGGCGGGCCCTGGCGCTCGACGTCGGCGTCGTTTTTGCCGCGCTCTCGCTCGCGACGCTGCGCACCTACGTCCCCATCGCGCCTCTGTGGGCCTTTTTCGCAATCGGCGGGGCAGGGCTTATCGGCCTCGCCCTTCGAGCTCACCGCTGGCTTTCCCGGTCCCCCGGCCGGCGGCGCGGCGGTTTCACCGCCGACGCCCTGTTCGACAAAGAGCAAAGGCAGGAGACTCTGGGCGCGCTGGGCGTCGCGATTGCCTTCGCGCCAGAACCGAGGAGTCCTTCTCCGCCGGAGGCGGGCGCTTTCCGCGGCGGGGGTGGATCTTCCGGGGGCGCCGGCTCGGGCGGCTCGTGGGACTAGCCGTCCATTCTGGATGGCTCCAAAACGAGCCCGTCGAGGATAGACTTCCCACCGACCATTCGGTTCTTCGCTGAAACGAAGGGAGGAGCGAAACCATGGCGGAACATCTCCACGGGTATCCCCAGTGCGACACGCCGGCGGGCCAGCCCTGTCCTCCGTCCGACGTGAACTACGCCGAGTGCCAGACGCGCGGCGCGCTGCAGTCGTGCGCTCCGAGCGTCGTGGACGGAATCCCGACGGGCCAGTACCACTGCGTGCACCGCGACGCGCAGGCGGCATCGGCCAGGCGGGCGGCCAGGCCGAAGGCGAAAGCCAAGCCGAAGAAGAAGGCCGCCAGCAAAGCGAAAGCCAAGCCGAAGAAAGCCGCCCGGAAGGCGGCGAGAAAGCCCGCGAAGAAAGCGAAGGCCAAAGCCGGCAAGAAGGCGGGCCGTAAGAAGAAGAAGTAGCCCGCAACGCTCCCGGGGTTCTCGAGCCGCCCGCCCTCCAGCGGGCGGCTTCGCGAGCGGCTACTTTTTCCCTTGCCCTTTGAGGATATCGATCGATCCGTTGCTGTTCGTGAGAGTCAGCGGACAGCCGCCGTCGCCGATCTTTCCCTGCACCGATTCCGTCGAGCGCGAGCCTGCGACGGTGATGGGGACGTCGGCGCGGATGTGGCCGAACGACGTCCGCGCGTCCACGGTCCAACCGGTCTCATCCGGCAAAGTCACGCGGATCGGCCCGAAAGAAGTCTTCAGGTCGACCGCCGGGCAATCCTTGCCCTTGCGGTTGCCGATGACGCGAACGTCGATCGATCCGTTTTGGTTGTCCACGCGCACGCGGCCCCCGACGCCGTCGAGCGACACGGGGCCAAAAGACGTCCGCACGCTCGCCGCGCCGCGCACGTCGGACGCCCGCACCGAGGCGTTGGCGTTCTCGACTCCGAGGTCCCCCTCGATGCGCGCGCAGTCCACCATCCCGAAGCTTGTCTTCACCGTCGCGGAGCCGCGGATGTCGTGAACCCGGACCGTCGCATTGGCGTTTCGAACCTCGAGGGGACCGCCCAGGTCTGAGAGGTCCATCGCTCCGAAGCTGCCGCGCACCGAGACCGCACCCGAGACGCCGGTCACCATGACGGGACCGTTCGTGTTCTCGACCGTCGCATTGCCTTTGACGTTGCGCACCTGAACGTTGCCGAAGGAGTTCTCGACCGTCGTCGCGCCCGCGCAGTCGGTGACCTGGACCTCGCCGTTCCCGTTGACGATCCGGACGCCCCGGGTGACCTTCACGGCCGACACGCGCCCGAACCGGTTGCGCACATCGAGCGCGCCGTCGATGTCGGCGGCGGTGACCGATCCGTTGGCGTCGACGAGGGTGACGTCTCCCTGGATGCCCGTGGCGTCGATCGGACCGAAGGCATTCTCCAGGCGTTGTGTCCCGCGGCCATCGCGCGATTGAATCCGGCCGTTGGCGTTCTTGATGTCGGCCGCTGCTTTCAGCCCTTCGATCGAGACGTTGCCGAACCGGTTGCGAACCTCGAGCGGCGACGACTCCGGCAACAGGACCTCGTAGTCCACGCTGAAAGAGACTTGACCGCCGCCGGGGAACTTCCAGCTTTTCTCGGGATAGACCGTCCGCACCGATACTCGCGACGATCCCGACTCGACCTCGATCGCGACCGCGTCGACGAACTTGCGGATCTCCTCCTCGTCCGAAGAGGACCCGCGGATCCTCGCCGAGATCCGCGCTTCGGCTGCCTTGTGGGTCCGCACCTGGATGTCGCCGCTCTTGTGGTCGATCGAGAGCCCCTGCCCGGGCTTGAGCGCCACGGTCTTCTCGAACTTGCGGACGATCTCCTCGCGCCGGCCGGCCGAGGCCGCCGCCGGCAGGACCGCACAAACGAGGACGAGCAGGACGGGCGGAACTCGGCGACGATCGATCATGACTTCACCTCCTGCAGAATGTCCTGCAGCGTCCGCTGCTTCTCGCGATAAACGGCGAGCAGCTCCCGGCGCAGGTGCGTGTTGAAGCGATTCTGGTCGATGCTGGACTTCAAGTCCGTGATGGCGCCGTCCAAGAGCGCGAGCTTCTCGCGGTAGTTGATCAGCACGGGCTCCGTCGAGCCCGAGAGGCGCGGCGCGGCGAGCTTCGAAAGCTTTTCGATCGAGGCGATATAGGCCGATTCCGCCCGATCCACCTCGTCGGCGGCCTGCTCGTTCAAGAGCGGCTTGCTGCCCCAGCGGTCCGTGTACGGGTCGCGGCCGCCGCTGCCGCGGAAGACGAAGAGGCCCGCCGTCGCCAGGCCGAAAAGGACGACGCCCGCCAGCGCCGGCCGCCAGTTCGCGGCGAGACTTCCGAAGAGGTCCTCGAAAAAGCCGACGCGGCCGCCGGCCGGACTCTCCCGGCCCGACTCGAGCGCCCAGCGGATGCGAGGCCAGAGCTCCGGCGTATCCCAGCTCTTCTTCAGGCTCCGCGCCGCGGCGGAAATCTGCTCGTCGAGCCGGTCGCCGTCGATCGGCTCGCCCGTCACGCCGGCTCTCCCACCCGTGCCAGAGCGTGCTTCAACCGGCGGCGAGCGGAAAAGAGAAGAGTGCGCGAGGTCGCTTCGGGCACGTCCAAGACCTCCCCCGCCTCGCGGTGCGAGAAACCCTCCACCTCGACCAGGAGGAATGCGGCGCGCTCGCGCTCGGGAAGATTCGCCACGGCCTTCTCGAGCGAGACGCGCAGCGGATGATCGGCCCCGGGGGCCGGGTGGAGATCGAGGCCGCCGGAGGCGGCGTCCTCGGGATGCCGGCGCCGGCGGCGCATCGCGTCATAACAGGTGTTCAAGAGGATCCGGAACGCCCAGGTCGAAACGGCGGCTCCCCCTTTGAAGTCCCGGACCCCGCGATAGACCTTCAAGAATGTCTCCTGCACCGCGTCCTCTGCGTCCGCGGCATTGCCGAGCAGGTTCCTGGCGAGGCTCTTCATCTTCGGGCCCTCCGACTCGTAGAGGCGCTCGAACGCCTCCAGCCGGCCGGCCCGGCAACCCTCGAGAAGGTCGTCGGAAACACGTTTTTCCACACCCGGGATCTTAGACGCCGCAGGCAGCAGGTTCGTTTGGGAGGGACGATCAGAGGGCAGGCTCCTCGTTCGCCGGCCGTTCGGCGGCGGTCAGTCCGGCAGGATGCAGGGGATGTCCTGGCGGCTGTGGCGGCGATAGACACGGAAGTCCGAATCCGTGGTCAGGACGACCGGATCGGCGAGGATCTCGCTCATGCGCACGAGGCAAGCGTCGGCGAGGCTCATGGGAACACTCGCATACTTTTGCATGAGCTTCAGGACCCGCGGCAATTCTGAGCGCAACTCGAAGCGTGGGACGACGGCGCCGTGCCGGAGCAGCTCGGAGAGCGCGGGCCTCCCTACTGCCCCGAGAAGATGAAACGCTTCCGACAGGGCCGCTTCGCACGTCGTCCACGGCAGGACCAAACGTTCCGACTGGAGAGCCGCCCAGCGATGGTTGCGGTCACGGCGGCTCAGAAGCGCCACCAAGAAACCAGCGTCAGCGAGTGCGCTTCCGGCCATAACCGGTTGCTCTCAAGTACTCCTTCGTTCGGCTGCTCAAATCGGCCGGCAATCCGTCGACCGAGCCGATCAGCCCGCCGATCGTGTCGCGCGCCGACAGTCGTGGACGTCGTCTTCCTGCGGCCGTTCTCAGACGCTCGCGGACGACATCGGATTTCGAAACCTTTCGGCCACGGGATTCCGCCTCGATCTCGGCGACGAGCGCCTCGGGCAGCCGAACGGTGAGGGTCTTCATGAAGTCATCGTATTACAACTCTGCCACTCATGCAAGACATCGGCGGACGCCCAGGAGGTCATGTCGCAGGTCCATCCGTGCACGAAGACGATGGGCGTGGCGGGCCGCGGCCGACGACCTTGTAGTAGACCCGAAAGCCATCCAGGCGGGCGTGGCGCGAAGGCGCCTGGTCGAGCGTCGTCGGCGGGGCCGCGCCGGCCGCCTGGCGTGTCAAGGTGTCCCGAACGCCTTACACGCCCGCTTCGGGCTTGACTTCACAGGTTGAAAAGAAAAAACTCGCCCTCGACTTCAACCACGTTTCATTACGACAGGAGGAAGGTATGACCAGAGCGCTCCGCGTTGGCGTCGCGGTCCTGGCGGCGAGTGTGTTTCTCGGGCCGATTCTCCTCGCTCAATCGGAGGCCATCACCGGCGTCATCGAGGGCACGGTGTACGACCCGACCGGGGCTCCTTTAGGCGGGGCCGCGGTGGCGGTCAAGAACACCGCGACCAACTACGAACAGGCCCTCACGACCAACCGCGAGGGCCGCTTCCGCGCCCTGCGCCTGCCGGCCGGCCCCTACCGCATCACGATCTCGGCGCAGGGATTCGCGACCCTCGTGCGCGAAGGCATCGATCTCTCGGTCGGCCAGACGGTCAGCCTCTCGCTCAAGACCGAGCTCGCGAGCGTCAAGCAGGAAGTGACCGTCTCGGGCGAAGCGCCGGTCGTCGAGACCGCGCGCGTCGAGGGGGTAACGCGCATCGACAAGCGGGCCGTCGAGAACCTTCCCAACAACGGCCACAACTTCCTCGATTTCACCAAGCTGACGCCCGGCGTCGCTACCGTCCAGGGGCCCGACGGCGACGAGCTCACGATCAACGGCCAGAAAGGCATTCAGAACAACATCTCGGTGGACGGCGCGGACTTCAATAATCCGTTCTTCGGCGAGCAGCGCGGAGGCCAGCGCCCCGCGTTCACTTTCAATCTCGACGCGGTGGCCGAAGTCGTGGTCGTGGCCGACGGGGCCAACGCCGAGTACGGCCGCTCCTCCTCGGGCTTCGTCAACGTCATCACCAAGTCGGGCACCAACGACTTTCACGGCACGGGCCACTACTACTACACCGGCGACAGCCTGGCGGCGCGGCCCGAGCGCGCGGATGGCACGAAGGCTCCGCCGTTTGATTCGACCCGACACCAGATCGGCGCCACGCTCGGCGGCCCGCTCATGCGCGACCAGCTCTTCTTCTTCCTCTCCGGCGACTTCAACGTCGAAAAGACCACCAAGCAGACCGACCCCAACCGCATCGAGCCGCGCGTCGTGTCCGCCTTCGCCGCCCTGGGCAGCCCCGACGAGAACGGGCCGATCAAGCGCACCAACGACGCGCGCGTGGCTCTCGGCAAGTTCGACTGGCAGGCCTCGTCGCAGAATCTCGCCACCCTGCGCTACAGCTACACCTGGGCCAACCAGGACAACGGCACGTTCGACGTCGATTCCTGGGGGCGCAGCGCCAACGCCATCGAGAACGACGACTCTCACGCGGTCACGGGTTCCCTGCTCTCCACCTTCTCGGGGAGCGCCTCCAACGAGTTCCGCGCCCAGTGGGCCCGGGAAGACCGGCCGCGACCCTACAACGGCCCGCTGATCACCGGCCAGGACCGGCCGCTGCCCGACACGGCCTTCGACTTCGCGAAGAGCTACCGGTTCGGCGAGCCGTTCTTCATCCCGGTCACCTACCACGATATCCGCCTGCAGTTCAACGACAACGTCACGTACATCTGGGGCCAGCACACTTTCAAAGCGGGCTTCGAGTACAACAAGACGGACGCTGCGCAGACCTTCATCGGCTTTGCCAACGGCCGCTTCATCTTCAGCTCGACGGACGGCTTCCTGAGTTACCTCGCCAACCCGCACTACGTGGAGTGCTCGATGGGCACGTCGTTCACCACCTCGCAGAATGGAACCTGCCCGGCGGGCTTTTCGATCAGCGGCCCCGTCCTGCTCTACCTGCAGCAGGCCGGTGTCGGCAATATCTCGGTCGAAGAGGCGGGCACCCAGACGATCACACAGAAAGAGCCGGCGGTCTTCATCCAGGACGTCTGGCAGCCCATGCCGAATCTGACCGTCCAGGCCGGCCTGCGCTGGGAGGCCCAGCTCGAGCCCGATCCGATCACGCCGCCCTCGGAGGTCTTCTACGCGCCGTTCATCGGCAAGACGTCCAAGGGCCAGGAGTTTCCCTCCGACGGCACGATCCCATCGGACAAGAAGATGTGGCAGCCGCGGATCGGCATCTCTTACGATCCGTGGAACGACGGGCACACGGTCCTTCGCGGCAGCTTCGGCCTCTACTACGCGCGCATCCCGGGGCTGGTGCTCGCCTCCACGCGGTCGACCAACGGCAGCCGGGGCCAGACCATCTTCCGGGCGAGCTTCTTCGGCAACTTCGGCGGACCTTTGCCGCCGGCTTACCCGAACCTCATTCCCGCCTCCGAGATCGGCAACCCCGACCACCCGGACGTCTTCGTCTTCGACAAGAACTTCCAGAACCCGCGCACGACGGCCTTCTCGTTCGGCGCCGAGCGCGAAGTCGTGCCCGGCTGGGCCGTGGGCTTGAAGTACAACTACGCCAAGACAGATCACCTGACGCGCTTCATCAATCGCAACGACCCGCTGTTGGGATCGCCCTGGTCCACGGGCCTGGGCACGGACGGCACAAACGGCATCACCACGCTGACCACGGTCGAGTCCTCGGCCCGCAGCCGCTACTGGGGCTTGACCTTCATCGCGACGAAGCAGTTCCGCGACAACATCGGCTTTCAGTTCAACTACACGTATTCGAAGGACCGCTCCGACGACGACAACGAGCGCGACCCCTTCCAGTTCACTTACGCCAAAGTGACCGACCTCGGGCCCGAGTACGGCTACTCGAGCCGGGATCAGCGGCACCGGCTCTCGACGTGGTTCCTCTGGAAAGCACCTGGCGACGTCCTCTTCAACGCGCGGTATTCCTACCGCTCGGCGCAGCCCAAGTCGATCACCGCGACCGGCGCCGATGCCAACACGCCGCAGGATCGGATCAACCCCGACGGCTCGGTGACCCAGCGCAACCTCGGCCGCAAGGACAACCAGTTCTCCTCGCTCGACCTGCGCTTCTCGCGCGTCTTCCAGGTCGCGCAGAGCTTCACCATCGAGCCCGGCGTGGATATCTTCAACGTCTTCAACAGCAAGAACCTTCGCCGGCCCTCCGTCACAAACTTGATCTTCAACTTCGACGGCACGGTGCAGGAAGGCGTGGGCGACCCGCGCGCGATCCAGGTGGGAGTGCGGATGGGTTTCTAGGAGGATGACTCGCGCCCGGCTCGTCCTTGCCGCGGCGATCGCGACGGCGCTCTGGCCGTCGGTCGCCGCGGCGCAACGCGCCGTCTTCGTCGTGCGCCACGCCGAGAAAGCCAGCGAAGGCTCTGAGAAAGAGATCCCGCTCTCCGCGGCCGGCCAGCAGCGCGCGGCGCGCTTGGCGCAACTCTTGAGGAGTGCCGGGGTGACCGCCGTTTACGCCACCGACACCGTGCGGGCGAGAGAGACGGGCGCGCCCCTTGCGCGGGAGGCCAATGTCGCCGTGAAGCTCTACGAGACGCGAGACGCGAAGGGCAACATGACGGCCGAGCCGCTCGTCGCGCGCCTCAAGGCGGACGAGAAAGACGGCGTCGTCCTCGTCGTCGGCCACTCGAATACGGTCCCCGACGTCATCGCGGCCTACGGAGCCAAGGAACTGGTGCGGATCGGCCCCGACGACTACGGCGACCTCTTTCTCGTGGTGCCGCAACCCTCCGGCCTGCCGGTCGTCCTGCGCCTGAAGTTCTAGACATCGCAGCGTGATCGCAACGCGATCGCAACGCGATTTGGGCATTGAAATCCTGCTGCAATCACGCTGCGATCTTGCTGCAATCTCGTTGCGATCCTTCTACCACCCCACCGGCTTGCCCTTGTTCTGCTCGTCGAGCCACTTCTGGAGCGGGGCGTAGTAGTCGCGGATGGCGGTGGCGTCCATCCGCGGCTGGCCATCGATGACCGCCAGCGCCTTCGGCCAGGGCTGTGAGAGGCCCATCGACAGCATCTCGCTTAACTTCCGGCCGGCTTCCTTGCTGGCGTAGATCGAGCAGCGGTGCAGCGGCCCGGTACAGCCGGCCGCGCGCGCGAGGCCGCGGTGGAACTGGTACTGCAGAATGGCCGCGAGAAAATAGCGCGTGTAGGGGACGTTGGCCGCCACGTGGTACTTGGCCGCGGCGTCGAAGTCCTGCTCGCTGCGGGCCAGCGGTGCCGCCACGCCCTGGTACTTCTCGCGCAGCTTCCACCAGGCCTCGTTGTACTTCTCCGGCGCCACCTCGCCCGAGAAGACCTTCCAGCGCCACTGATCCACGAGCAGGCCAAACGGCAGAAACGCGATCTTGTCGAGGGCGCGGGTCAGGAGCAGACCGATGTCCTTCGAAGGGTCCGGCGTCTTGTCGATAAATCCGAGCTTGACCAGGTACTCCGGCGTGATCGACAGCGCGATCGTGTCGCCCACGGCCTCATGGAAGCCGTCGTTGGCGCTGTCGCGGAAGAGGGGCGGCTGCGTCTTGTAGGCGCGCTGGTAGAAGTTGTGGCCGAGCTCGTGATGGATCGTCGTGAAGTCCTCCGCCGTGATGTCGATGCACATCTTGATCCGCAGGTCGTCGGTGTAGTCGATGTCCCAGGCGCTGGCGTGGCACACCACCTCGCGGTCCCGCGGCTTGGTGAACATCGAGCGCTCAAAGAACGACTTCGGCAGCGGATCGAACCCCAAGGAGGTGAAGAAACCTTCGCCGTAGCGGATCATCTGGAGAGGCTCCGTCTTGCGCCCTTTGAGGATCTCCGTCAAGTCGTAGCCCGGGTCGGCCTCCCGAGGAGCCACGAGCGGGTAGACGTTGTCCCACGTTTGAGCCCACATATTGCCCAGGAGGTGCGCCGGGATCGGCCCGGAGGCCGGCACGATCTCGCCGTACTTCTCCCTGAGCTTCCAGCGCACGTAGGCGTGCAGCGAGACGTAGAGCGGCTTCAACTGCTCCCAGAGCCGGTCGACTTCCTTCGCGAAGGCGTCGGGCGTCATCTCGTATTTGGACCGCCACATGGCCCCGGTGTCTGAGAACTGGAGCTCCCGCGCGCCCTTGTTCGCGAGCTCGACGTAGCGCACGAAATCCTTCTTGATCGGCGGCGCGATCGCGTGCCAGCCGCGCCAGACATCGAGAAGCTCCTTCGGATCGCGGCTCTTCGCCATGATCTTCGAGAGCTCCTCGAGGCCGACGAGCTCGTTCTTGCCCTGCGGCTTGTACTTGCCCTTTCCGTACGCGCCCTCCATCGAGGCCGTGATGCGCGTCAGCTCCGCCGCCTCCTTCGGGTTCGACGGCGCCGCGAGCGTCAGGGACAGCTTCAAGAGCTCGACCTTTCTCGCGACGTCGGCCGGCAGGTTCAGCCTGCCAAAGCGGGTCGCCTTCTTGGCGTACGCGACTCCCGCCGCAATGGCTTTCTCGTTGGCCTGCGCCGCCACGGCCTCCGTATCGTCGGTGATGTAGGTCGAACGCACCCAGTCCGCGCGCCCCGCGTCGATCCAGAGCTTCAAGAGCGTCGCTTCCGCCTCTTCGACAAAGGCCCTCGCCTCGGCCGCCGTGGGAGCCTTGCCCGGCACCGGATTCTTCGCCATCTCAGCCGCACTCTCCGGTGGCGCGATGAGAGCCAGTACTCCCGCCGCAAGGATCGGTCCGGACAGTCGCATGAGATCCCTCCATCGATGATTTCGGATTTTGGATTTCAGATTTTGGATTGGGGATTCTATCCCGTGCGAACGAAATCGATGAACCCGCGCTCGACGTCAGTCGAGATCAACTTCACGCGCAGCCGGGCGCCGACTTCCAGGCCCTCTCCGCCAAGCACGAGCTTGCCCTCCACGTGAGGGTCGAGCAGACGCACCCAGACGCCGCGGTCGGTCGCGCCCGTGACGAGCGCGTCGAAGCGCTGTCCGATGCGCGACTCCATGAGCATGGCCGCGGCGGACTTGCGCACCTGCCGTTCCACCTTGTTGGCGTCGTCCTCGCGCTCGGTGCAGTGGCGGGCGAGCGCCTCGAGCTCCCCGTCACCGTACGACGGCCGGCCTCCCGAAAGCGCCGCCTTCAAGAGCCGGTGCGTGACCAGATCGGGAAATCGCCGATTGGGCGCCGTCGAGTGAGAGTAGTCTTGCACGGCCAGGCCGAAGTGGCCGGTCGGCTTCTGTCCGGGCCGCTCGACGACGTACTCGCCTCGGCCCATCAGCTTGACGACGACGAGCGAAAGGTCCGGGAACCGCAGCGGATCGGCCTTCCGGCGTTTGACGAGGAAAGCTTCGAGGGCGGTCGCGTCGGGCTCCGCCGGGAGCTTCTCTCCGTATTCCCCCGCGACGGCCACGATTCGCGCCCACCGCTCGGGCGAACGGACGACGCGCCGCAGCGACGGGCAGCCCCGGGAAGCCAGGAAGCGGGCCGTCACGCCGTTGGCGGCGATCATGAAATCTTCGATCAGGCTGCGGGCGCGGTTCTTTGGTTCGATGCGCACGTCCACGACCTGGTCGTCCTCGAAGACGGCCTTGGGCTCGATCGTCTCGAGGTCGAGCGCTCCGCGTTCGTGGCGAAGCCGCTTCAACGTCCGCGCCACACGGTCCTGCAATTGAAGCTGCTCGGTCACCCCGGCGACGGCTGCGGCCTTCGCCGGCCAGGACCGCCCGTCGTCGAGGCCGACGGAAACGGCGTCGTACGCCAGCTGAGCCCTATTGCGAACTCCGGCGCGGTAGACCTCCGAGGACGTCAGCTCTCCGTCCTTTTCGAAGACCATCTCCACGACCATCGCGAGGCGGTCTTCGTTCTCGTTCAAGGATGTCCAGTTGGTCGAGAGCTTTTCCGGCAGCATCGGGAAGATCTCCGCTGCGGTGTACACGGAGGTCGTGTTGGCGCGCGCGTGCGCGTCGAGCGCGGTGTTCTGGGCCACGACAGCATCGACGTCGGCCACCGCCACCCAAACCTTCACGGCGCCGTCCGGCAGCGCCTCGGCCACGGAAAGCTGGTCGAGATCGCGCGAGTCGTCATTGTCGATCGAGACCCAGAGCCGGTCGCGCAGGTCCTGGGCGCCGTCTAGGGGAGCCGGGCCGCGCAGGCGGCCGAGCTCGTTCAAGGCGTCGCGCGAGAAGTCCGGTTCGAGGCCCCGGTCCGCCATGGCTCGGCGGGCGATCGCCTTCAAGGCCGCCCGGCTCGAAGGACGCGCGCTTTTCATCGCGCGCGACTCTATCGAAACAGACCGCCCAAAGCCCGATGGGGCAGGCTTCGGGTACTGTTACACACCAGCTTGGATCCTCAGCCGGCCTTAAAGCGCGAGCTCGGCGTGTGGGACACGGCGTCTCTGACCTTGGGCTCCGTGCTCGGCACAGCGATCTTCTTGACGCCCGCCGACATCGCAAAGTCCCTTCCGCACGCGGGCCTCATTCTGGCGGTCTGGATCGTCGGAGGTTTTCTCACGCTTGCCGGAGCCCTCACGTATGCCGAGCTCGGCGCGATGTTTCCGCGCGCGGGCGGCCAGTATCACTACCTGAAGGAGGCCTACGGAAGGCTGCCGGGATTTCTTTTCGGCTGGGTGTCCTTTTTCGTCATCATGTCGGGGGGCGTCGCCGCCATCGGCGCCGGTTTCGGCGGGTACCTCGGTCTCTTCGTCCCATTCCTCTCGAACGAGCACCTCCTTTTCTCCCTCCCGATCGGCTCGCAGGCGTGGACGGTGAGCGGCGGCCAGCTCGGTGCGGCGCTCGCGGTCGCGGCGCTGACGGCCGTCAACGCCCTGGGCGTGCGCGAGGGAGCAACCGTTCAGAATCTGTTCACGATCTTGAAGGTCGGAAGCCTGGCCCTCTTCGTCGTGCTGGGCTGTCTCATCGCCCCACCGGCCTCGCCCCGCCTCCTCGCTCCGTTGCCCGCGGGGCCCGTTGCTGCGCCGTTCGGCCTCGCTCTGATCGCGGTGCTGTGGGCTTACGACGGTTGGTACAACGCCACGTTTTCCGCCGGCGAAATGCGGAATCCGGGCCGCACGCTGCCTCGAGGTCTCCTGGCCGGCACTCTCGCGGTGGCGCTCGTCTACGTGACGGTCAACTTCGTGTACATGCGCGCTCTCCCGCTCGAAAGGCTCGCGGCCTCGCCGCAAGTTGGCGAAGCCGCTGCGGTCGCCCTGCTCGGCCCGTACGTGTCTCGCCTGGTGTCGCTCGCGATCCTGGTCACGATGTTCGGTGCCCTCTCGGCCAACATCCTCGCTTGTTCGCGGATCTACCAGCCCATGGCCGAAGACGGCCTCTTCTTCGCCGCCCTGGCAAGAATCGAGCCGAAGCGCGCCGTGCCGCTCGCGAGCCTGGTGGCCCAGGGGATCTGGGCGGTGGTCCTCGTCCTCTCCGGCACCTTCGAACAGCTCTTCACCTATGTCGTCTTCATCGAGCTGGTGATCTTCACCGCCACCGGAGCCGCGATCTTCATCTTGCGCCGCACCCGGCCCGAGGCGCCGCGGCCCTATCGCGCGTGGGGTTACCCACTCGTGCCGGCCTTCTTCGTCGCCGCTTCCGCGGCCGTCGCCGTCAACACGCTCATCGAGAAGCCCAGGGAGTCGATCGCGGGCCTGGGCCTATTCGTGCTGGGACTGCCGGCTTACGCCCTCTGGAGACGGAGGAGTTCCCGACCGAGGACTGAGGACTAGGGACTGAGGACTCGACCGGCAATTCCCTCAAGGCCGAGCGAGGGAGACATTGAGGCGGCTGCCACGGGAGTCCTCGCTCCTCAGTCCTCAGTCCTCTGTCTGGAGTCACGACAGCGCCTCCCGCATCAGAAACCCGCATAATGAGGACGTGCCGTCCGGCGCGAGCCCCCGCTCCTACGCCGCCCTCTCGATCGGTGCCGCCGTCGTCACGATCGTCTTGAAGGCTGCGGCCTACCGCCTGACGGGCTCGATCGGGTTGCTCTCCGACGCCGCCGAGTCCTCGGTCAACCTCGTGGCCGCGCTGGTCGCTTTCTGGGCGCTCTCGGTCGCCGCGCGGCCGCCCGACGAGGAGCACGCCTTCGGGCATTCGAAAGCGGAGTACTTCGCCAGCGGAATCGAAGGGTTGATGATCCTCGGTGCGGCTGCTGCGATCGCCATCGCCGCCGCCAAGCGGCTCATCAAGCCTGAGCCGCTTTCCCAGGTTTGGCTCGGCCTCGGGATCTCCGTCGTCGCCGCGGCGGTCAATGGCGCGGTTGCCCTCGTGTTGCTCTCCGCCGGCCGGCGCTTGCGCTCGATCACGCTCAAAGCCGACGCTCAGCACCTCTTGACCGACGTCTGGACCTCGGCCGGTGTGGTCGCCGGGGTGGCGCTCGTCCAGGCGACCGGCTGGCTGCGCCTCGATCCGATCCTCGCCCTGGCCGTGGCCGCGATGATCGTCTGGTCCGGCTGGCGGCTCATCAGGGAGACCGGCTCGGGCCTCTTGGACACGTCTCTTTGCCCGGAAGACTGCCGCCTGATCGCGGACGCTCTCGCGCCGTTCCAGAAGACCGGCATCGTCATCCATGCCCTGGCCACGCGAGCGGCCGGAGCGCGGCGCTTCGTCTCCATGCACGTGCTCGTGCCGGGGGCGTGGAGCATCCAGCAGGGCCACGACGTGTGCGAAAAGATCGAGGCCTCCGTCCGGGCCGCGCTGCCACAGACGACCGTCTTCACGCACCTGGAGCCCCGCGAGGACCCGGCTTCCTGGGCCGACCGCGGCCTCGATCGCGCTTAGGAGCGAGGCGAGAAGTCCGCGAGAGCCGGCGGGTTAAGACCCCCGTCCTCGAGCATTCGCAGCGCAGCCTCGAGAACCGCGTGTTGTCGCTCGGGCTCTTGAGGAGCGTCCAACGGGTAGCCGAGACGAAAGGGGACGAAGAGGGCTCGGGGAGGCCTCACGCGCTCGGCCACTGTGCGGAGGAGCTGGATTGCAACCGTCGAGATCCCGCGCCGTTCCAGCTCCGCGGCGAACAGGCCCACGGCCTGGTTGCACATTGGTCAAACCGGGATCAAGAGCGCCACGTCTACTCCATCTTCGACGAGCCAGCTTGCCGCCTCCGGGCCGGTCTTGGAAAGAAACCGCCCGGTCGCGGTCAAGGAGCCCATGAACGAAAGGTGTCGCCGGTTGACTTCCCCGATGCGGCCCGCCGCCTTGAGCTCTCGAATGCGGTCGAGCGGAAGCGCGAGGTTAGGATCCGAACGCATCCCGCTGTGATCAAACGATTCACTCGGATGGCTTTCCGTCAGAGTCTCGACGCCGGCGTCGCCGTCGATCTGCCGGAAGCTCGGGTCGCCACCCCGCCTGCCCTCGTCGAAGGGAGGCTGACCTGGCAGAACGAACCCGGCACTCGAGACGAGCGCGATCCGGCACTGACTCAGGGGCTTGGAGAGAGGAGTCCAGGGGACAGGGTCGATACGGCGCCAGGGATACGCCTTGAGAAAGAGCTGCAACCGAAGCGAGAGCTCGTGAATGTCAGCCATTCTCGCCGCGATCGTCTCAGGCCTTGACCGACGTGAGACCGGCAATCAGTTTCAACACGAGCAACAGCAAAGGCGCCGTGTGCAGAAGCAGATCGAACCAGTCGAGCGGCCGGCGCAGCGTCCCCCCGAAGAGCATTCGCCACTTTTCGATCAGATGCGGCGTCGCCCCGAAGGGCGCCAGCGCCAGGAACACCGCGACCGGAACGAGGACAAAGTACGGAATGCCGGCCAGAAACTTCATCGAGCTCCCGGATCATCCGTTGAACGATAGGTCTGCCGTCAGGGTGATAGCGTTTGACAGAAAGGAGCCGTCACGATGCCTGCAGACATGCCGCCCTTTGCAAATCGCTTCCGCACGACTCATCCCGAGATCTGGCAGGCGTTCAGCGATCTCGCCGGAGTGTGTCATGAGTCGGGACCGCTCGACGAGAAAAGTCGGCGGCTCGTCAAGGTCGCTCTCTGCGTAGGCGCCGCCGTGGAGGGCGGCGCGCACTCAGCCGCACGAAACGCTCGGACCGCTGGCGTGACGCAGGAGGAACTCGACCACGTTGCCATCCTCGCGATCACGACACTCGGCTTCCCCGCTGCGATGCGCGCCCTCGCGTGGCTGACCGACGCATCGGGCAAGAGGCCATAGAAAGAGTTTCGATTCAGCACCCTCCTCCTTTGCGCGCACCGGAGGCGGCGGGGGCCGCAGGCTTCAGATCGATTCGAGGCGGCTCGGCGGCCGCCGTTCCTGTGTAACGGGAGTGAAGCGCGCTTTTCAAACGGAACTCCGCCAGAAGCGCGGGCGTCGGACTTTCGGGAGGGATGGGAGCCGTGAGAATCGCAGCCTGCCAGGCGTCGTAGCCCCCGTGCAGAACGCAGATTTCGCCGCCAAACTGCCGAACACCGTCCGGCAGCGCCGTCGGATCACGCTGCGCGTAGACGACGAGCTTGCGGGTGGGGGCGAGCCGGGCGACCTGAGAGGCGTTTGCATCTTCGGAAGGAAGCGTCATCGCGCCGGGAATCCGACCACGGGCAGCGGCCTCCGGCCGCCGGAGATCCACGACCCAAAGGTCCTGCGGGGAAACGACGAGCTGTCGCGCGAGGTCTCCCGGCTCGATTGTCGGCGCGATCCGATCCGCGGCGGCCTGTGGTCGCACGGGCAGCAGCAGAACGAGAAGCGACAGGGCCGCCGTAACGGCAAACGCTCTGAACACGCGCGCCTTGACCCGACGCGGAGATGCGGGCGCGGGCTCCCCCGCTCTGCCGGCGAAGATTCGCTCGATCTTCTCGCCGCCGACGAAGGCGCCGATCGCCATGGCGGCGACCGCCGCCCCGACGACCGCGGCCGGAACTCCGAGAAGGTCGTTCAATCGCACTACTCCCATCGATCCGCTTCTGTAGAACTTCTCCAGCGGACCGAAGCCGAAACCAAACCCGAGTGAGCCAATCATCATGCCGGCAATGGCGACGGCGCCGTCGAGGTTGCCCGAGGCGGTCGCGACCACGGCAGTGCCCGGGCAGTATCCCGAAATGATGAAACCCGCACCGAGAAGCAGGCCGCCGACCAACTGGGGCCACAGAAACGTCTCGGGCACCGTGATCCGCGACAGATCGAGCACACCCACTCCAGCGAGCAGTGCCATCCCGACCAGCGCGGTGACGATCGCGCTGAACATGACCTTCAGGACGCGCGTGTCGGTCAGGTAGAACTGCGCCGCGAGGTTGCGCGCCCGGCCGAAGCCGGCCCGCTCGAGCACGAAACCGAAACCGATCCCGATGAGCGTCCCGATGAGAAACCCCGCGAACGGGCCGAACGCGCCGCGGGCATAGAGAGGGAATGTCATCGCCACTGCCTCCGGACCAGAGGAGCCACGAGATACCCTCCGGTGAAGACCGCCATCATGAAGATCCAGGATCCGAGAGAGAGGGCCGCTCCTCCCGTCAGCGCCTGGCCCGATGTGCAGCCGCGCGCCAGCCGGGCCGCGAGGCCCATGAGGACACCGCCGGCCACGGCAAACAGGAATCGCTTCGGAAGCGCGATGCGGGGACCTCTTTCGACGCCCAACTTCAGACGGCCTGCCGAGTAGGCGCCGAGAATTCCGCCGAGGAAGACCCCCAGAACTTCGTACACCAACCAGTCTTCGAGGACGTGCTTGTTGGGCCCGACGTACTGGGAGAAATAGGCATTGCCTTCGACCGTCTTCGGAGCGACGAGGTGGGCGGCGCCGATCGAAAACCTCGTGACCGCTCCTGAGCCCCCGAGGCCAAAGCCCATGATCAGGAAGGAGGCGAGCAGAACGAGGCCGAGCACGACCCCGGCGATGTAGGGGTTCCAGAAAGGACGCTCGGCCGGTCGGCGGGTTTCGGCGGGCATAGGGATCACCTCGCTCCCGAGAGCAATCGGAACGCGGACTCCTGACCCGCGACCAGCAGAATCCAGCGCAGCGCCAGCCCGCCCGAGAGGATCAGGACGGGCCCGATCGCGACGAAGGCCAGGTGACGCCGCGCCTCGATCACGTCGATCGCCAGCGGAACGAGAAGTCCCATGATGACGACCAGCGACCAGAAGACGGCTGTGTAGGGGCCGCCCAGGAAATCGTGCGCGGCGAAACGGCCGGCCGCGCCCGAAGTCGCCCAGCCGGTCAGCATCAACGAGATCAGGACGAGCTCCGCGGCCATCGCAACGGCGTCCCACCGCACGAGAAGCTTCCGCTCCCCTCCGTCAAGCTTTTGTAAGAGCAGGAACGCCGCCCCGGTCGAGATCCCGGACACGAGGAAGAACGGCCCTAAGAGGGCGCTGTTCCAGGCGAGCCGCGACGGCATCGTCCCGAGCAACATGCCCGTGTAGATGCCCAGACCGATGCCCAGGACCAGACTCAGTTTGAGCAGCGCCCCGCGATGGGAATCTGCCCAGCGCATCGAGCTCTCGAGGAGTCGCTTCCCTTTGGCGGGTGTCTTTCGGAGCAGCCAGGTTCGCCCGGCGTTTTCGAGCGATCCGAGCCACAGGAGAATACCCGTTGGATAGAGCAGAACCAGGATCCACGCGCCCCAGGACATGGGGGAGGTCACCTGGAACGTCGCATAGAAGCGCCATGCCCAGAACTGATGCGCCAGGTCGAGCCAGAGCGCGAGCATGCCGACAGAGAGAAGGCCGAGCGCGACGAGCGGAATCCATCGCAGTGCGCCAGAGCCCGGCTTCTCTCCCCGGACGAGCTCGAGCGAGGCCGTGAGAGCGAGGATGCCCGCGACGATCCCGCCGAGGAACAGGTAGATCACGATCTCCCAGCCCCAGGTGTGGAGCGACGGGTCGATTTGCGGATTGGCCCGCGTCGTGACGCTTTCGACGAGTGGAATCATGGATTAGACCTCAAGTCAGGAAGAAGACGTTGGGCCCGGCGCCGCTCTCGGGATGGTTGACCTTCCATTTCCGAGACGCGAGCTTCTGAGCGACCGGCGACGTCGGATCGTTGGCGTCCCCGAAGACGAGCGTCCGGGTCGGGCAGACAGACACACATGCAGGCTCGAGGCCCTTGCGTACGCGGTGCAGACAGAACGTGCACTTGTCGACGTACCCCGCCGGGTGCACGAACCGGGCGTCGTACGGGCAGGCGGCGATGCACGCCTTGCAGCCCGAACACTTGTTGTGGCTGACGAGCACGACGCCGCCCTCGGCAACGAAACTGGCCCCGGTCGGGCAGTTCTTGACGCAGGGGGCGTTGGTGCAATGGTTGCACCGCTCCGAGCGGATCTCAGCCGCAAGCTTCGGGAACTCGCCGCGAACCTCCTCCACGATCCAGTCGCGGCAGAAGCCGTCGGGGACCGCGTTCTCGGCCTTGCAGGCGAGGACGCAGGCCTTGCATCCCACACACAGGCGCGTGTCCACGGTCATGACGTAGCGCTTGCCTTTCGCGCTCATCTCACGCCTTCTCGACGGCCACGAAATTGACGTTCATTCCGGTGCTTCCCATCGCGGGGTCGATCTTCGTGCGCGTCACGAGCTTCGTGTCGTCGAGACCGCGGCCCCTGGCGAACTTCAGGCCCGGGCTCGTGTGTCCATAGCCATGGACGACGAAGACACAGTCGGGACGGATTCGCTGCGTCGCCTTCAGAGGAACGGGCTCGGACCTGACTCCGTCCTGGTTGACGAGCACGACCTTCTCGCCGTTGGAAAGCCCTTTCTCTCGCGCCACCTTCGCGTTCAACCAGACCTCGTTGCCGGCGTAGACCTCCGAGAGGAATCGGTTGTTCGTCGTGCGGCCAAAGGTGTGCACCGGGACGCGGCCGAAGAGGAGCCGGAACTGGCCCGGCGCGGGCTCCTCCGGGCGCGTGTACGGCGGCAAGGGCGGCAAACCCGCGGCCGCCATCTGCGCCGAAGAGAGCTCGATCTTGCCCGAAGGCGTCTTGAACGAGAGCTCGAGCCCGTCTTCGGTGGTGACCGGCACGGGCCTGCCGCGCACGAGCCCCTTCGCTTTGACGTTGGCGACGTCATGCCCCGCCTTGGCGAGCCGGGCCTCCACCATGGCTCCCGCGTCCTGCCACGGGAAGAAGTCGGAGTGGCCGAGACGATTCGCCAGCTCCTTGGCGATCCACCAGCCCGGCTTGCTGTCGTACAGGGGCTGGACCACCGGCTGGCGGATGGCGATGAAGGGCTCGCGCCAGGGAGTCGGGCCGACGTCGTCCCATCGCTCGAGATAAGTGCACTCCGGCAGGACCACGTCGGCGTAACCCACGATCTCCGCCGGAAGCACGTCGATGGCGACGAGCAGGTCGAGCTCCTGAATGGCCTTCAGGGTCTTCGCCGGCTCGGGCAAGGACTGAATGAGATTGGTTCCGTAGACGATCCAGCCCTTGAAGTCGTAGGCGCCAGTCCCGGGAATCGTCGCGTCGCAGACACCATGGGCCAGGACTTCGTCGGCGAACGGGTAGACGGTCCCTTTCGGCGCATCGGGCGCCGGCTTCGGCTTGTGTGCCGGTGCGGGCAAGGGAATCGGCGGAACGCTCATCGAAGTGGGGATGAAAAAGCCGCCGCGGCGCCCCCAGCTTCCGAGCAGCGCATTCAAGATCGCGATCGCGCGAGTCCGCTGGGTGTCGTCGCCGTACCACGCCACATGCCGGCCGGGATGCACGAGCGAAGCGGGCCGCCCACTCGCGATGAAGCGCGCCGTTTCGACGATCGTTTCCGGCGCGATGGTCGTCTCCGTGAAGGCCCACTCGGGCGTCTTGTCGGCGAGGTGTGCTTTCAACTCGTCGAAGCCGGTCGCGTGCTTTTCGACGTAATCCCTGTCGTAGAGCCCTTCCTTGACGATGACGTGCATCCAGGCAAGCAGCAGCGCGATGTCCGTTCCCGGCTTGATCGGCAACCAGTACCGTGCCTTGCCCGCGGCCGTCGAGAAGCGGGGATCGACGGCCACGACCTGAGCGCCCCGGGAGAGGGCCAGCGCAAAGTCCTGAACCTGCGTGTTGTGCATGTTCTCGCCCAGATGCGACCCGATGAGCGTGATCACGCGGGAGTTGGCGATGTCCAGATTCTCGGGCGACCCGACCGGCGAGCCGAAGGTGAGCTGGAACCCGACCTCGCGGGCGCCGCGGCACTGTGCATACGAAGGAGCGGTGATGTTGCTCGATCCGTACGCCGTCATGAGAGTCTTGAAGAACGAGCCGCCGTAGCCGTGAGAGAAGAGCGCGACGGCTTCCGGCCCGTGCTTGCGGCGAATCTCTTCGAGCTTGCCCGCCGTGAAGTCGAGCGCGTCGCTCCAGGAGACCTCCTCGAAGGTCTGCTCGCCGCGCTTTCCGCGGCGGCGCAGAAGCGGCTTCTTGAGTCGGTCCGGATCGTAGAGAAGACCTGTGCCGCCCGTTCCGCGCGGACAGAGGCGCCCTTGAGAGAGCGGGTGCTCGGGATTGCCGACGATCTTGGTGACCCGCCCGTTCTTGACGTGCGCGAGGACGCCGCACTTCCAGAAGCAGAGCTCGCAGAAGGTCGGAACGACGGTGTCGCCATCAGTGGCGGGGTCGTGAACGATGCCCGGGTCGAGACCCCACCAGCTCGAGAAGAGGCCCGAGCCGAAGGCAGCCGCCCCGAGACCCGCACTACCGATCTTGATGAACTGGCGCCGGGTGGTTGCCATGTTTCCCTCGCATCTCTTCCTCCCTCTCGGGAGTACAAGAAGCGAGCCATGGGCGGGATAACAAGAAGTAACTGATGGTAAAGGAGTTGATCGATTTTGAGTGACGCGCCGTGAGAACGACTCGTTTCAATTGAAACTAAATGTTCGGGAGCGTATGAAACGTAACGTTCCAGATCGAGTCAGCGTAGGACCCACGGCGGTGCCTGCGACCGGAATGAACACCGCGCTGCCTTTCGGAACGCTTCGACCGAAGCTCTGAAATCGCGCCAGATCGGATCGGCAGCCTGCGAGTGGCAAGCCAGGCATGCTCCAACCCTCAACACGCGGCGCAGCTCCGCGGCATCGAGCGAGCGGAAACCGATGCGCGTTCCGGGAGCGGGTCTCGCGGCCACGAGGCTCGTCCATCCATCCTCTGCTAGAGAGGGATCGGACCGTGCTGACTCGCGCGGCAGGAAAGACGGCGATTGACCGTCGAGGTCGAGTGTCCCGGTTCCGAGCCCGAGCGCCGTCGAGGAGAGATGGCAGCTCTCGCAGGTCCGCGCCTTCTTGCCGGTGTTGTGCGGCTCGAGTGGAGCGAAGAGCCGCCGATTCGCTCCCGACCCTTCTCTTCCGCTCGGTTCGATGTCGAGAATCATTCCAGGGACGGCTGGAACGATCGTTCGGTCGGCGCGAACGGCCAGAGCGGGAGGCGAGAAGGCGAAGCCCTCAGAGCTCTCGATCCAGGCGCCGGGAGTCTCTTTGCCGGCGCCGAAGTCCCATTGTTTCTTTCCCGCCTCGAAGCGCATGTGGCAAGTCGAGCAGCTCGGCGCGAACGCGGCGTGGCAGGCGCTGCAGGAGAGTCGGGCATGGCCCTTCATCCGATGACTCGCGTCGGCAGGAGTGGCCTTGACCGGCAATGTCTTGCCGTCGAGCTTGGTCACGAGGGCCCATCCCGACGGCGACGGGCGGAGATTCCAGACGGGCGTCCCGCGCCAACCGAGGCGAACCGCCTCGTCGGGCGGCCGGTCGTCACGTCGCTGCCGGAGGAGGTCGCGGGTGATCGGATCGTCGACGCTTCTCCAAGTTGTCTCACCGGAGCCTGCGGGCCCGCCGTGGCAGGCCTCGCACGTGATCTCTACCTGCTCCTCTTTGTGCGACCGGCCGGTCCCGTCGCCCATCAATTCTGTATGGAGATGGCAGTCCGTACACGACATCCTCGCGGCGCTGTGGACGTCGGGCTCATGACGGCAGGCGGGCCGGCCGTCGGCGAGCGTGGCGGTCTCGGCGCACGGCGCGCGGCCTCCGGCGTTCCATTGCGAGGGCTCGACCTCAGCGAGCCCCTGATAGGACAGGCTGATCCTTCCGCTTCGGCTGTGGCATCCGATACAGCGGTCGTCGGCAACGCGGGCGTCGATCGCGGGATGCCGCCGCGCCGCATCCCCCGGTTTGCGCGGAGACACGTGACAGGCGGAGCATCCGGAGCCGGTCCCGGCGATCGCGTCGTCCCGGTTCGCGCGCCGCGTCCCCAGATGACAGCCCGCGCACAGCTTTCGCATGTGGACTTCCGCGGGCGAGGGCCGCGTTGCGGCGAGGACGTCCTGCAGGGTCCGAGCCGAGTCGGGAGAGGAAATCTCGCCGAAGACCCATCGATCCACGGCGACGATTCCGCTGGCCCGAACCATGAGCGACGAGGAGATCCGCGCCGCTTCCCTCGGATGGCAGCCGAAACTTCCGCAAGTGGCTGCGGCGGTCGCGAGCGCTCCCGGCTCGCGCTCGAGACCCTCGTGCGCTCGCGCTTTCTCGAATGCGAGCGGGTTTCCCAGGTGACAGGACGCGCATCCGAGGGCGGCGCTCGCGTGCGGACCTCCCGGATCTTCATTCGATTTGGAATGGCACGTCAGACAGCGCTCGACCCGAGACCCGGCGAACTCGGACCCTTTGCCCATCGAGCGCGCCCGAACTCCCTCGTGAACCCAGGCGACGAAGAGGCCGAGCAGGCCGGCAAAGACGGCCGCGACGAGGGAAGGCGTCCGAAACATCAGCGCCCCGCGAGCAGCAAGAGACGCGCCGTGAAACCGACGTAGGCGGCGATCCAGGTCACCGCGAGTGCCAGCAAGACGCCTCGCGCGCGCTCCTGCGCGTGCCGAACGAAGCCGACGAGAAGAACGAGCACGAGAGGGCCGATCCAGCCCACGGCAGCCGGCAGGTCCACCAGCGCTCCTTGCAGCCCCAGCAGGTACCACGGGCCGAGCACCAGGCGTCCGGCGAAGCCCGGTGAGTCGGGCGCAGGGAAAGCGCCGAGGGACAGGGGAAAAACCCCTGCGAGCGATGCCGAGACGAGGGCCGCCAGAACCGCCGAACGGCGATCGGGCAGCAGACGGCTGCCGTGAGCGGCAGTCAGAACTCCGAGGAGAATCGTGAAGGTCCCCGCGTGATGCAGGGCCGCCGCGCCTAGATCCCCGGTCAGCGACCCGAGGGAGAGCCGTGCGAGCTCCGATCCCACGAGCGGAACGTCTTCCAGTATGCCCCGCCAGACCCGCAAGGCCGCGATAGCCTCCGGGTCGGCGCGCAGCACGAAGCCCCCGAGCAGCGCCAATCCGACGAGCGGGAGGAGGAGAATCGAGAGCCACCACATGCCGCGCGAGAGTTGCCGCTCGGAGCGCGCCGCAAGCACCTGGAGCAGGTGCCCGACCGCCGTCGCGAGCAGGCCGAATCCCGAAAAGGCGTGAATGGCTCGGAGGAGGAAACCCCACGGCAACCCGCCCTGAATGCGTTCGAGGCTGTCGAGAGCGCGCTCGGGCGAATAAAAGGGCACCAGCGCGACTCCGCTCGCCGCGCAAACGGCAAGAAAGCCGAACGCGAGGCGGCCGAAATTGCCCGAAGGGACCGTTTTCGCCTCCGCCAAACGGGAGCTCGTCAGAGGCCAGCGACCCAAGAGCTCCCCCGGCGGTCGAGCTGTGCGCGGGCGAGTGGCAAACGGGCCGGCCCTCGCATGGGTTTTCCATCCGCGTCGAATCGGCTCCCATGACACGGGCAGGCAAATCCCCCTGACGAGAGCGGCGCTACCCGACAACCCAGATGTGTGCAGGCGAGCGAGAGCGCTTTCGGAGACTCAGCCGGTCCCGCGACAAAGAGCTCACCCACCGCGGAACCCCCGGCGGACACCGCTCGAGCGACGACCTCGGACTCGAGGACGGTTTCCCGGGAGAGAGGGGCGTCCGGGCGCAACGAACGGTGGAGAATAAGAGCAGCGGCACCGGAAAGAGCCCACCCGACCCAATGCCAGAGGTCGTTCAAGAAATCGCGGCGAGAGCCGTTCAGCGGCGCGCCCTGCCGCGGTCCCAGAGAAGCAGCGGCGGGGCGCTGCGCCCCGCCGCCGACGGAATATCCCCTGCCTTCCTCGACCAAGGTTAGAAACCGAAAGAGAATCCCACTTCGTACTCCCACTGGTCCATCTTCAGCCGGATCTGCTGCTGGCCCGGAGCCTCGAGCGGGTTTGTTCCGGTCACGCTCTTGGAGAACGCCCGGACGACGGTGATGTGCACTTGCTTTCCGTTGCGCAGCAGGCGGCTGATCCCGATGGCCGCATGATTCTCAACGGAAAGCAAG
>WNGF01000970.1_pt1 | contig 42478 bp, 53 predicted proteins | sample 5400641 | NCBI WGS metagenome assembly WNGF01 (sample SAMN13153371, study PRJNA577476) | soil metagenome | isolation source: 80 cm soil or saprolite under grassland replicate 2 | place: USA:California | collected 2016-06-15 | reverse complement strand
CAACCCTTTGTCAATCCGTAATCCAAGACGTTTGAGGCGAGGTTGCCGCCTGAAGGTGAATTGACAACGCGTTGTCAGGCCTTGATCTCAGATTTCAGACTGAACTCCTCAACCACAGCTGCAAACAAAACAGCAGGATTCTCCGGCAAGCCGGCGCAACTATACAAAACCAGACCATGATCATTAATTAAATTGACTTTTGATGAATGCTGAGTTATCTGTTTTTCCCCAGTTCGAGGGTCAAGGCAATGACAATGCACTATCAACAAGAGATCCCATACTGAGCCGAAATAGCTCATCCCCAGTGGGGCTGACAACGCGTTGTCAATTCCTACCCTCAGATTTCGAATTGAATCCTTCAAGCATGTGTATGAAAAAAACATCAATTATCGTCATCGGAAATTCTAAAGGCGGTGTGGGAAAGACAGTAACCGCTATAAATCTTGCAGGAGCCTTTGCGCTTATGGGTAAAAAAGTACTGGTAGTCGATACAGACTTCCAGGGAAGCGCGACCGAACACTTAAAAGTGTTGGAGCAGGCGCAAGAGCAAAACCTTTCACTTTCCAAAGCGATCACAAATGATCTCACCTTGGATCAAGTTAGACTCTCATCGCAAATAGATGGGATTGATGTTATTGCCGGAGATATTGAGCTAATAACGGTGCGGGATCGAATGGCTGCAGAGCCTCACAACCATCTGCTCATAGAAGGAGTGCTTGATTGTAATGCGCTGTCAGAATACGACATAGTAATTATCGACACTCACCCAGACTGGAACTGCCTATTAGTCTCGGCTCTCAAATACGCGCATTATTTTATAGTCCCACTCTTTGCGGAGAAGGGATCAGTAAGTGGCTTGGTAACATTCCTCGAGTCGGTGCAGAGCAAAGTACGGCGACGTCTAAACCCAAGCCTCCATTTCCTGGGCTGTGTCGTGACGAACTATCTGAAGAAAAACAGAACGCACCAGCACTTCTTCCAGCTGTTGTTACAAATGGGAGAGGAACACGGATTTCCCGTGCTGACACCCCCAATCCCATATTCCGATCGAGTAAAATCCGCTGAAGCCAGCCAAGTACCTACCATGCATCTTTCAACAAGCGTGGCGAGCAAAGCATACAAAACACTTGCATCGATACTCCTGCCGGAATTAAAAGGGCGTAGACAAGGCAGGCCAGACGCCGCAAATATCGAAACGCTGAGATCTGCTGTCAATGGGTTCGAGCTTGAGGCGAACGAGTTTTGAAATGACAACGCGTTGTCACCTTGCCAAATACAAAAAGCACTATAAGTGCTGCGCTGGGAAGGGTATAAGAGGCATCATCAAACAGAAAGAGCTATCATGAAATTGGATCTAAAGCAAGCTGCAATCGATAGCAGAGCACAGTACTCAACAAAGCTGGCCAGCATGAAGGACCAGGACGAAAGCGCAAAACAACTCGAAAGACTGCGCGGATTCGTCGGTAAGGTCGTTGCATTGCCGATTCACTTCATCACTGTCGGCGAAAACGTCAGGCAAGAAATAAACGAAGAAGATTCGAAATTTAAAGAACTGGTCCAATCAATTCAGGACAGAGGGCTTCTTCAAAATCTGGTAGCAAATCTGATTGAGCACGAAACCGGGGCATGGGAGCTTCGTCTTGGCGCTGGGGAGAGAAGGTACAGGGCCTGTAAAAGGGCGGGTCTTGAGACGGTACCCGTACTAATCAAGGCTTGGGTGTCAGATATCGATGCGGTATATACAGGAATCACGGAAAATGAAGAGCGAGTCAACTTGAGTCCCTTAGACTTGGCGGAGGCCTACGCTCGTCTAATAAAAATGGGCGAAACCGTCGAGGAGATTGCCGAGAGACGCGGCCGTGACAGGCGCACCGTACGAAAGTACATATCCCTTTCCGAGTACCCTGACGACGTGCGTAAAACCCTAAGGGAGCGGCCGGATATATTTACAACCAGAGTTCTATTCAACGAAATGGCGAGTCGAAAATTCACCTCGCACAACGAACTTAGAGATCACATCAAGGCGCTAATCAAGGACGCAGAAAATGGTTTCGATCCATCAAGCAATTCCGTCGGCTCAGTCGAATATGCCGGAGGCCTGGAAGTCAAGGTTGCGAGCGAGGACATTTCGACCAAAGACAAAGGCCAGGAAGTCAATTCTACGAAGAAGAAGCGAAAGACCAAAGTCATTGATCCAGAACTAATAGAGAAAGTCGTTAGCCGAATCTCTGGAACCATCCCCGTTAAAGTCAAGGTCAAAGGAACACAGGAGAAGGGGCGCATCACGATAAATTACGCGTCGCAAGAAGAGCTCGAGCTGTTGCTGTCTCGATTCCAGCAGCGGGACCACAGTTCACCGGAAGAAATCTAACAACTGGAAGTTTTCGAAAGAAGGTAGCCAGGTCGCATTTTGATTCTCAATGAATATGCGCACGAAGCCATAGCGACAGAAAAGGGAAGGGGACTAAATGCCTGATTACACCATTGGAACACTCGAGATTCTGGCGCTTTCGCTCGCAGAGACCGATGCCGGTATCATCCTGAAAAATTCAGCGGACTGGATCGAGCCACGCAAGTTCGACTGTCCAAACTGCGGGGAGATCGGCGAGGACTCCGCGCGCCAGGCCGAGGGCGACAAGGGCTGTTTGATCATTTGCCGTCATTGCGACGCAATCGTGAGTGAGCGGTCGCCTTTCTGAGTATAGATGTTCATAAGCAATCGGATTCGCAGGATATTTGCTGAATTCGGACATATTTTGCCGAAGGCTTTTTGCGCTACTCCTCCTTCAATTGTGCTGCGGAGATCGGCGGAGGACTCTTTATGGTCGAATCTAGATCAAGTTATGGTCGAATTAGTTGTGCCGTTGTTGAAAGTTAGTTTTATGTGCGCGACATGTCGTATCCCTACAGGTGTTGAAAAGGGTCCCTTTTGAAAACCCCCTCAGCCGCGTTCCACGCTTGAAAACTAATGCGTTCCACGGTTCGTCGGAGGGTATTTCCGATAATGAGTATTTTCGGAAATACCCTTGATTTTTCTCATTAGCCTGAGGCATCATTTTTTTTGCCAATTCGCGCATAAAGTGAAATTTGTCGCGCATAAAATGAAAATGGAAGCTGGAACTTTTGGGAGACGACAACCAGAACGCCAACCTGACAGCCGTTCTTGCTAAGGCTCGCATCAGCGATTTGAGTCAGCAGGTAGACATTGGAAAAAACGATAGCCACGGGGGTTAATTATCCTGAGTTTCTCAGTACATATAGATAGCGCTGTTTTTTCCGAGGCGAGGGAGACGGAAAGGAGATGATACCGTCTTTCTTCGAAAGTCCGACGAGGATTCCGAAAGCTCCTCTGACACGGGAAGGGTGGATGAAAGCTTCGATTCTAGATACTCGGGGTGAGTAAGGTAGGAATGAACGGCGCCGCAAATGTCGGGGAGTCCTCATTTCAGAATAGTTTCCGTAATCAGTACCGCCTTTTGCCACCTTATTGCGGATCTCGCCGCCGATCTAGAGGCTGATTTACCCTTTCAGGAAACCGCTCCGGCGAAAGGTTCTAAAAATGCTGGATTCTGTCAATAAGGAGGAGGCTGATCATAGGGGCGCGGTATGGATTCGGCCTGTTCCGGGAAATTTCATTTTATGTGCGAAATCCCCCGGTTTATTTCATTTTATGCGCGACAAAATTTCATTTTATGTGCGAGTTGAAGCTGTAAGTTATTGATTTTGTTGAACAGCCATTTTCATTTTATGCGTGAACTGACGGCGATTTGAAGGCGAAATACAGGTCTCTTCCGGTTCTCAGGGCAATAGAGGGATATGGCAGAAGGAAATCTTACGCAAAATCTGACGCCCACCGCCCACGGGGGGATGGACCGCTTCGACCCGCGCCGGGCGACTGAGTTCGCCAAGAGGTCCACATCCGAGCAGACCAGACGGGCCTATAACCGCGTGGTGCGAGAGTTTTTCGCCGCGATCGGAAATCTAGATCCGAGGTTGGTCGGGCCGAACGAAGTACGGGAGTGGCGTGACATATTACAAAGCAAGCGCCAAAAGGCGGCGACGATCTCTTTCAAGCTGTCCGTAGTGCGGGCCTTCTTCAGCTACCTCGAGGCGCTTGGGTTGGTGGATGTAAATCTTCAGATATCTTGCCCAACGACGATTTCTTAAGAGTTTTTAGACGTGCGATAATGGCCTTATTTGCAATTAGTTACAGAAGGCGGATGGACTACCCCTTTTTCACATATCTTGCCTAAAAGAGCGCAAAATTCCGCCCTTTTTCACATATCTTGCCCAACATAGGCACCACGCCAGGAGAGCGATTCAACCAAAGCTGTAGGTGATTCGCCCGGTCACTGGATCCTTGACGGCTTTGACTTTCTTCTCAGGTTCAGGCTTGGAGGCGAACCCGGCCATCGCCTGCTTGGATTGTCGGCGCTTGGAGATGCGCCGCTCGATGGCGTGAATCGTGCCTGAGAGAATGTCGGCCGAGGCCATAAACTCATCGATGTCGGTTTCGATCAGGTCATCGGCTTCAAAGTTGCGAATCGCGTAGAAGAGTTCTTTCATCGTCTCAAAGAAAAGGTGCCTCAGGTCCTCGGGCGAGACCTCAAGCAGAGCGTCAGCCTTGAGCACGCCGATCGCCAGAGTCTCGCTCGACACCGTTCCGCTCTCGCCGAGCGCCTCCTTGACTCTTGCGCAAAGCTGATTCTGCGAGCCGTGTGATTGGACGTGCGAACGGAGCATTTGCCCCCTGATCGCGGCCGCCTCTTCTTCGGAGACCTTGAGTTTCGCCGCCGTCAGCCTGGCCAGAATCGTCGCTTCCTGCAAATTGATCTCCCCCCGTTCGAGCGAAGAGGTCAGGTCGGCGGGGAAGGAGAGCACTCTTAAATACTGGCTGACGAAACTCGACAACGACACTCGGCCCTGTGTTTCACGGTCCAGGACGGAGCGAAGTCGGGAGGCGACCGAAAGTAGAAGCGAGCGTTCCCAGGGGCTCGGCCGACCGCGCCGGGTGTCGGTCGCCTGCCTTCGTTCGATATGCCTGACGGCGTTGAGCATCGAGACTAACTCCTTCTCGGACTTTGGGATCAGATCGGAAGGTTGGTTCGCGAGCCGCGCCAGAACGCCGCGCACCCCGGAGGGCGTCGCCAACGGATCAAAGACTCGTTTACGTCGGCGGGCGGTTTTCATTCAAAAAATCTCCTCCTCTTTCGCGCTTTATTCTTGTGAAACATTGGGAGGCTGTATTATAGTAAATTTTGCCAATGTAACAGGCAATAATCACCGATTTCAGGCGTCGTTTCCGCTACTGCGACAGAAGTGGAATCATGCCCGGTCACCCGAAAATGGCCCAAAATCCCGCGCAATCCCTGGTCAAACTTGATCTGGAGGCTGCTCTCGACACCGCAATTGAAATCTGGGCTGAGCAGCAGACCCGGATCGAGTCGTATGAGCGCGAAGATCGCATTGGCGACAAGATCGCGGTGGTCAGCCGCTTTTTTGCTTTCATCGGCAAACATCCCGGGGAGGTTACTCCGCCCGATGTCCAGAAGTGGCGCGAGAGCCTGGAGGCTCAAGGGCAGAAGCCCGCGACGGTTTATGCTCGCCTTTCCCGCCTTTCTTCCTTCTACAAATGGTTGATCAGCAATCCGCAGATCGCGTCGCATATTCCCTCCAACCCCGTCCCGCAAGCGCGACCTCGGTATCCACGTCCGTACGGCTCGGAATCGGTCAAAGCCTGGAGCGATGAGGAGACCGGCGCGCTCTTGGATGCGGTCAAATCGCTGGCCGACGGCGGGTCGCTCGTCGGTAAACGTGATTATGCGCTCCTGCTCTTCTTTTTGTATACGGGTTTGCGACGCAATGAGGTGATCGGATTACGCGGGAAGGACTTGGCGGAGAGGGGTGGCGAGTTGGTGGTCAAGTATCGTCGCAAAGGCGGCAAGTATGTCGGACGCGCAGTGGGGGAACCTGATGTTTATGTGGCGCTCAAGGACTACTTGAATGCATCCGGCAGAATGGATGTCCTGGGTTCCGAGCGCCCGCTGTGGACGCGGCATGACCGGTCGGGGCGCGCTGGCGCGCCACTGAACTCCCGCTCATTCACCGAAAATCTCAAGAAGTACGGCCGAGCGGCGGGACTGGGAGACATTCACCTCCACCAAACGCGCCACACCTATGCGCGGATGATCGCCGAAGACACCGGGAGTTTTCTGGAAACGCAGGAGGCTCTGGATCACGAGAACGCGGCGACCACACGCGTCTATGTCCAGCGGATCACCGTCAAGGCCGACCGGTTCAGCGGGAGGATCGCGAAGCGTTTGAAGCGCCCGTCAGGCGCATGAATCAGTGTCATCTCTCATCCACATATGTATGTCTCCCTGGACGAGCTTATGGACCTCGGCGTTTCTCGACAGCAGATCGAGGCGAAGCTGGAGTGTGGCGAATGGAAGGCCTATCAGCCGAAGGGGACGGGACAGAAGCGAGTCTTGATCTCAAGCCTGCCCGCGGAACTGCAGCTCAAACTGGCGTCGGCCGGGCGTCCGGCGTCCGGCGTCGAGCAGATCGTCACGTTGTTGAGGGAGGCTGCGCCGTCGATTGATCTCACCAGAGAGGATGAGTTGATGAACACGCTCAGCCGACTGAGCGCCGCCGAGCGAGTCGCCTGGTTGAAGGAGACGGTGCGGTTGTCGCGCATCGTCGAGCGCTACATGGAGATTGCGCCGAAGCGCCGCCGGAATCCAGCCACTAGGCGGACGGAGTTTGTGGCTGAGGTCAAGGAGTTATGCCAACAGGCCGTCTGTCAGGAGCCGTTGATCTTACTGCGGCATCCACACCGCTCGCATCCGCCGTCGCCCGAGACGCTCAATCGCTGGATGAACGCCTATCGGCGGGAGGGGATGATCGCGTTCCTTCGTAACCTGGACAAGTCCACGCCGCCCGAAACAGACCGCCGCCGGGCGGAGATTTCGCCCGAAGCCGCGCAATGGGTCAACGCCAACTGGCGCCGGTTTAAGGGGGCTCGGTTTCTTTACCGTGCGCTCGAGGATCAGGCGCAGGCCGAGGGCTGGAGCATTCCGGCCGAGTCATGGTTCTACAGGCTCTGGCGTGGGATGCCGGAGATACTCAAAACGTATCAGGGGAAAGGGCGGCAGGCGTATGAATCCAGGCATGCGTCGTATGTGCCCCGCGATTACTCGGACCTCGGCGCCTTGCAGGTCTTATGCGGGGACCACAGCGAGCGCGACGTGACCGTCACGTTGCCCGACGGAACTCTGGCGCGGCCTTGGCTGACGCTCTGGCAGGACCTGCGCACCGGCTTGATCTGGGGCTGGCATCTGGACGTCGCGCCGTCATCGATCACTGCGGGCCTAGCTTACGCCGACGGCGTTCAGAACTTCGGGGCGCAGCCGCCGTCGAGGCAGGAGGACGGATACTTCAGTTACGTGTATACGGACCATGGTAGAGACTACAAATCGCATCATTGGGACGGGCGCGTGATCGCCGTGCATGAGCGGGCGATGACGGTCGAGGGCGGGCTGGAGTTTCTCTGCGTCGAGCGCCGTATCGGCATTCTTGAAGACCTGCAGTTGCGCCACCTGCTGGCGCGCGGGCGCAACCCGAGGGAGAAGCCCATCGAGCGGACCTTTCGAGACTTCTCGGATTGGGAGGAGAACACGTTCGCCGAGTACTGTGGAAGGGAGGCGAAGCGTCGTCCCGACGCGTGGCGCGAGTTGTACGCTCGATACCAGCGCCTCGCCGCGGGCGCGAAAGGAGAGAAAACCTCGGACTCGCCGTTCATGACGCTCGATCATTACCGTGAGGCGTTGGCCGCTTTCATCGTGCGGTACAACACCTCGCCGCATGAGCGCTCGACACTCCACTCGAAGAAGATCGTCCCGCTCGATGAATTCAGGCGGCTGTACACCACCCGTTACGAGATCAGGCCGGAGACTCTGGCGCTGATCCTGCTCAAAGGGGATCGACGGATGGTGCAGAAGAACGGAGTGCAGTGCTTCCAGAAGAGCTGGTCTTATGCTTTCGAGGAGATGAGCGAGTTCAAGGACCAATGGATCGAAGTCCGCTACGACGATAACGACTACGGCAAGGTCTGGGTGGTGTTGCCGGGCGTCGGCCCGCGCGAGGCGCAACTGATCACGCCCACATCCTTCATCAACCCGGATAAGGAGACGCTCAAGACGGTGGCCAGGCTGCGCGCCCGCGAACGGCAGATACTGCGGGAATATGAATTGATACAGGCCTCGTCCGCGCGCGGCGAGAGCGTGGAGGATCGGGTCGCCAATGCGAGCCGGAGTCTGACAAACACGGCGTCGCCCGCGCCGGAGCCGGCGTCGCCGGCGAGTGTCCATCTGCTGCGCCGGCTGGAGCAGCGCAAGTTGAGTAAGGTTCCGGCCCCCGGCGAGATCACCGCCGATCAGGTCGCCGGAATAAAGGCCGACTTCTCCATTTTTGACGTGGCGGAGGTCGGGGCCGTAAGCGAGTTTGACGGGGATGACGAAGATGCTCGGGAAGAGGCGATTCGAGCCTGAGGATGAAGACCTATTGCGGACCGCCGAGGAGCTTTTGAGTTCCGGTTCCCCCGCCCTGGCCCTGCAGCGCGAGTTGATCCTGGAGATTTTTCGTACGCTGCTGGACACGCGTTGGGCGAAAGAGCGGCTCAAGGTGGTCCTGACGCCAGCTCAAACGACGACGCTGGAAGGCAGGTTGCACGACCGCATCGCCACGATCATTTGCCAGACCTACGCGGAGCTGGGCGACGTCGCCCCGCTGGCCGATGACGAAGCGCTGATGATGATCAGGGAAGAGTTGCTCGATCACGACCCGGAGATTCTGGATCGCAATCGTTTCCGGCGTCTGAGAGGCGGGGCCGGCAGATCGCGGCGGTCGCCAATGAGGTGACGATGGACGAAGACATGATTACTCTAGGTCAGGAGAGCGAGCGCCGGTGGGATGAAGAACTGCGCGTCTGGCTCAAGCGATATGTGGATGACCATCCACACCATCCGACGGCCATCCTCTCCCGCGCGCAGTACATCGGGATTTCGCGAAGCGCCCTGGACGCCTATCTCGCCGGGACCTATTTTCTTCCGAAGGAGTGGGGCGGGGACGGGAACGATCCGCAAAATTCCAGGCTCGAGCCGTCAGTCCGCGCCTTCCGCGAGCGGGTCGAAGGAACGAGCCTGCGCGGCTACCAGAACGTTTTCGTCGAGACGCGCGCCTGGATGCAGGCGCAGCAAGCCTGCAACACGGCGATCAATGAAAACGCGATCGTGGTCATCTCCGGCAGGCCCGGAGTCGGAAAATCGAGATGCCTCTTTGAATACGCCGTCCGCAAGATGACGACGGCGCCGGTCTCCGTCCTGTGTTCGCCTAACATCACGACGCGCTACTTCGTGCAGCGCCTGGCGCAGGAACTCAGGCTCGACGATTCGGCCACTACCTCACGGCTGGAAGACCGCGTGGCCGAAAAACTCAGGCGGTCCCCGCGGCCGCTGTTCGTCGACCAGGCGAACTATCTGAAGGAAAAGGCCCTGGGCAGCGTCTGCTACCTCTGGGAGGTGGCGAGGCTGCCGGTCGTCCTGTCAGGGACCAAGGCGCTGCATGACCTGTTCACCACCTCCAAACTGACGGAGGATGTGCGGGAGCAACTGGCCTCGCGCGTGGCGATCTATTATCTGCTGTCGGAATTGTCGCCGGCGGAGGCCAAGGCGATCATTCAGCGGGGATTGGGGGATGACGCGACGGACGAGGTGGTCGCGCAGATCCTGACGATCACGGGTGGCGTTCACCGGCAGGTGGATCTGATCATTCCGCGGATCCTGGATTTAAAGGAGCGCAACCAGCGCAAGCTCGCCGGCGGCGGAGTGACGATGCGGGAGATCGTCGCCACGGCGGGGATGAAGATCATGACCGGCGCCCTGTGAGTAGGCGCGACTCGATGACAAGGAGGTTACGGAACAGATGAGGGACCCGCGCGAGGAGGTACCGCCACACCTCAAGGCCGAATTGCGGCGGTGGTCGGAAAAGGCGCATGAGGTGGAGGCGCGGGAGTCATTGCTGCCGCTGGCCGAAGCTTTCGAGGAGTGGAAAGCCGGACGACTCGGGAGCCTGGATTTGAGCCGCCAGATGCGCGCCTGCATGAGTGGCCTGCTGGCCCGATTGAACGGCAAATATCGCTCGAATCTGTATGAGTACCAGGTGGCGAAAGCCGTCGTAGACGGTATTCTGGATCGCGGCGAGATGTCGGCGGAAGCTTTGGAATGTTTGGCCCCCGCGCTGGCCGTTTATGAAGGAATGCGGGCATCGCGGCAGAAGAGGGACACTGAGGCGCCGGCGAATTTGATTTGATCAGGGTTATCTGCGGTCGCCCTGCATGACGGGCGGACTCTTCTGGGGCATGGATATGACAATCTCGCGGCTGCTCGACTTTCGCCCCGCCCTCGATGAGTTTGGCGCTCCGGGCACCGTGCAAGAACTCCTTCGCGAATCATTCTTACAGACGGAAATTCCAGAATCATTAAAATACGGCACATTTGCCGGCGAAGTGCGTCTTTATACCATGCACGCCATCAAACCAGCCTGAAGACCAGTGCCCATTCAGGCAGATGGAGCTTAGCTACTCCGCAGAACAGCAGGGGGTGTTGTTCTTGGCGCACGGCAAGCTCAGACTCATAAGGCTCGTACAAACCTTTCAGAGCCGCTGAAGAGATTTTTTTTCGCCTGCCTGGGGAAATTTGCCAGCGAAAGGCCTCTATATACCTGAAAGATTAAATGAACGCTTTGATGTAATGCGTTTGGCCTGATCTGTACTCAACGGCCTGAAATCCGCCATAGAACGTACATAACGATTAACGAAGACCACCAACCCGGTCAGGAGGGGTTCCCGTATGCGTTTTTTGAAGTCGGTTCTGTTTTCTCGTTTGGTCAGTTTGCTCACTTACAACATTTCCGCCAGGTGGATCAGGTTGGTCTGTCTCGTCAGCTTATTCGCCATTGCTCTCTCCAGTCTCCCAGTTCGTCTCAAACATGACAGCGCAACCGCTCAAGGCTCCCGTCCTCAACGGACTCAAGGGCCGCCGAGTCGCAATCTGCCCAATCTCAACGAGGCGCGCGGAATCGAGCCGGGGACGCCCAAGATTATGCCTCCGGTCCCGGCGACCAAATGCCGTGGGCGGGACGAAAAATGCAAAAAAGCCAAGGGAAAGGGAAAGATCAGTAACAATCTCCCAGACAATCAAGATCGGCTGCAGGCGTATGCTGGCCATCAGTCCAGGCGAGATTATATTGATTGGTTCAGCGCCGGAACTTCTCCCCTTTCCGTGCTGGCTGACCTGTTCTATTGGCCTGCTAGCATTATCTCGAATTTCCCAGATCTGCCCTATCGTGATGGTGGAAGTGTGTTGGCAGAGTCTGCAGTAAAGGGCGCCAATCCGCGCAACGAGACCTATGGCAACGCCGCATCGGGAGGTCCGCGAAAGGCTTATGGCTACCGAAGTGGGCGGTCGCCTGTCACTGCACAAAGCGGCGGCGTTGTAAGTGTAACTCCTGGCGCCTACCAAACGCCTTATTTGATTGGTGATGTAACCTCGCCGTCCAATACCGGACACGGCTACACAAGTGTGTATGCCGGAGCGGGCGGACTGGCTTTCGGAAGTTGTAGGTGGTTTAACTTCCCGTCAGTTAGCGGTCAAATAACTTCTATAAAGCTGAAATTCGATTGGGCTTACAACAACGCCTATGCTCCTACAGGGAATGATTCTAACAGTTTCAGAATTTATTATAGTCTGAATGGAGACGGTGGGACGGATGGCCCCTGGGTTGAGGCGCTGAATTTAGGGAATGTGACAGGCTCCAATTCTGGAAGCGTGGAGGTAACATTGCCGACAAATCAGGATTTGTCGTTGGTTCAAGTTTACGACAGCATTAACGCAGGGTCCATATTCGGCGGAGGGGCAGGCATAAACGCGTCTGTGAGCAATATCAGACTCGAAGTTGATACAGTGCCGGTCATCTCCAACGTCGCCGCGGGAGGCATTACCAGCTCGAGCGCAACAATTACATGGACCACAAATGAGCTAGCGGACAGCCAGGTGGAATACGGTACCACAGGCTATACGCAATCGACGGCGCTCAACCCTGCGCTTGTGACTGCACATTCACAAGGTTTATCAGGTCTGACAGCCGGGACACTCTATCATTATCGGGTCAAGTCTAAAGACGCGACCGGCAATCTCGTAGTCTCCAGCGACTTTACCTTCACAACTGCCCCATTGGTCATCTCCAACGTCGCTGCGGGAGGCATTACCTCCTCGGGCGCAATAATTACCTGGACCACGAATTATAATTCCGACAGCCAGGTGGAGTACGGGCCTACCACAACCTACGGGCAATCGACGACGCTCAACCCCGCGCTTGTGACCGCGCATTCGCAAGGTTTATCAGGTCTGACCTCCGTGACGCTCTATCATTATCGGGTCAAGTCCAGGGACGCGGCTGGCAATCTCGCAGTCTCCGGTGACTTTACCTTCACAACGGCGCCTGATACGACGCCGCCGATAGTCACATCGTTCTCTCCGGCGGCGGGGGCGGCCTATGTGAACGCCAATGCGAATGTAACCGTGACTTTCAGCGAGGCGATGAATCCGGCGACTGTGAACGGATCGACGGTAGAGCTTCGGGATCCGTCGAACGCCCTGGTACCAGCGACAGTAAGCTATAACGCGGCTTCATTCACCGCCACGCTGGACCCAACCGCGTCCCTGTCGGCGGGAGCTACATATACTGCGCGGGTCAGGGGCGGTGGTGCGGAGCCAAGAGTAAAAGATCTGGCGGGCAACGCTCTGGCCGCCGACGTGACGTGGACCTTCACAACGTGGCCTGCAAATTTGGACATGGCGCTGATTGATCCTATCAACCGTATCGGCTTGTCGGGAGAAGACCTCCTCTCTCGCAACTGCAATTGGAGCCTGCCACTGCTTTCGCTGCCGGGTCGCGCGGGGTTGGACCTGGGCCTCGCGCTCTCGTTGAACTCGCTGGTTTACACCAGGGCCGGGTCGGTCATTCATTTTGACCCCGATCAGGGGGATCTGGGGCCGGGCTTCAGGTTGGGCTTCCCCGAAATCCGCAACGCGTTCATCAACACCGACGCAGGCGCGCAATCTTATCTCCTGAGCATGCCTTCGGGCCAGAGGGTCGAGTTCCGGCAGACCAACACAAATGTCTACGAAGCTGTAGATTCCTCGTACATGCTCTTGACTCACGACCCGGTGAACTCGGTCTTCGTCCTCTACACGACTGACGGGACTCAGTGCAGATTCGTCGACGTCACAGGTCTGGGCGATTACAAATGCGTGCAGATCAAAGATCGTAATGGGAATTACATCACGATCGGCTATGGCAGCCTGGCGGAGATCAGGACCGTCACCGACACTCCCGGCCGGGTGATCAATTTCAATTACGACGGGTTCAGCCACCTCAACTCGATCACGCAGGACTGGGGAGGGCAGACGCACACTTGGGCGACTTTCGCCTACGGGACGCAAACGGTCCAGACCAACTTCCCCGGACTGACGCTGAATGGGACTACGAACGGGGCGCAGGAGTCAGTGTTGCTGAGGGTCGGATTGGCGGACGGCTCGGTCTACAGCTTCGAATACAACACCTATTGCCAGGTCAAGACGATCAGGCGTTACGCGCCCAGCAACTCCAACCCGGTCAACTTCCCCGGCGATTACCTCCAACTCGCCTATACGACCTATGGGCTGCCCGACAACGCCAATGATCCCCAAACGGATTGCCCGCGCCTCACGTCGCGCACTGACTGGGCTTATGACTGGAACCCCGGAGTTACGTCCACTTACGCCGCCGACCCCGGCCACGCCTGGAGCCAGGTGACGTCCCCGGACGGGACGATCTACAAGGAGTTCTTCGCCACGACGGGCTGGCAGCGGGGATTGACCACGCAGACCGAAAACTGGTCCGGAGGCGTGAAGAAGAAGTGGACCACTCTCCAATGGACGCAAGACAACACTGGGGTTTCATACCGGCTCAATCCGCGTGTGACGGAGACCATTGTTTACGACGACGCAAACAATCGCCGCCGGACGGTGACGGGCTACACCAGTTTCGGCCTGCCGAGCGACGTCTCTGAGTATGACGCCGACACCACGACAGTGCTGCGCCGCATGCACACCGATTACAACCTGAGCGCCGTCTACACTGACCGGCGGATCATCGGATTGCCGAGCGCGCGGTATCTCTACGACGGCAATAACACTCTCTTTTCCAAAGTCACCTACGTGTATGACCTTAATCCGATTCCGAATCCGTACCTGCAGCATCCGGGGCCGACCGCGCAGCACGACACGGCCAATTATGGTCCCACTTTCGTTCAGGGGCGTGGAAATCTGAACGTCGTCAGGCGGTGGGACGTGACCGATCAGGACAACCAGTCGCAGGCGTCGGAATACGAGACGGGGTATAACACTTCAGGCTCGGTCATCTTCACTAGCGACCCGCTCCATCATCGAACGGACGTCAGCTACGACGATTCCTTCTCAGACGAGCAGAATGATCGCAACACGTACGCTTACCCGACCAAGATGACCGACCCGGATACTTTCTCGTCCTTCGTTCAGTACAATTACGACTTCGGCACGGTGACGCGGACGCAGGACCCGAAGTTGGCGGTGGTGACGCGGACATACGACGCGGCGGGGCGGGTCGAGCGGGTAAGAAACGAGGTCAATGGGGCATACACGCGATACATTTATGCGCCGAATCAGCTCTATATACAATCATACACGACGGTCAACGATTTGAGTTCCGAGTTCTACCGAATTGCAGTCTTTGACGGGCACGGAAGGACTCGTGGTGAGGCTTCAGCGCATCCGGGGAGCGTCGGCGGCTATAAGGCGCAGAACTACGAGTACGATATTATGGGGAGACTGTTTCGGCAGACTAATCCTACGGAGATTAACGTCAACGGGGCTCCGGCTGGGGATGACGTGGCGGGATGGGTGTGGAGCTTTCAATCATATGACTGGCAAGGACGCCCGACGGTCACCACCAACCAGGATGGAACAACGAGGGAGATCAGCTATAGCGGGTGCGGATGCGCCGGCGGTAGCGTGACGACAATTAAGGACGAAGGTACTGTTATAATAGTCGACGGACAGCCTCAAACCAAGCGACGTCAGCAAAAGGTCTTTCACGACATATTGGGGCGGGAGGTCAAAACTCAGGCGCTGAATTGGGAGGGCGGGACTCCTTATTCGACGACCGTCACCACATATAATGCGCGTGATCAGATAACGAGCGTGAAAGAGTACAGCGGAGACGCCACCGGAGCGGAAGCGTGCCCGTCCGGCGCGTGCAAGAAGACCGAAATGACTTATGACGGTCACGGGCGTCCGTGGAAGCAGCGCAGCCCGATTGAGACGGCGGACAATGTTTATATCTATAACCCCGATGACACTTTGTGGAAAAAGACCGACCCGCGTGGGATCACCTGCGTCCATTCTTATAATAACCGCGGCTTGGTTACTGAAATCAGCTATGACGCGCTGCCCAATGCCGTTTTGCCGCCGAACCTCCCGTCGCGGCCGATTCCATCATCCAGGGTCACTTTCGGCTACGACGAAGCCGGCAACCGCATCTGGATGGATGACGCGCCGGGGCGCGTGGATTATACCTATGATCAACTCAGTCGCCTGAAAGTAGAGACACGGTTGTTTGACGTCGGCGGATTTACGAGATCTTTTACGCTCAGATATGAGTACAACCTGGCGGGTCAATTGAAGCAAATCACCGACCCCTGGAACGCTACTGTCACCTATAATCGTAACACAGCTGGGCAGGAGATCAGTGTAACTGGGGTCGGATACAAAGACTATACGACGTATACGAACTGGGATGTCGACGTCTTTGCCAACGACATCAAATATCGGGCGTGGGGCGGTATCAAGCAATTCACGAACGGCAGTCGGAGCGGGAATACCGCATTCGAGATGGGATATGATGCGCGCCTGCGCCTGACTCGTTACACGGGCAACGGCAGAACCACGGAACACGATTATTACAACGACGGGCTGATAAAAGAGGTGCGCGATCTGTATCACGGAAGCACCTTCCTGCGCATATATGAATATGACCACGTCAGACGGTTGACCAAAGCGCATGCCGGAGGTGAGGCGCAAACGATCTCAAGCCCGTATTCTTTGACGTACGGTTATGACGCATGGGGACATTCAACTTCACGCCAGGGATCGTGGTGGGACGAGGCCCTGCCGAATTTCTCGACTGCCTATGTCAACGACCGAGACACGAATATGACATATGATGCGGCGGGTAATGCGAAGGGGTATTCAGGCGGCATTACTGATCCATACCTGCATTACAATGCCGCCGGACAGCTTTTCGCGGAATTAGAATATGGCAGTGCGACAAACTCTCCTAGCATTCGGGAAAACTACTACGACGGTAACGGGGCCAAGGTTAGTTATGTACCTTTCAACGGCAGCTTACAGAACGGCACATATAGCCAACGATCCATCACATATCTGAGGCCTGGTCATAAATATGTTATCGCTATGTTACACGCGACCTAAGCTGCTCGTAACAAGGCCTTTATACCTTTCCCGACCTCAAGTTGGTTCTCGTGTTGGTAGCACAGCGCCAGCTGGTACAAAAAGATCGCGCCAAGCGCGAACAATTGTGATTTTTTCAAACCTTTGACTGGCATGTTCTTGCTCCAGCCAAAGACGTCTTTGAATAGACCGTTGAACGGCTCGATTGATTGTGAGCGCAGTTTGTGAAAGATCCGTCTGACTTCCACTCCGCCGTCTTTGTGTGGGTGAGGGCCGCGCCGCGTGGCGACCAGTTCAATCCCGCGCGAGTTACAGTCCGCTCTCACTTCCGGCGCATTGTAGTGTGTGTCGCCCAACGCATAACGCACTTCGGCGGGAAGCTCTTTGATCAAACATGGGGCAATCTCATTGTCGCCTCGATTGGCCGTGGTCAGTTCCGCCGCCAGCGGAATCCAAATCCAGCCGACGGCGACTGCGATATGTAATTTCCACCCGTACCACCAGCCGTGGTGACCGCTCTTTGACCACCCGGCTTCGGTGTCGATGGAAGAGTGTGGAATCCGGCCCTGTTCACGGTCATTTTTGTGCCAGACGCCGCCGCCGGTGCGCAAGGCCGTGGAATCCATGGCCGCCGCGCGCCCGTCCGATGTCCAAGGCTTGAGCAGTTCGACCAGATGGCGGCCGAAATGTCCGATCAAGCCGGGCAGGTGTTGCGGCAGACGTTCGAGCCTCCGCTCCCAGGTGCGCCGCGAGGGAAAGTCTCCATCTTCGTGAAGCAAGGCGCGCAACTGTTTGACGGTCGGATCATCCTGGGCGAGAAAGGCCAGCAAGGCCGTGGCCGTGTAAAGACGGCGAATGATCATGACGATCAGAGCTTTGAGCATCAACTTGTCCGAATATTTAGGCGGCTTGCCGCGCGGACGTTTCGCTGGCGCCAGTGGCGTTGGAATTTTGTCAACGAGCATGATGAGCCTGACAAGCAGGCCCACTTCGGATAGCATTTCAGTACCTCCTGTGATTTTCGGTGTGGTACTGAAATTCTATCGGGGGTGGCCGCGCTATGAGGAATTCTCCTCAGCGCGGCTTTTTGCCGCCATCGGTTGTCGGCCGAAGGCGGCTACTGGACGTTATTTGAGGCTGTAACATAGAGTAATTGCCATTGTAAGTTCCTGAAAATAGAGCTTTTAATTATGACCAGGCCTCACATATCTGATCCGTTCTAGCGTGCTGGACGGAAAAGTAATTGCCGAATTCAGCGACGTATCCCCTTGGTTGCCCGAAAACAATCCTGATAGATACGATAGCAAGATATATATATACCTGAACGGCGTTCAACTCGCCTTCCAGGAGGGTGGTCATCGAACAACATTTAAGAGAGTTACCTGGATACATCACAACCCTGTGGTCGGCAACTTATTTTGGGAATCTCAAACAAACGATGTCAGTGGGCAAGTGATAAACAATGTATCTAATGATACAACCTTTGATCCGTTAGGTAATATTGTAACTCTAATGCCTTCCTTGCCAGATTTCTTGATTAACTTTTCTTCGGTGCCCTTAAGCGGCGAGCCTGGCAATAAATGTTATGCGGACGGTGTCCTATCGTCTTGTGGTTATGTATATGCGGCGCTCAATAACGGGTTTGGGTTACAGGTGCCGCCTGGCACTATGCGATTAGGCCCGAACCAATACTCGACTAGCGACCCTTCGATCAATCTATCCATAGATTGGGATAACGGGTATTATGGCTTTGTCCCGGCGGGGGCAAAGAAGAACAAGAATGGCGGAAGCGCATGGTATGATCCAAATACTGGGATCGAAGGTCTCCCTGACATACCTATAGAAAGGTCATTGCCATTTTTGCAGCAAGGGGCAACAAGCACCAAGAGCATTAGAGGTAACGAGCACGCCGCGCGTGCTATTCAAGGCCTCCCTAAAGGGTGTTTAGAATTCTTTGGTGGAGATGTCGACCTCATGCTTAATAGCCTTGGTATTGAAAGTGCCAGGTGGACTGGAGATGATTTTGGAGGGCTTAAGAGTCTGAAAATTGATTCTTATAATTCCCGTGCTCCCATACAACATATGGGAGGGATGACCGTAAAGGGTTTTTGGGACACACACGCTGGTCCGATGTATGGAGGGATCGCTGTGATGGACGATGATGGAGATCTTAGGACTTATCAGACGATAATATTAGGCCCTCCGGTTCTAAACCTCTCGAACGGTAATTTCAATACAGGCGACCTAGTGACCGACTTAGTTTATAGATACATATATAAGCCATACTATGAAAATAAGTCAAGGTATGGTAGTCCCGCCTCGCAGTATTTTCAAAGTGATGCCATAGCATTTGAGTTTTTCCATATATTCTATAAAATGGGCGACAGTGAGCTGTCTGCTTATTTCATCAGTCGAGGGGCTGCAATGAAGGGTGAGGAGCCGGGCTCAGAGATTCAGGAGTGGATTGCCCAGGGCTGTCCCAAAAATAGAAAAAAGTTCCTTGATTACCTGAAACGGCATCCGACTCCATTTAGGAAATGAGCCTAATAGTAATGCCATTCTCGAAACCATCCTGATACTGAGAGGTTATATGACCGAGAAAGCTCCGCTCTTCATTTACTACTGTCTCCTGGCAGCGCTAGTGGTTATTACTACTGCTTATGTAGCGCTGCAGTTCCGATCTGCTGGCGGCAGTCAAGTAACGTCCGACCTTGGATTCCCATTTGAAGTGGTCAGCGACAGACTCAATCAAGAACATCATCAACGCGACGTTGTGGTTGTGTTATCTAAACAATACTATTCTCAAGATAACTTAAGCGCTATCTTTAGGTCGTATGCGAAGAAGTATAAGAATCAGGCTACTGCTCTTGGCATCCTTGTATATTCTGATAGGAAGGAAGCTCTATTTTTGAAGCAGGGTAATGATGAGGACCAAGATAATTACAGCGCCATTTTCACATCGACTCGCTTAGGTTCGAGAGGAGAACCTATAGAACTTTACTCATATTATCCCAACCCAGACCGCCGCGATGAAAGAAGAATGGTTGCTCTCAAAGGAGATCCATGTAATGTCAATGTTACCGACAGATTTATTGAGAAGTGGGAAACCACGAACCAAGGCTTCAATGTGCGCGTGATTTCGTTCGAGTGGGAGAAAGTAACCCCGCCGGGCACCTACTACGCCTTCCAAGTATGCGGTATTGATGAAGATGACAGAGAAAGATGCCACCATATCATGACTATCCGGCAGGATGAAGTCGTCCCTATCCCACGCCAACAGATTCGTTTTATTAATGATCGAATAGCTTATATTTTTATGGGGTGGAAATATGCTGTTACGGTTGACGGAGGAGAATCCTGGTCAGTTTGGGACGCCGAAGAAGAGCTGCCAGGCTGGAAGTGTTGTGATTCTACTCTCATCCGAGATGTTGCCATTTTCCCCGATGGATCTGGCATGATGAACCTGAATCAAACTCTGAAAAACAGTGCGGAGAACCTGATCTTACAAACGAAAGACTATGGGCAACACTGGAGTAGTAATGTTAAATGAATGGCTATCCACTCGTCGGCCACAGGTTGCGTGCCGGCTTGGCCTGCGGAGGCGTATGTATTTGCGCACGCGTCGGCCAGCCACATCTCGTTTGATACGGCGGAAGGGAGACTGAGGCGTCAGCGAAAAGCGCAAGTCGGAAAGAAGAGAAGATCAAGAGCGCGAGCATTGTCTCGCGCTCTTACTTTATTGGCGAGTCATGATCGTTGAACGAGTTGGCATAATATGTGAAAAAGTTGGCCAAGATATCTGAAGATCTACACCAACCTTGACATGACAATTAACGTCTTACATCTATCTGCAATCTTCCGAGGCCTGCAAGGCAGCAGGATCCGCCTTGACGACGGGACTAAGCTTCATAAGAAGGTAACCGACAAATATGATCGTGTGGCTACTCGCACACTGACCTTTCTATTAGTAGAACCACCGCACCCACCAGTCGGCCCGAACGCCCCTCCCTGGTATGTGCGAGGAACGGTCGACTGTTCACTTGAATTCAGCAGGGTCAACTTTGATCTAATACTGGAGTTGCCTTTGAGTATTAAAATCAGCTTGATTTTCAAATTGATGTTAGATGATCGAATAGACGAGCCTCTGCCAACGCTCTCCTTCGTACACAAAACATCTGGGGTGGAATACTCATTGAGTTTTTCGTGGGGCAGTGATGAAGGAGATTCGTCTGAAATAGCTGATCTACTCAAGCAAAGCGTCCGGAAACACGTTCAAATTATCAAAGCTGTGAAGCGCCTCGAAAAGCGCTGGGGCAGCGCCGAGCTTTTTTCCGACCTCGGCGAAAAGATCATTGCCATGTACGGAGACAATGTAGACCGTGAACACTCCTGTCCGCCCCCCTTATTAACGCGTACTGAGGTATAAGCCCATCACATTTCTCCAAAAATGAAACGGAGCACAACAATGCCAGAGAACGCGCAGAATCAAACCTATGAGGATCTGGTCAATGAGTTCATGAGAGATTCAATAGATTCCATATCTTTCAATGAGAAAGCAGGAGCTTTCCATGTTTTTCCAAGAGAAAGGTTTCAGATAGCTTATGGATCCCGCACTCTCCGAACGTAAGGTCCCCTCAAAGAGGCTTCCAAGGGTTGCTCGGCGTTGGGACATTCCCCCGATTGTCGAGAGTCAGACCCCAGTACCCGTGATACTTGAAGGGGTGCGCTCCAAAATCGTGAAGACGCCGGCCGGCGAGCGAGTGTTGTGGGGTAATCGCCAAGGAACCATAGCCCTCGAAGAGGCTCTCGTGTGGGCTGGCGCCGAGCCGGCGCGCTTCTATGGCCTGGCGGAATCGGTTAAGCTTCTGAACAAGGCCATTCCCCTTATACAACAGCTTGCGCTGAATATGGCCTCAAGAGGCGCTGATGGCCACGGCCTCATCGACTTAGCCAAGAACCTGTCATCCCTGACGGCCAGCGCAGTAGGTGGCGCCGCGTGTTACATCGACGCTGATGACACACGAACAAACGCTGAGGTCCGAGAAACGGAAATGCATGAGGCGGGTATCCATCTTGTGCAGGTAAGGATTGGGAGAGGAACCATCAAACTTCTATCTGCAGCCTGGATGCAAGCAGATCCGGATTATCGTCAAATAGCAGAATCGGAAGTTGGGCGGAATTACGTCAAGGATAAGGAGAGATTGGCGGCCGAGGCGCTCGCTTACGTTCTGAGCGCCGCATATGCTAAAATGGGCTATAAAGGATTTGGCGCGCTTAACCGAGCGCGAGGCTTCGCAGAAAGGTGTCTGGGCGAAGTCGCCAGTTTATATGGCATAAAAGCCGTTAAACAGTTCCGCGACATCGACCGTCAAATGGCGGTGTCAGTTGAAAGGGTGGTTGATCAGTATGGCAGAGATAAGACTTAGCGAACTGTCCCCCGCCGCAGAGGCAGAACTAAGGGCCCTGATGGAAGAGGCTTCGAAACAAGTGGCGGCGCAGACTCAATCAGTGAACAAGATCGAGCAGCCTTGCGAGAGTATATACGGGAGGCGTGGAAGGGTCGTGAAACGTCGAAAAATGCGGCGCGTCCCGCCAATCGCCCCCGAAGAAGACAATAATAAGGAGATGAAATGGCTGCGAGAGCACCGCGCTGAATATGCCAATCAGTGGGTGGCTTTGGACGAAGACAGACTGATCAAAGCTGGACGCACGGCCAAAGAGGTTCATGCCGCCGCCAACGCCGCCGGCGTTCCTCACGCCCTTATCGTTCTGGTTGAGCCCCCGGACACGCCTCCATTCGCCGGCTTCTGAATTACGTCACAACAATATCGACTCTCCTTTCGCTCCCTCGTTCGCTATGAGAATCAGGAACCGGGAATCCCTATGCGCGTGTATTGCGCGCCGGGGACGAAGACTATGAACTGGAAGACCGCGCGTCCGAATCCGTTAGAAGATAGCGAGCGGAGAATACTCCTCTCCAGTCTGCCTCTCGAGTTGAGGCAGGGCAACGAGAAGAAACTAGCGGATGGCAGCGTGATGACGCCAGACCTGGTCAACACGACCGCCAGTCGTTCAATGATCTGAGGCTTGACAGCCCCAGCGGCGCGCTGAAGATGGCATGCTCATTTGGACCTTTTCTTCCCTCTAGGGCGAGACGACTTCTTCGTTTCAGCCTTCTCCTCCGCTCGAGACTTCGGCCGACGGCCCGGAGACCCCTTCTCCTTAACAAACTCAAGATCGTCTTCGCGGATCATATACGCTCTGCCGATACGACCCACCGGTAAAGCGCCGTCGCGTATCAACTGATTAATACGTGTTCTGTGCAAGCCAAGACGCGCGGCGACCTCAGCGACAGAGAGCAGTTTTTCCATAAATGCAGCCCCTTTAATGGCGACGGCGTTATATTTCATCGATATATCCTCGTCAACTGTAGAATAATTGCTTGACATCATTCTACAATTGTCGATAATTAGCCGGATCAGTAGATAACTTGTAGAGGAGGACCAGAGGAAATCACCAATGCATAGTTGCGATACCTGCAAAAAATCTCTTCTTGATAGCGAAGTTCCACGGCACAAATGTCCGCCGCGGTTCGAGTGCATAGCCCTGGACGAACTAGAGCAGTTTGAAGACGCCCCTGAGCCTGGAGACGAACCGCCGACGTGGACAGCGGTATACGACAGTACCGCCGCCGGCGCCGCCGAGAAGTTCGCGGAGAAGCATCTTGAATATGAAGGCACACTGCGCGTCCGCGTCCGCAATGCTCAAGGCCTCTGGCTCGATCTGGTCGTGACCGCTGAATATCACTTGCGCTACGACGCATCGGCAGAAGGGCCACTGTCCGATTCGAATCGATGGAAACGCAATGAACTGGCAATGTCCATGAAATTCCACGAGCTGACCGCCATGCCGGTGTTCGATCAAAAGATATCAAGTGAAGAGAGGTAAAGTATGGGAATAGGAAACGCGCTATATCAAAAGCACAATGCAAAATGGTTTCAGGGAAAGAGGGTACGGACAACAACCGAGCTTTCCAATGGTCGAATAGTCATACCCAAAGGGAGTCTTTTGACGATTCAAGGAAAATCATCCGGGTTTCTCTTACACGGTAAGCCCTGCGAACACTGCGGCGTGAAAGTGATTATCAGCAAGGTCGAGCCCTGGGCCGTTGAGTTCGACGAAGGGGAAGAATGAAAAGAGTATACGAGACCAATCAACTCGAACTCTTCGGTCTCCGGGTAACTGAAGCCGAGTTACATCCGGGCCTGGTTGACGATCCGTTCTGCGGCTGGTGCGGCCATATTCATGTCGCGCTTGGCTGCGCGGAAGATGCTTGCGAGTGCAAAGGCGTCGAGATCGAGTATGTGAGATACCGAGCCGCGTGGTGCGTCTGCGGCCATATTCGCGGCAGCCATGAGGACGTTGCGCCTGGCGACTGTATGAGCCAGTGCGCAACACCCGGCTGTGATTGCGGAGAATTCATGAACCGTGAAGACAAATGCGCCTGCGGTCACGTCCGGGACTGGCACGACGGCCAGGGCGGCTGCTGTATGGGCTGTGGGCCTGGAGAGTGTAACAGTTTCCGCGAAGACGACAGCCCCGTCTATCCCAGCGACGAGATCAAGGACGATCCGGAAGAAGTCGACCTGCCGCAGCCTGATGGGCCGACGATTGAAGAGGCGCTTCAGCATGCTCTCCATCACATTGAAGGCGCTGAACAACGCTGGGAGCCGCTTCAGAAAAACGGGGCCACGGACGCCGAGTTGACGGAAGCGATCGGGCGAGAGTTCGGCGAAGGCGGATCTTTGGCACACGGCGGTTGGCGCACGAAGGGTGGAAAGAATCCCGAATTCTCATGGCCGGGCATAGTCAAGAAGCCCGACTCCGCAACCCTCAAAGGCAAGCGCCTGCTCACCCAGGTGCGCGAAGCCCTGGAGATCGCCGCACCGAAGTAGGCCGTACAATGAAACGCATACGACCTAAACCTCTGACTCAAAGACTGGCCGACATTTGCCGCTGTGGCCACACACTTGAGAAGCACGATTACGGCGCGGCACACGAAAAGCCCTGCGCGGAGCCAAATTGCAAATGCTGTCAGTACCACAAGCGATCACCTAAGGCTGAGCGAGAAAGCAAGGCGGGAACATATGAGCAAGCAAGTAACAGCTGAAGAGACTTATCTCGGTGATGGAGTATATGCGGTCGTCGAAGATGGCTATGTAGTTTTGATGACCAGGTCCTCACACGGAACCAATCACGTCACCAAATCAATCTACCTGGACACTCATGTTTTGAAAGCGTTTCTGGATTTCATTCAGAAGAAATTGAAAGATGAGCGAGGACAATGGAGAACAAGAGAAGAAGTCGCAGCCAAGATCAATGAAATGAGGGCAGTGCTTAAAGAGAAGGAAGAGAGCCATAGGGAGCGAGTATCGAAGTCGAAGGAACTCTGCGGCAGGCCCGCGGCTGAAGAGAAGCGGGAAATCGCGAAGGAGGCGACAGAAATCGCAGTTTTAAGAGGCCAGATGGCAGGGTTGGAATGGGTTCTGGGACGGAGAAACTGAGATGACAGAAATACTTTCTAATTACCTGCCGATTCAGAGAGATCAGTCCAAAACAATCAACGGCGCCGTCATCACGCGGGGTGACAAAAGCATGGAGCTGGCCGCCAGTACCGCTCAGGAATACCTTGGTGAGAAACGTTTCTTTGGTGATTGCAAGTGTCGCCCTGTCGTCAACGAGATTGCGGGCTTCGTTCGGGTCGCCGGTGAAGATGATTACCCGGTTCATGGGTACACCAGCGACGATGAACTACGTTGGCAATGAAGATCACGAGGAAATGGAGATCATAACAGCAATTCTCAATACGAGAATCATTCAATTTGCAAACGATAAAGAGAAGCCATATGTCGGTATAAGGCTTCCATGGAATTAAAAATGAGGACACTGAAGAGATTGCGCATCGAGGCCCAGAGTTTGGACTTTGTCCCCAATCCTTTCCACAATTGGCGAAACAATTGGCAACGGCGTTGCTGGATTTGGTCGACCAGAAAGGCCAACATCATCAGGATGGCCAGGACGGTGGCGAGATGCTGTTGCCCATGTCCATAGTTATGTTCGAAATGATAACCCTGGTTCTTGAGCGTATTGAAGGTTTCATTCTCAATCTTCCAGCGGCTGCGCCCAGCACGCATGACTCTTGCCACGGTACCTGCGAGCAATGTCAGATTGGTGATCCAGGTCCATCGTTTGACTTCGCCATCGGGCGTGGTTTGCTCGTAAAGCAGAAAGTTGACCTTGAGATCGGGCGCGCTGTCATTCAACCACAGACCGCTGATCCAGGCGTAGTAATGTTGCACGCCCTGGTCATCCGTCTCACGGAGTTCCTTGACTTGGCCTCGCGCTTGACGAGAAGCAAATTGCTGAAAGAGGCTTTTATGCGAGTCGGGTTTGACGTTCAGGACATAGCGCCAGCCGTAGCCCGTGATTTGTCGCAAGTGCGGCGCATTGGCGAATAAGGCATCTTCGACCAACAGGATTGACAGGTCGTGATAACGTTCACTCAACGCTTGGCAGAGCCGTTTGGCTGCGCTCCGCTCACAACCGTTCTTCTGCGCCCCATCCTCTCGCAGAATCGGCTCGAAATCGAGCGGGAAAACCTCACTGTGCGCTGGGTGGACCACAACCGCCGCCAGCCCCGCATGGTGATAGGAGACCTCACCGTTGCGGTGCGTGCGCGTGATACAGCTTGGGCAATGTACTTTGGTCGAGGAGAAGTGTTTCACTCCGTCCACTGAAACGATGACCAACTGCTGCCAATATTGATACTCTCGTATGATCCCGGCCTGTCGCAAGCGTAGGAAGCCGGCGTGAAAAAGCGGTCTCAGCAGTGATGGATCGAGCGGATCGAGGGCGCCCCGCATCTGGTTATCGCAGGGAATGGCTCCCTCAATCCGGAAGATGCTACGCAAATTGCTCTCTTCAGCAATGGTCTGCTTTTTAAAGTCGAGCAGCGACGGACTCTTGAGTGCAAACATGGCGAAGGCGCTTTTCAGAACATCGGCCAGCTCGTAGCGAACAGCATTGCCTGCCCGGTGCTCAGGAAACCGCTGAAACTCGCTATCCAGAAAGCGCATCATTTCGTCAAAGGTCAGATTTTGTTGATCTTGCTGGTGTAGCTTTGCCATATGGCAAAGCTACACCAGACCGCTTAATTTTCGTACTGAGAATTGCTGAGATCATAATGAGTTTCGTGGAATGGGCGGCGCTAAAGGGATATTTAGTGACGCCAAATGGCGAAGTAATATTTTGGACTTACGACAGCGCGCAAGGGTTCGCAGCCGACGCATCGTCGGCTGGATTCTGTACAACAATAAATGAAGAATATGATGGCGCCAGCGATCAAGCATGGTCTCAAGATGGATGCCATTACGGATGGCGCGTCTCAGACTTGGCGCAATAGCGCCATAGGATAGAAAGAAAAATCCGCTGGCCACCGAATTGAAAGCCATGTAGACGCAGCCCAGGTCGGGAGGTCCAGAAAGCGAATGAAGACAACCAACCAACCATTGCCTGTCAGGACAACCCACTGCAAGACCTGCCCATTCCGCGATGACGGGCAGGGTTGGACGCACGTTCGCGACCTGTTGGCCGTGCGGGCGCTGACGGAAGCCACGCCGATCTGCCATTCAACAGGCAATGCCATGGTCCGCCACGACGGCGAAAGACTGAAGGCGCACGCTTGCCGCGGCGCGCGTAATCTCCAACTGCGATACTTTCACGCAATTGGCTTCTTGCCGTCCCCCACAGATGAAGCATGGTCACAAAAACTAGCCGAAATGAACGGCCAGAAGGAGGTGTAATGCCGTATCCGTTTATCGTGGACGATGGAGGCCGGTCACAGAGCCAGCGCCCCAGACAGAAAAATGACTGCACGGTTCGCGCGTTGGCTATCGTCACAGGCTGGACGTATGACCAGGCCTATGACTTACTCAAAAAGGCCGACCGTCGCAGCCACCGCGGGTTTCGCCTAGGTCCCTGGTTGCAATCGAAGGGCTACAAACTTAGCGAATGGGAGATCGCGCCACTCGCCCTCCCCGCAGTGAAGGGAGAGCGACGAATGAACCCCGTCACGTTCATCAAGCAAAACCCGTATGGCCGCTGGATCGTAAAAACAGCGGGGCATGTATTCGCAATAGTGGACGGCGTAGCGCACGACCTACACCCCGAGTCGGATGGCCGCTGTATCTACAAAGCGTGGCGGTTCTTCCAAGATAAGGGAGATTAAAGAATCATGAAAGGCAAAGGCAACAGAAAATTTTTCAGAAATTTTCTAAATAGTAGTGAAGCGGCCGACGAGCTTGGAGTAAGCCTCCGCCGTCTGCGAACCTTTATTGAGAGCGGCGAGTTGCCGGCCGTAAAGGACGGCGGCGCTTGGTTCATCAAACGTGGTGATCTAATGCGGTTCAAGGCGAAACTGATCAAAGCCACTTCCCAACCGAAAGAAGGCAAGGACCAAAACAAATGACGCCAGAACGACAAGCGGAACTCAAATTTACGCTGAATGAGAATGGGCGCATGGTTGCCATATTCAGGGACAGCGCCGCTAAGCTATGCTTGATAGAGGAAGACCACGAAGGCGACACAGCCTATCTACTACTTGGCCGCGAAAAATATCCGGCATGCCTCAACCGCAAGCAGGCGGCGGCCTTGGCGCGGGCGCTGGCTTCCTTCGCAGCGACCGGGAGGCTCTGCACAGAGACAACAACAGGAGCAGGAAAGCAAAGCGAAGGTTCTCACTCTTATAGGATTGGCAAATACGAAGTGATAGCCATGGCTGATAACCGCTGGCATCTGTTCCTTGACGGTCAGGAGGCTGCGAGAGACTACCGCAGATTAACCGACGCTCGCAGGGCGATCAAAAACGAAGGGCAAGTTCCTGATCGAAGAAAAAGAAATTGAATGATCAAGCACAATGACCTGGTGAAAACCAGCTACAACAGTGGGCCTTACAGAGTGCTCAAAGTCATTCACTCATCAGCGCTTGCACGTTGCTGCATGGCCTGGATAGTTAGAGATTACCCTGTCTTCTCCCTGGTATGCGCCGATCCAAGGGAAAAATCACAGAAGAAAGCCGCAGAAGGCCATGCCTACTTGAACGATATTCGCGTGGTTGAAGGTGATACTTCGCACATCCGGTATATAACAGATGTGGGAGACGAGATTTTTGTGGTCGGTGAACTCGGCCAATCATTGCTCTTCGACTCGCCGGACCAACGCCAGAAATGGCGGCCCCACAATTTTCAGGAGGGGGTCGATTACGAACTCGGCCGGATGGCTAATGTGAAAGGCATGCCAGGATTACACATCAAGCGTCGTGAGTGGGAACTGTACCACTGCGAAATTTGTCAGTTAAATTTCAATCCAAACGGTCGACCAGCCGGGTTTGGCGGAGTATTTATTCCCTGTCCCAAATGTGGACTGGCGACAGACCCGTTGATCGTTCGAACCCTGGCTTCTCTGGATAACTTTGTCGCGCATAAAATGAAAATAACAGTCGACACAAAACGGCCGGCTTCACAGCAAACTTAGCTCACTCTACGGTGCGACTCCATGCTGGTATCAGAAGTCAAAGATGAAATGCGTAGGCGAGGGATCACGATCTCCCTATTAGCGAGCTTATCTCATTACAGCGCAGGTTTTCTTGGCCAAGTCCTGAATCGAACGAAGGAGGCAGCCAATCTGCCTGTTCGGGTCAGGCATGCGTTGGAAGAGATTGGAATTCTGAGCAAGACAACTTTACCACCGACTGACAGGCAGATCGATTACTTGAAAAAGCTGGGCTTCACAGGGCAGGTAACAAGCAGAGATGAAGCCTCAGCCCAAATTCAGCGCCTTTTAGAGACATTGCCGCCAGATGATCATCAACTTGCCCTCTTAAATAATTTGGGGTTCACAGGTCAAGTCTCAACCCACTCAGAAGCTCGAGGCTGGATTCATCATCTCAAACAACAAAAAAGATTCGAAGACGAATCGAGAGCGATGATTGATCTATTTGGATGGTAGAAGGGGCTTTGCGGACTTACCCTATTATGTCCTCGCGGAGGAAAAAACTTGACCTCGGAGTAGACAACTCATCATTTGAAACACATATGAAACCTACAACTCGCATTCTGTCCTATCTCGCTATTATGGCCGTGGTGGTCAGCGTTTTCGGTATTACTGCGCCGGACACGGGTGGCTACCGAAGTGTCGGAGGATGGATCTACGTTCTATGCGCCTTCGCTGCCTGCGTCGGGCTGATCGTCAGCTTTGAGATTCTTCATTATATGTGGCGCAAGCCAGAACCGGCAAAAGCCGCAAATGGTCGTAGCGACAAGCGCCGGCCCAACGAAGACCGGTGATATTCAGTCTTGTCCGTATCGGTCGTTTTTTGGCGGAAGATGCAAGACCGAGGGCTATTCGAAGATATCATGATGGAAGGTGGCGATCTATTGACGAAACAGATCAAGGTCGGCGGCCGCATGCCCAAGGGAAAGGAAAGGCCGAAGGCCAAGCGTATCGCTCAGCCTCCGGCGAAGAAGACGGCGCGCAATAATCAGAAGCGACATCTCAGGGCAGGGAAATGACTAGGACACAGCCGCCAGTGACGGCGCAGGTTCCTCAAGTGACAGCGCAGGTTCCTCAAAAACGCGCTGACAGGCTTGCGCCCGATTACGCATGACGGTCATGCGCTCCCGCCACAGGCCGACGAAGACATTGACCTGTTCATCCCCAAGCTTTTCTATCTCGTCCATCTCCAGCAGTAATTGATCGCACTCTCCCTCCATCTCGAACAGAGCAAGAGGAACATCGGCGATTGACTCTACCTGAGTTAATCCGAGATTCGATTGCCTTCTTAACTGCCTGACGTTGCCGTTCATCAGTTTCTCCTTTCATCTTTGCGAGGACCCTTGGGCTGATAAAACCCGCGACCGGCCGGAAACGATTTCCGCAGCCCTCACATTTAATACTAACCTGAATCTGCCAGCCCGTCACCTTCTCGGTGACGATCTGGGCTATGCCCCCGATCACCCTGGCCGCTTTGACCTCACAGAGCAAGTGCGGCACGCATGTAAAACTGCGCGGCATTGGCGGATCACCGGCTTTTTGACGCCATAGCCTGTCATCATACAAGTGTGCCTGCGCAGACTCCAGGCTTGTCGACCGCGCCTGTACAGGCTTTGTTAACTTCAGATTCCGGCTTGCCTGTACAGGCTTTTGGGCCGTTAAGTGCTGTATTTTCGGAGACTGCGTTTGCCTGTCCGTCAGGAATGGAGCCTGTACAGGCTCAGATTTCAGAGCCGCGGCCGGAGCCGAATCAGCCTGTGTCAGTTCAGTCTGTACAGGCTCACCAGGGAGAGCTGGTTCCAGTTCGAATTCGCCGCCGGTTGGCGAACCCAGCGTGTGCTGCGCCTGTTCGGGGTCAACGAGCGCTTCCGCAGCGGCGCCCTGGTCTAAAATTTGGTTCTGAGTCTGGCCGGACAAACCGTCCACGAGCCTGAGCGCCTGCGCTGGACTCGGCGACGTCCCCGAACTCCACAGCGGACGTCGTGGTTTGGCCGGCCCTAGGGTTTTCCCAGGCGACCCCTGTATCGAGGACGCGACCCTTGCGACGGGCCCGGGGGGTGCGGAGTCTGCGCCAGTTGATGCGTCAGCGCCTGTCCACCCAGCGGTACGGCGATCACCGACTGAGTACGCTGCCCAATCGTGTTGTAAGGTGATTGTGATTGCATCGTGTTGTTCAGGTCAGCCTGACGGTGCTTCATGAACCACCCGCGGACCTTCATGGCGTCCGAAAGCACCACGATGGTAGCCGTGCCGGCGACAGCGCACAGTAAGATCAGAAACTGAAGCGCCCTCAGTGTATTGTGATCAACCTTGCTCTGAACCACGTCAGCGACGGCCATCGTTGAGTTCGACACCAGTCCCTCGTTGATCTTCGGCACGGGAACGAGCTGCGGCGGAGTCGGCGCGACTGGCATGCTCGGCATCGGAGTGCCGTCACGCAGTGCCTGCCGCTTGAGGCGTTCGTATCGCCACATCGCAGCGTTGTAGTTCCGCTGGGCCAGGTTGAAAGAGTCCTGCGACTTCTGGTTTTGTTGCGCCACCTTATCCGCGGCCTCACGCTCGCGGCTCAGGTCGACCGTCGCGGCGATCTTGGTTTCGGTCGCCTCCTTGCGCGTTTCCGTCCACTCGCCAACGAGGTAGGTGTGCAGGAATAGCAGCGGGATGAGCGCGGCTTCAAAGCGGAAGGCCCATCTGATCTGCTCTGCATTCCCATAGCCCTTCGACAGCGGGGCCAAAATCAAAAAGGCCTCCACGCCCCAGAACACCGTCACGCGAGTCTTCAACCCCCACCCAAAATAGTAATGGAGAAAGTATTCAAAATTCGATCGGAAGGTCAGCAGGGCAATGAAGGCGGCGCAGCAGACCAGCCCCCAAGCGTACCACTTCGCCATGTTCGGGTTCGCCGCACTCATCTTGAGATTTTTGTAGAGTTGTTGCGGGGCATCCGCCCCATCTGCCGATTTGCGCCAAAACACCATTTTGCGCCAAAACACCATATGGACCTCCTCTTCAGCTTAAACACAGTCAGGGATAGGGTCAGGGCACAGTCGCCGCCCTCTGCGCGCACGGTTCGGAATTCAACACCAAGCCGGCCTTCAGAATCGGGGAAGGTTGGGCAGGAATCCCGCACTAGCTCTTGATTTCGTACTATTTATTATTGTTAAGCGACCGCTCGAATTGCTCGCGCTCTCGTAGTAATCGCTTGGTCGTCGCCTCGGAGTCGGCCAGGCGCTGCTCGAGATCGCGAAGTAATTCTTCAAGGTCGCGGAGGGATTGCTTGAATATCAGTTGTTCGAGCGCTAGCCAGATCGCGCCGGAAGCGTGTGGCAGGAATCGGCCTCGTTCCCATCGGGAATAGGTGTTTAGTGTGACTTTAAACAGCTTTGCCATTTGTTCTTGAGTAAAACCAAGCTTCTCGCGCCCGTCGGAAAGGTGTTTACCAGTGATCTCTTGTGGCATTTCATCAAGGATCGCCTGGGTGACTGCTTCGTGGGGCTTTTTACTTGATTTTTTCATGGTCCGTATGGCAATCTTTGACAGAAGAGGGCCCCCGGGATTGCTCCCGAGGGCCTTGGGCATCACTTGGAGCCGGGCTTTTTAGTCAGGCGGTTAAGCTCGCTACTTAACCTCTGACGCTCGGCTTCAAGTACCTGCTTTTCGCTCGTCAGCCGACGAACCCTCGCCCGCAATTTCACAACATCCAAACCCTGGATATCGCTGATTGCACGCTGCTGATTCATCAGCCTTCGGAGCTGAAGCAGTTTCGCCTGAAGCTCTGATGACTTCATGGCGTTCAGCCCTCCTTTCTGTCAAATATCATCGGTCGCAACCGACCGATGGTTGATTGTTCCCAACCAACCGATGATAGTTGATTGTTTCCAACCAACGGCGCGATTTTATACGCTGCGTCGAATTTTTTGCAATCCCAATTTCAAATTGCACGAATCATTACTTCAGGTCAAGATAATGTTGGCTTTCTGTCGAAATGACGTGGCGTCAGGTGTGAAATGCGGAGCTTCCATCGCCAACGCCGACGATGGCGGACAGCATCGTCACATCCGGAGATGACGACCGACGAGCATCGCCGTTCATAATGATGCCGCTGGCGGCATCATCGGATATGGCGATCTCGCCGATCACCCTCGGCTCGCCCAGGCCCGACGACGGCGGGCCTGCGGACTTCCCCTGATCTAGCTCCTGACCCTCTCGACCTTCCCCTTACAACTGACATTGTGGTTGGGCAATTAGACATGCCGTTTGTGCTATCTTGCGCTCGTTTGGCTGCCCTTGCCTGCCGGACAGGCCGCAAATGAAACGTAATGCGCCGGGCATGGGTACAGCGGCAGAAATCAGAAAATGGAGGAACCCATGCACAACAATCAATCAGAACCTTTAACACAGGCATTGCTGGTCGCGAGATTAAAAGGGCTTGGATACGCCAGGATCAGCGAGCCCACTGTTAGGAATTGGCGTAGAAAGGGAGTACTCCCCGAATTCGACCTGAAGAGCCGGAAGCTTGGTCGCGGCCACGGAAGCCTGCCATGCGCGTGGACGCAGAGCGAAACAGTATTAAGCCAAGCGGCTTGGGCGCATAAACTTCTCCGGATGTACAAGAATATTGACAGTATTCATCTGCCCCTCTGGATGCTCGGTTATACAGTCCCGCTGCGGTTGGTAAAGAAGTCCCTGGAGTCGCCGGTTGAGGAGGTCAGCAGATCAATCCATGATGGAATGAAGAAGGAGAAAGATCTGGGAGGGGATTTAGCATTCGAAGATTTTCTTGACCAGGTCGTATACGAAGCCTGCCAAGCCTTCTGGCCAGGCGGCTTGGGTGGGCGCACATCTCAAGCAATGTTGCGTGTTTTCTACAATCTCATCTTCAATCCCGAATACGATCTGAACGACGAGCCGTTCAGAAGGATGGTTGAGGCGTTCAAGATACGAGAGGCGCGTCGCGGGAATCGGTCCCAGGATCAGAACGACGATAAGACGGCGAAGATCTTTGAAGTCGCCACTTTCATCAAAGAGCATTTGTCATTAGATGCTATGACAAATGCGCTCCGTCACTGCACTGATGATGATTTGAGAGTTGTGGAACGTGATCTTGAAATCATAAGCGAGATACTTTCTTACATTGGCCGGATGTTCAAAGCTCTTTTTAGCGCAGCTCCTGAATACATAACCCGCGTTGCGGACTATTGGCCAGCGCTTTTTGCCATGGGCAGACTGTGCGTTCTGTCGGATTTGTCGTTGCGTCGAAGCGGGTATGGGGCTTGGATTGACGCCCACTTGACCGACCTGCTGAACTGGGTTCGCGCGGAATGCAATGAAGCCAGGGAAGCTGAGATTAGGGCGGCAAGCGCGGAGTTTGTTTCCTCCACTCTGGCGAAGACCGAGGGACGGGCGCGACAGCGGGCGGCGAATGCTGAAGTGGAGGCGCTGCGATTTCGGGCCAGGCGGTCGCGGCGCCGGAGGCGACGGATGCTGCAAATCGAGTGAAGAACGAACGGAAGTTTATTCAGCGGAGGCATGGGTGTGACTAAGAAAAGAAAACAGCCAGTCGGAGCCGCCACGGACCCGCGCGCCGGACGAGCCAAGCCGGCCACTTCTCGGCCGCCACGGCCAGTAACTGAAACGCCGGCGCGCCAATCGAAAAGCAGAAACTTTGAAAGCGAAGCCAGAGAGCTTTTTAGAGACAAAGATCGACTGGACGAGCTGCTCTTGCTGGAAAAGACTAACCGGGGGGTTGATCAAAAACAGCTTGTCTTCGCCGGCTTCTCGGATGTCTCCGCTCAGGTGTTTTGCTCAATGAAGGCGGTCTTGCGCGCCCGAGAAAGCGAGAAGATGTATTTCAGGGCCTATCTGAAGGGCCGGTTATATTACGCGAACGAATTACGGGCGCTCGAAAGGTGGCCGCGCTCAAACATCGGATTGTTGCAGGTAATCCAGTCGATCACCTTCGAGCAGGTCGAGGCGCTTGAGAAACCTCACTACGGCGATCATCCGCTACCAGGTGAAACGTCCGAAATATTGCCCCTCGAAATCAAGATCAAAGGGCCGAACGTGGACTATGCCACGCGCGGAGATGTACTCGAATTTTTCTGCGCAGAGCGGTACCACAAATTCATGTGGCATTTCCCCTATGGCCGATATGTGTTTCTGGCCATTCCAGATGGGATCACTAACGATTTCGTCTATGAATTCAAATCAGGATCGAATGCGCGATTTAGGCCCGAGCGGACGACAGAGGCGGTGGTTCAAGGCGATCTCTACGGCTACTTCTTCAGGAAGAGAATGAAGCGCGTTCAGGTCTACACCTCCGACGACAGGCGGAGAGAAAGCCGAAACTCTCTTGTCGATGAAGAGAACGCCGTCAAATACCTGAAGAATTTCGCAAGGGTCGATGGCGGCGAGATGCCCAAACTTCCGTCCCCCGGCAAGTGCCGCTCTTGCGACTTCGTCGCCTCGTGCCCGCTCTACTCCGCCGCACATCGGCAGCCAACATTTTCGGGCATGTCCTGAGAAGGGGTCCCCCAAAAGTCGAAGACGCCATGAGGCCGCGCTATTTGTCGCGCCTCTGCGCCTGTCCGCCGCGGCGGGAGCCGCAAACCGTCGCCGGCAAGGTTGTGGCGATCGCGCACGGCGACACGCTTGAGGCGCCGCCCGCCCTCATCCAACGCATTCTGGTTTCACCGACAAGCGCTCTCGACTGCCCACGAGACGCAAATACTGAGGTATACTGCGCAGTTCTTTTTCGGCCCGAATATGTTGGGGCAATGGGGGTCGAAGGATTCCAGCCCCATTTCTGGTAAGGAGTGAAAATGTTGCCCGGGAAAAACGATCAAACCAGCGCAAGTGAATCGACGTTGGAACGCGCACAGCATACTCGGAAATATGTCGAGGAACTGATTCAAACAGTCGGCGAGCATCCGGAGTGCGAGTTGAAGCGCGAATGGAGAAGGGACACACACTATCACAGGGCGGAGTTCATCAAAGACGTTCAATCAATCGTAAATTCAGACATTCCAGAAGGAAAAGATAAATACGTCGCGGTCGGCGCTGATGAGATGGCAAAAGAAATCACCGGGTGTGATCACAAGCATTTTGATGACGCCGACGTTCGACAAGTCTTCGAGGCCTACCTTGACCCCGTGCCGGACTTCGAGATCATGCGATTACAGGCGCCAAACGGGCGTGACTTTGTGGTCTTTCGTTTCCCTCACCAGCGCAACCGCCCGTTCATAGTCCGGGCGCCAATACAGGAAAACAATAAGACGCACTTGGAGGAGGGTGAACTCTGGTTCAAACCGGGCGGGCCAAATACGCCGGGCAGCGGGAAACGTCGCGTCCGTGCCCGCTCGGAGCTGCTCGCGCTGATCAACAATGAACCGCGCGTTCAAAGCGAGGTTAATGAGCGGTTGAATCAGCTCTTGCCGCAAGTCCGACTCGAAGAGCGTACGCGCTTGCAGCCGCAATCGATCAACGCCATATCGGCGCACACCATGACGGATGAGGAGTTCGAGTCATACGTCGCGCAAATCCTAATAAGTGGCAACGAGACTCACTTTAATATCCTCATCGAGATGTTACGCGAGAAGACAGTGGAGATTTGGTTTGACCGCGAGGATCATGCCCGCTTTACGCCGGACGACATTCTGCGCATCAAGAGAACGGAATTTATTCCGGCCATGCGTCGGGTGACTCTGCTGGGGTTAGTGCTCATAAAATTTTCGGCTCCCCAGACATGGTTTTCGAGTGTTGCCGGCCTCTTGATCCAAATTTTCAACACGTCGCATGAGCTGAGAAAAGCCGTCGTCCATGTCGATCATTATTCCCGCGTCGGCTCATTAGACGCACACACCGGCTACACGGTTCCGGCGATAGAATCTCTTCTCTCATCTCACGCGCTCGCGGGTTACGAACTGAGTCGCGAGTCGAACGTTTACATGGGCTCGTTATTCGGCCGGCGTGTTCAGAGTGTGCCAGGCATCAACAACACACCATCTCACTCCCTCTACATGTTTTGGCCCACGACGGGCGAGGGCGGCGCGCCGGACATGAGGCAGGACATTATGGTGGAAGAGAGATACGGGGTTGGGGACAGAATTGAAAAGCTGTTCAGAGGGAGAGAGGGGATCAGGGCGGCGGCGCTGCAAATCGATTGTCTCATCGAATGGACCTCGTTTCTGAGTTTCGAGCAAAATGAAGCTCCCGAGGCAGTCCAATATTTCAAAGAGAATTACCGCGGCCTTTCAACATCTTATTGGCCGCACTTCGAATCCGATAACCTGTCGCAGGTTTTACCTTTCGTAAATCAACTCTGGTCCGTCATTCGCTCGAACGGGGAAAAGAATTATTGGCTCGTTCTACCCGGCCTGGATGACGCGTTCCGCAAGATCGACACCCCCCGGCGTGAGCGCTTGCTGGGCAAGTTCCTTCGCGAAGCGGAGAAGAATCACAACCGTATGACGATGGCCAGTGGCCGAATCCCCTATGACCCGCACTGGCCTGAGGAAATCGCAGGCGTTCTTAAGAGGGTTCGAGAGACCGAAGCGGCAAGGGGGCCGGCGAATTCCTAAGCTGGCATTGCAGACCTGCGACGTCGCCGAGCCGGCTTCTCGATCGCCTGAGTCACTCGGTTAGTTTTTCCATCTCATCCTTGTTCATGATCACTTCGCTTTTCTGGCGACACTCTCAACTATGGGGGCGCTCTTGAAAAGGAGATAGCCGGTCTTCTTCTCGATCTCGGACACAGAAGTCTGGTACCCCTGCCACCTGTCATTAAGGTCATCATGATTCAGCAAAACCTATGACTCGCTAGCAAGCCTTCACAAGGAAGGGCGTGGAAGCTTATGATGAGGCGTCGCTCGGCACAGTGGCCAACGCGGAAGAGCGTCTTTCGCCCTCACTCAAGTCCGACATTCAACATGCATATGGAGGAATGTTCGGAGGGCCTTCGTAAATGGCGTGCCAGACGCTCAATCTTCTAAACCGGCAGAGTGCCCGTTCACCGGCGGGATGGGGGTAGGCTGGCTCAAATGGAATCCCTTGCCGAGGGCGGGCGGAATCGCCAACGCGCGTTGCTGCCTACGCTGATCGCCAAGAACGAAAAGCCGTTGCGCCTGGCCGAGTTCAGCGGTGCACGATTCCAGCCCCGAAGATAAACACAGGAGATTGCGCCATGACTGATGAGACTCAGCAACAATGTGGGGAATGTGGGGCCTCGCTCGGCAATTACGCCCATGCTCCAATACATGATGGAAAACGACTCTGCATCGAATGTAACATCAAAGCCCTCGACCCTGAAGGTCTCATGGCGAAGAGCGGCCAGTTGTGTCAGCGCTGTGGGGCGTCACTCGACCAAACAGGGAAGGCTTTGACAGACGCCGGCCAATTGATCTGCCTGAATTGCGTGGGAAATGACCAGGCTGCCGGATGGGACAAGAGAAAACTGCCCGACGTTCCGGAAAAATGCGAACGATGCGACACTTCATTGGTCGGCAGTGACGTCGCCATGTTGTGGCTGGGGCAAGCGATCTGCGGCAAGTGCTTCAAGGAAGTCAGGCAGGCTCATCCCGAAATTACCGAATTCGGACTTATCCCGCTCGTTGACCTGAGCTGGACCGGGATGTCGGGCGGAAGCCGCCCGGATCTGCTGTTGAATGTTATGCCGACAGGCGCACCCGAGGCGGGTGATCCTGAAGACGCGGGTGACTGGGTTCCTAACAGCATCAAGCATATCAATTGATCTGCATCAGAGAATTGAACCAATATAGAGTATTTCGGCCTATTGCTTCTGATGCCGAAGGTTTGGATCGTCCGCATGGTCAAAGCGGAAGATTCATCAAATACTAGCTGGAAAAATATCTGCGGGTCGGCGCAAAGAATTTTCTGATTACCGCCGGGCGCTACTGCGCAGCAATCTTGTTCCGAGTTTCTGCGCGCGGAATGCTCGAGGCCCCACTGAACGAAGCGCGTTGGCCGGGCTTGCTCTTCTTCGGCCTACCCTTTGGCGGAGCCATATGGCTCTTGAAACAACGCAGAAACTGAGGATCAGAGATCCTCACCGGACGAAAGTTTATAGAAATCATGAGAGCCTACACGGCTCCCTGAGTGTTCAATCGATAACGATTTTAGGAGAGTAATGAATGTCAGAACTGGAACAAATACCGTTCCGCGGCGTCGAATTCGCCGACAACCCGGAGCCGCGGTGTCAATGCATACTGCTCTTGGATACTTCATACTCAATGACCGGGGCGAAGATTGCTGAGCTCAACAGTGGGCTCCAGACCTTCGCGAGAGAGCTGCGATCGGATGCGATGGCCGCCAAGCGTGTTGAGGTAGCTATTGTCACCTTCGGCCCCGTGCAGATAGTCCAACACTTCGTCACTGCGGATGCTTTTCAAGCACCGTCTCTTGTCGCCAACGGCGACACCCCTATGGGAGAGGCAATCCAGAATGCGGTTGCGCTTGTCGCCGAGCGAAAGGCCGTATATAAGGCGAACGGCATCGGATACTACCGCCCTTGGATATTCCTACTCACCGACGGCGCTCCCACGGACGATGTAAGCGCCGCCGCCGCATCAATTCGAGAGGGTGAGGCCTCAAAATCGTTCATGTTCTATACCGTCGGGGTTGACAGCGCCGACATGAATCGTCTGTCGCAGATTTCTGTCCGGCAGCCACTCAAACTCCGCGGATTGTCCTTCAGGGAACTGTTCGTGTGGCTATCCAATTCGCTTGGGACAGTTTCTCGATCGCAGCCGGGCGAGGCTCCCCCGCTAAGTAATCCCACCGCCCCGGATGGATGGGCCGTGGCTGGTTGAGAATCACATGTGGCGGTTCGCTGCGGCTCGCGCAACTGGGTCATCGCATCTCAGGGCTGACATCCCCTGCCAGGATTATTTCGCCTGCATTGCGCTTCCCGGCGGCGCCCTCGTGGCCGCCATAGCGGACGGCGCCGGATCCGCCGCAATGGCCGAACAGGGCGCGCAAATCGCCGTAGATACAGTCGCCACTTACCTGAAGGAGTCTCTCGAAGAAAACCGAACGGACTTTGATGTACTGCTCCGGGAGGCGGCGACCGCGGCGCGCAACGCAGTCATTGACGAAGCTCATCGCCAGGGATCGGAGCCGAGGAGTTATGCCTCAACACTCCTGGCGGCAGTTCTGACGTCAAAGGGCGGAGGCGCGCTACAAGTCGGTGACGGGGTAATTGTCGTAAGCGATGACGGCGCCGACTGGAGTTGGATGTTCTGGCCCCAACGTGGAGAGTACGCGAATACGACCTATTTCTTGACCGATGAGAACGCCATTGATCGCGTCGAGATCGATGTCTTTCGCGGAATCATTAAAGACCTCGCGCTCATGAGCGACGGTTTGGAATCTCTCGCCCTACATTATGCCAGCAAGACGGTCTACGCCCCTTTTTTTACAGGCATGTTCGAGCCTCTGCTGAGGGCCGAAGGCTCGGCGGAGATCGGCCAGCTTTCAGCGCTCTTGGAAAGATTCCTTTCTTCTGATCAAGTCAGATCTCGGACGGACGACGATACATCGCTGATACTCGCGACGCGCCGGGATCGTGATGAATCTCAGTCAACTGACTCCATCTAAGCCTTCGGCTGTAGATTGAGCTTGCGGTTCCAAGTTTCGTACCTACGCCCGGAAGACACCTTCCGGGAACGGACCGCTTCGGGCCGGTTGACACACTCTCGTGGATACCCACAGAAGTAACGGCCCATCGCCACAAGGTCATGCATCGCGGCGACAGATTTCGCTCCATTCAGATCGGCATTGATCTGATTGCCGCAATCGCGGCACTGGAAACTCGATTGATTCGGACGTATGCCAACATGCAAACAACGAGAACAGGTCCGGGATGTGTACCGTGGGTCAATATATACGACCTCGACGCCGGCGCGCGCGGCCTTGTAGCGAATCATCCACTGAAGCTGCGCGAAACTCCATTCGTGGACGCATCTCGCCTTGCCGTTCTCCCGAATCCCCCTCAGGTCTTCAAGGACAATGCGCTGATTGCTCCTCCGCGCGTCAGCCACGATCTGTTTGCTAATACAGTGATTGGTGTCCGCAACGAATCGCCTCTCACGGCCAGAGACTCGCGCAAGCGCCCGTTTGGCGCCCTTGCCGCCGTTGGCCTGGAGAGATCGCCTCGTCCTTTTGTAGCAGTCTTTTTTGTGTCGGATATTCTTCGCCGTGTGGAACCTGCCGTCCGACGTCACCGCCACGCGGCTCCAGCCAAGATCGACTCCCAGACTGCCCTGTGGCTGTTTAATCTCCGCCGCCGGGATCGTAATCGAAATGTGCAGGTAGAAGTTCCCCTTGCGTTAAACCAATTCTGCGGAGCCGGGTTCACCCCCTTGAAGTTGTTTGCGCATCCCTGCCGACATCCGCAATCGGCCGGTGATCCGGCCTTTGGGGCAGACCGCCAGCGAGACGGTCTGACAATCAGGACGAAGAGTCATCGATCTGGCATCGTACCGAAGGGAAGAATGCAGTTTGAATTGATGCCACCTGGTCGGGTCGCGCATGCAGGCGGCGCTGACTTTTGCGATCGCGTTGATCACATGCTGAGAAGGGAGGTTCGTCTCCCCGCGAATCAAGCGGTAGCCGGCATGATGGATGTCATACTTGCGGCTCAGGTCCTGCTGGAAAGCGAGTTCGGAAAGGGTGTTGCAAGCCCGGTTGAACTCTTCCATCGATGCTTTCAACTCTCGCCCCGCTTCCGGAGTAACAATGAGTTTAGCTTTGATGGAGAGCTGAACTTCCATGCGCCTAATATACAATAGGCGTATTACTCAGGCAACAACTGTGTTATACACGAAAGGGGCAGCGATTCCTCTCCATTCAAACCTGCGGCTTTGAATGGAGTATCCTCGCTGAAGCAATCTCAATGAAGCAGTTCACTCTGAAGCGGGCGGGATCCAGTGTACGCCTCGGCCAGGAGATTGGCCGAGGCGGAGAGGGAGTTGTATTCGCGATCGAAGGTCGGAGTGACTGCGTCGCGAAGATCTATTCGACAAAACCCGACCAGAGAAGAATTCAGAAATTGGCCGCCATGGCGGATGCCGCGAGCCCTGCTCTGCTTCGTATTGCCTCTTGGCCCACAGACCTGCTTGTTGAAGGCGCCGGCGAAGTCCGCGGATTTGTGATGCCTCGCATCATCGCGCGGCGAGACATACATGAACTCTACAGCCCGAAGAGTCGCTCAGATGCGTTTCCGGAAGCCGACTTTCGGTTCCTGG